>Ga0209624_10001322_pt1 | contig 19750 bp, 10 predicted proteins | sample JacPinW_OM2H0_O1_FD_188565 | JGI IMG/M metagenome (GOLD analysis project Ga0209624, IMG submission 188565) | Forest soil microbial communities from Algoma, Ontario, Canada - Jack Pine, Ontario site 1_JW_OM2H0_O1 (SPAdes) (version 2) | ecosystem: Environmental > Terrestrial > Soil > Boreal...
GATGAAGTCGGCGAGGCGCTCGACGTGGTGGTCGTGGCACCAATCCTGCAGGGTGTCCACAATCTTCTCGGTGGCACAGGGATCCCAATAGCTGGCGGTGCCGATCTGAACCGCGGTCGCGCCCGCAAGCATGAATTCGATTACGTCGGCGGCGGTTGAAATTCCTCCCATGCCGATGACCGGAATCTTCACGGCGTGAGAGGCATCGTAGACCATGCGGACGGCGATAGGCTTGATCGCCGGACCGGAGAGCCCGGCAGTGACGTTGGCGATGCGCGGCTTGCGAGTTTCGGGATCGATAGCCATCGCCGTGAAGGTGTTGATGAGAGAGAGCGCATCGGCGCCAGCCTCCTGGGCTACGTAGGCCATCTGCGCAATGCTGGTCACGTTGGGCGAGAGCTTCACGATAAGTGGACGCTGAGCCACGCGCTTGACCGTGGTAACCACTTCGTCGAGAGAGCGCGGATCGCTGCCGAACTGCAAGCCTCCATGCGTTGTATTGGGACACGAGACGTTCAATTCGTAGGCAGCGATGCCTTCGCCGTCGTTGAGGATCTCTACGGTGTGCTCATAATCTTCGCGGGTGTAGCCGAACACATTCGCGATCACGACGATGTTCTTGATGTCGCGCAGGTGCGGCAATTTCTCCTGCAGGAACGCAGGCGCGCCGATGTTTTGCAGACCGATGGCGTTCAGCATACCGGCAGCGGTTTCCCAGAGACGAGGCGGAGGATTGCCGATCATCGGCTCCCGGGAGAGTCCCTTGACCACAAAGCCGCCCAGCTTGGCGAGATGGACGATGTCTTCAAATTCGACGCCGTAGCCGAATGTACCGCTGGCAGCGATCACCGGATTTTTGAGGGGAATGCCGGCGACATTTACAGCGAGATCGGGTGTGCTCATGGCTGGCCTTCTCCCGCGCCCGATCCGCGGTGCGGAGGCGCGATTGCTTCGGTGAGCACGCGCCCAACAGAGTGAGTTGGAGCGTTGATCCCTAACAGGGATGCGAGCGTAGCAGCCATGTCGACCGGTTCGCTTTTTCCGCGATAGGTTCCGGGCTGAAATGGCAAGCCATAGAAGGCCAGCGGCACGTGCGTATCGTAATTGTAGGGCGAGGCGTGATCAGTGCCTTTGGCCGATCCCACAGAATAGATGTCAGGCACGCCCATCACGAACCAACTGCCTTCCGGAGAATAGCTGTTGAGATATTTTCGGCCGAGGTTGGTGTCGGGCACCGATCCTTCAGCCAGCTCTGACTTGGTGAAGTAGTCGCGCAATCCGACTTGCTTCATGGCCTCGCCAGCCGCTGCCTCGGCATCATGCTCGGTCAAGTGAGCAGCAGCGAAGGCATCTTGATCGAGCCAGGCGACGGGATAATCCAGCTTCACATAGGGTGCCGCGCGGCCAGGAGACAGCTTCGAGGTTAAAGTGCTGTTGATCTGATCTTGCAGCTTCGCATTTCCGAGATTGGCAGCGGGGATGCGAAGTTTTTTCACCGCGTCTGGAAGAGACGCGACACCATGGTCGGCGGAGAGGGCGATCCAAACGTTGGCAAGGCCGATCTCGTGTCCCAGAAAACTGAAGAAGTCCGCAAGTTCGTGATCGAGATCGAGGGCCATTTGTTGCATTTCGGGAGAATCCGGGCCGACCTGATGGCCGAGAATGTCGTTGGCCGAGAGGCTGATGGAAAGGAAGTCGGTCGCGGGTCCCCGGCCAACGTTTTCGTAGACCATCAATTCTCTTGCGAAAGCGAACTCATATTCGTTGGCGAACGGGGTTGAACCGATCACCTCGTAGAAGCCGGCATCGGAACCGTCTTTACTTTTGCGGTGCGCGGTCGAGCGCAGGACAGCTCCTTGCGAATCTTTCCATTCGCGATCCCAATACTTCTGCGGACGGCTTGCGTTGAAATCCTGCGCCCACTTTGGAAGGTCGGGACGATAGTACGTAGAAGTGACGAATGCTCCAGACTTGGGGTCGATCCAGTAGGCTGCGTCCGCCGCGAAGCCCCCGGGCAGAATGGCAGCGCGATCCTTAAGCGAGATGCCGAAGACACGGGCTTTGCCCTGAGTCGCTAATTTGAGTTCGTCGCCAACAGTGTCGCCCATGAGGTTGTGCGGCGATGCGCCCGGCTGCGAATCCGCGACACCGACGAGCTTGGTGGCGTCGTCCTCGACCGAACTCACCATTTTTTTCTTCTTCTGATCCCACCATTCGTTGGCGACGATGCCGTGGCCGTTACTGTAGCCGCCAGTGAAAAGTGTGGCGTGTCCAGGGGCCGTGCGCGTGTTGGCGTAGTTGTAATTGCAGTTGGAAAAATAGGCTCCGTGATCGAGGAAGAGACGAAAGCCGGAGTCGCCGAACTGGTCGCGGTAACGCTCCAGGTACTCGCCGCGGAACTGGTCGATGACGATCACTACCACCAATTTGGGATGGCCGTTATAGGCCGACGCGGCACTCGATGTCGCGAGAACCAGACTGGCGGCGAAGCACGACAGGATGGAGAAAAAGACGAGGCGAAAGCCGGTTGCCCTGGGGGACGATCTCATCGCGAACGTAGTTTACACAGGCGTATGGAATAAACCAAAGCCGAGTCGCCAGCGACCGATCTACGCAGTCGTCGGAGTTAGCTGGCGGCGGAGCTGACCTCGCCGAGTGTGTTGAGAGTTGGGCGTTGGCTCGGCGTTTTGTGAAGTGATCACGATCGAGAGAGGTTTGTCGCGATCGGATCGCCAGCGGCTGGCGAGCTTCAGAAGAATTGCGATTCCGATTCCCAGGGCAAATGCAAAGGCGACGAAATACCAGAGAGTCGGAAATCCCAGGACGAAGATCAGTGCGCTGCCGGCGGCGAAGAGTAGTCCTACAAATCCTCCGCCAAAAGAAAGCTTGTGCATGGTGATGCCGGGATGACGGTTCGCAGCCATAGGACACCTCTGTTAGCTCCATCATAGTCTTGCGGCACTCACCTGACACTCGAAAACACGAAAGACAAAATCACTCACCACGGGGGCTCGCAGTATCACCAAGGGGTGCCCAGCGTTCATTTTCCGGCGGTTTTCCGATACAGTATTAGGTTCCCATGCTTGATCTGAATTTTGTTCGCGAAAACCTGCCGTTGGTAGAGGAGAAACTGCGCCAGCGCGGCATGGATCCGGCTGCCGTTCTCAGAGACTTCCGCGAAGTCGACACTCAGAGACGACAGGCGATCACCGAAGCTGAGAGCAGCAAAGCTCAGCGAAACAAGGCTTCGGAAGAAATTGCGAAATTGAAGAAGAGCGGCCAGGACGCCACCGCGGCGATGGCTCAGACGAAAGAACTGCGCGAGAAAATCTCCGAACTGGAAAAAACTGCCGGGGATCTTGACGCGCGGCTACGCGACATCCTTGCTGGAATTCCCAACATGCCGCACGCGAGTGTGCCAGTCGGACACAGCGCCGAGGATAATGTGGAAGTCCGGCGGTGGGGCGCGCCCCCGAAATTTGATTTCACTCCAAAGCCGCATTGGGATCTTGGCGCTGAGCTGGGAATCTTGGATCTGGAACGCGCCGTGAAGCTGACGGGCGCTCGATTCGCCGTGTATTGGGATCTGGGAGCCAAACTCGAGCGAGGGCTCGCCAATTTCATGCTCGATCTGCATACCCGCGAGCATGGCTATACAGAAGTCCTGCCGCCGTATCTGGTTAATTCCGAATCGATGTACGGGACGGGTCAGCTTCCGAAATTCGCCGAAGATCTTTTTCGCGTTCCGCACGGCGACAAGAACCTGTGGCTGATTTCAACGGCTGAAGTCCCAGTGACCAATCTGTACCGGGACGAAGTTCTCGATCAGGCGCGGCTTCCCATCTCGCTTACCGCATATTCACCGTGCTTTCGCAGCGAGGCAGGATCGTACGGGAAAGATGTGCGCGGCATCATCCGCCAGCATCAGTTTCAAAAGGTGGAATTGGTGAAGTTTGCCCACCCGGAACATTCCTACGAAGAACACGAGAAACTTACGCGGAACGCCGAAGAAGTGTTGCAGCGTCTTGGGCTACACTACCGCGTAATGGCGCTCTGCACCGGCGATATGTCCTCATCATCGGCCAAGACCTATGACATCGAAGTTTGGCTGCCGGGACAGCAACTGTTCCGCGAGATTTCTTCGTGTTCGAATTTCGAGTCGTACCAGGCGCGGCGGGCGAACATCCGCTATCGTCCGGAAGGCAAGAACAAGACGGAGTTCTTGCACACGCTGAATGGCAGCGGATTGGCTGTCGGCCGAACCTGGGTTGCGATTGTGGAGAATTACCAGCAGGCGGACGGCAGCGTGTTGATTCCGGAAGCGCTGCGGCCGTACATCGGAGCAGAGCGGATTACGAAAAGAAAGCTATGAGCCATGAGCTACGAGCGAACGCGGCTCGATTTGCTTCTGCTCGGGGTCTCGCGAGCCCCACTGGCTGCGCCAACATTGCCAAGAGACTGAGAGCTCAATAGACTTGCAAAGAGCAGAAATCACGACCGTCGCGCCCAGCGCGCCCCTGCCAATGAACGCCATCTGGCGAACAATCCGCAGCTATATTCTGTGGCAGCACGAGCGGGGCACTCTCCATTACGACATCATGGTCACGCTGATCCTGATCTTCGTGCTGTTTTCGCCGCGCGTGATCAACTTCAATGACAAACCCATCTCTCGCAATCCGCATCCGACTGAAGTAGTGGTCACCAGCGATGCGGAGGGCCACCTGTTCTACCAGATTGCGGCCAGTGCAGTGTCGCCGAACGATGGGCCAGTGCAGGATCAGTTGCTGCGGATTATCGAACCGATTTCTGGCGCGATTTCCATCGTTAGCTACGACGCGGTTTCCGACAGTCATGGGAAGGTACAGAGCTATAAAGTCGTGGCGAAGCGGGAATAGAAAGACACTTCACTCGGCCTCGATTGGACTTCGGAATGAAAATCTTCTCGCTCATGCTTCCTGTCATGTTGTGCAGCTTCTCCGGTGTGTTACCGACCGGAACGACAGCGAGTTCACGTACTGCGCAGGCTGCTTTTGATTGCAGCTTCTTTCGTGTTGCGGAATCGCCTCAAGGAAAAAACTCGGACAGTCTCGATGCAGTTTTGAAAAAAATGGACGCAGTGTCCGCAAGCTTTCATACGACACAAGCCGAGTTCGAGTGGGACACGTACGAAAAAGTTATTGATGAAGTCGACGACTTCCAAACGGGAACAATCTTCTATCGCAAAGGGGCCAAAGACATCGAGATGATGGCGGAGGTCAAGAAGGCCGGCACGAGCGTGTCCGCGCTGAAACCCGAACCGAAATTTGTGCTGTTCAGCGATGGGAAGATTCGCATGTATCAGCCCAAAGTCGATCAGGTAACGGAGTTCGATCTCGGCAAGAACCGGTCGGAATTCGAGAGCTACCTCGTGCTCGGCTTTGGAGGCAGCGGACAAGATTTGCAGAAAGCTTTCGACGTCACCTACGTCGGGCCGGAAACGATTAACGGAGCGGCGACGGCCAAGTTGCATCTCGTTCCGAAGTCGGAAAAGGTGCGGAATACCTACAGTGAGATATTTCTTTGGATCGACCTCGATAAGGGGATTTCGATCCAGCAGCAATTTTTTCAGCCGCAAGGCGATTACCGGCTCGCCAAGTACTTCGATGTGCAGGTGAACGGGAAGAAGATTCCGGATGACGTGTTCAAGCTAAAGACCACGAGCAAAACGCAGACGATTTCACCTCGCGGTTAAGTCATTGAATACAAAGGGCAAGAAAGATGCTGAAATTTGCACATCGAACGATATACTGACCGCACCTCAGTTGGGTTCATTCATGGCCAAGGTTTTCACGATTACAGTCCCTCCTAAGCTGGGAAATAAGCGCCGGGAACGCACGTCCGATCCTCGCTACGTTGATGGACAACGACTGCTGGTCGAGGCCATGAAATATCTGGCGCAAGAAGATCCCGTGAAAAATCGCACGGCGATCGAGTTGATCTCAGAGCACGTGCGGACGCGGTTCCGCATGAGCGACTCGCCACTGGCGTAAATCAAAGACATCTTTAAGTTATGCACGGAACTGCGGCACTCGTGCGTCCTTGGGAGCACGAACTGCTTTCTGCGCGAGCGGTTCGCACGCGAGAGCCGCCTAGGCGCCAACGCTGCGACTGCCTTTAGAACGCGAAGCGCAGAGAGAACTGCATCACGCGGGGCGTGGTTAGCGTTCTCTGGTATTTTCCGAAGCCCGTGATGTCAACCAGGTCTTCGTTGTCGACGGCGTTTGCGGCATCAAATCGCACCGAGTTCGTCACGTTGAATACTTCCCACGAAAATCTGAGCATGCGAGCTTCGTTGAACGCCCAAGTCTTGCTAAGGCCTCCATCGATGTCGAAGAACCCGGGACCGCGGAAAATATTTCGCTGACCAGCTTCCCCAGGGTAGGTATCGCGGAACAAGACCGGGCCCGTTCCAGTCGGAGCGTAGGGGCATTCGCACTGGATGCTCTGTGCGTTCTTGAAGACGTTGGGATTGCCATTGGAATCGATAAACACACCGGTCTTCGGCTTAGGCCCGATGAGGAAGGACGAGCCTTCCAGTTCGAAGTTGGTAGCCCATCCGGCACCGGCCGAAACGGTGAATGGGAAACCGCTGGTCCAGCGTCCAAGACCGCTCAATCCCCAACCGCCAAAGACCGAGTCCACGAAACGATTCGACGAGTTCCAACGGCGTCCTTTGCCGTAGGGAATATCCCAAATCATGTTGTAGTTGATCTGGTGAGTGGTATCGAAGTCGGAAGGAGCGCGCCACAAATCCGGAGACCAGGCATTGATGGCCTGATTGTTGTAGGCCACTCCGCCTGCGGCTTCGAATCCATTCACACGCTCTGCGTTGGAGCTGACGTCGATGGATTTGGAATACACATAGTTCAGATCGAATTGCAGCCCAGCGCTCATTGCGTGACGCAGCGTAACCTGGAGCGCGTTGTAATTGCTGGCGCTGCGAGTTTGCCAAGCGTACAGGGAGGAGAACTGGTCCTGATAATACTGGTAGGCCGTTCCTGGGCCATAGCCATATTGGTTTGTACCTGTTGCCGTACCGGCGCATGCCGGGAAGCAGAACACGTCCGCAATTTCCTGCGCGGTAGTTTCGTTGCCGGCGTAGCACTGATAGAGGTCGTACATATTTTGAGTAGCAGTGGGCGAAGCCGGAGCTCCGGCAGTGCAGCCAGAGACCCCCTGGGGGCCGGCGGCCTGCGGAAACAGGTTTTGCCAGTAAGGAATATTAGTAACGCTGGGATCGCTCTCCGGTACTCCAGCCGCGGCCGCTTTTGAGAACAGTTGCGCCGCGTGGAAATAATCCATTCCACTCTTGGGATCCACCAGATCGAGCGGTTGAGCCAGATCAACTTCCTGCAAGAGGCGGTGTGCGAAACGGCCGGTGTACGTCGTTTCCAACACAAAGCCGTGTGCAAATTCTCGGGTGAGCGAAAAATCGATCACTTCCGAATACGGCGTCTTGAGGTGATCGTCGATGCCCCAGGCGATCGCCAATCCATAAGTGTTGGGATTGCCGGGAGGGGTGTACGGAAAACCGCTGGGAGAAGGCGCGATTTCGCCCGCCGGCAAATTATTCAGACCAAGAAGGCCGGTGAATCGAGGCGAGTCGTCAACTGTCGAGACGCCAGCGGGATTGCTGAATGTCGAAGTCAGTCCCCAAGAGCCGTTTCGGTCGAAGGTGTTCACCACGCCTTCGCCGAAGTGATCGAAGTAGATGCCGTATCCGGCGCGAATGGAACTCTTCCCGGTGTCGCCGAATATTGAGTGCCAGAACCCGCTGGCAGCGTGGGGAGAATAGGCGATCGCAAGCCGAGGAGCGAGGTTCTTGTAGTCCCAAGCCCAATACGGCTTGCCGCCATTGGCTTTTCCTGAAAGATCGAAAGTGAGATCTGGCTGGACGACGCTGCCTGCCAAGGCGTCCCGTCCGCGACTCCTGAACCACTGATCCATATCGACGGTGGGCGCAACCTGATTGCCCGTCCTCTCAAATGGAGGCTGCAGTAGCGAATAGCGCACTCCGTAAGTCACAACCAGACTGGGGGTGACGCTCCACTTGTCCTGCAGGTACATTTCGCCCTCAAAGTTCTTGAAGTGGCGTGGAACCAACGTCCCATTGGGGATCTGTTGCCCCAGCTTGTTCTGGTTCGCCTCCGTGAAGGTTTCACTCAGGATTCCGGCAACATCCATGGCGGCAAAGCTGTAAGAGGTTCCGAAGGAACTATCAACGAGCGGAAATGTGCCAGTCGGATCGACAGTAGGATCAAGGCTTACATTCTCATTCGCAATGAACGATGGGTTGAGCCAATAAAGATTCGTCTGGGCAGTGGAAATGTTATCGGCATTCGACATCCGGTTGTTGTGGATGAAGCGCCAGTTGGTACCGAATTGAAGGGTGTGCGTACCTTTCGTCCAGGAGATGTCGTCGACAAAATTGTGCACCGGAACATTGGTCAGGATGGTCTGGCTGGCCAGAGCCTGAGTATCGTCCAGACCGCGGAAGTTCACGAAATCCTGCGTGTTGAGGCCGCCGGTTCCAACTCCCTGACGGATGAAGGCGTAGCGGAAATTGTTGATGAAGTTATTCCCGAGCAACGCGGTGTATCCGACCGCAATTCCCTTGCTGTTGTTGGTGAGGAAATCGAAGGGAGGCTGGCCTGGGAATTGTGGAGGCTGCTTCTCGTGATCGTTCTGGAGATTGGCACGTGCGAACAGCGAGTGCGTACCGCTGGCGTTGATTTTGTAGTCGAGTTTAAAGAGATAGGTATCGTGCTTGACGGGGTCGGCTCCGGGGAAGGTGTATCCGGCCGTATTGAGCAAGTCGCCTTCGCTGCTTGAGTTCGGCAGGGGATATTTTGTGAACAACGCGGTGGGATTTCCGGTGCCGTTGATATTGGTAATCAGGCCATTCGCACCGGGGCCGGCGGCGTTACCCGGTGTCGGTGGGCAAGTGCCGTTCGCGGAGCAACCTTGATCCAGAGACGCAACTTGGTCTGGAGTAAGAGTGGCAACGTCAAATCCCGGGAAGGCTGAACCACCGCTGACGACGTTGACGTTCCCATTCGTAGTGGTGCAATTGGGATCACTGCCCGGGTCGCAGAGATATTTCAAGAATCCTTCGCGAAGGCTTTGCGTAGGCACGGTTCGCGTCTGCTGCGTTGTGTCTGCGGTGCGTTGGCCCTCGTAGGCGATGAAAAAGAACGCCCGATCTTTCTTAATGGGGCCACCGACATTGACACCGAAAGTATTGCGGAGAATAAAACCGGGCACGTTGGGCTGATTGTTCGCGAGTTCTGACTGCTTGTTGAACCAGTCGTTGGCGACTGTGAAGTTGGGCCGATAGTATTCGTACACCGCTCCATGGAACGCGTTGGTGCCGCTCTTCGTGACCATGTTGACCTGAGCGCCCGAGGAGCGTCCGGAGCCGGCGTCATAGTTGCCGGTGGTGACTCGAAACTCTTGGAGTGAGTCGAGGATGGTGCGCATCGCGCCCTCGAAGGCAAATCCCTCGAGTTGGTCGTTATCGTCCAAACCGTCGAGCGTAATGTTGGTTTGATCGCTGCGGGCTCCGTTCACTGCTCCGCCGCGGCTGTCGGACATCTGCTGATCGTTCGTGGTATTGCCGATATACGTGACGCCGGGCTGAAGGCTGAGAATGGCCGCTGGATCGCGGCCTTCGGAGGGTAGATCGGTCAATTGGCGAGCATTGAAATTGTTCCCCAGCGTCGCGTCTTGCGTGTTAACCATCGGCGCTTCTCCCGTCACGTCAACAATGACGGAGCCGCCTTGTACCTTGAGAGCCACGTTAACAGTCGCAGGACTGCTGACCTGTAGCACGACGTTCTCGCGTTTCGTCGTGGAGAATCCTGCCGCCGATACGGTCATGACATAGGTCGACGGCGGCACTTCTAAGAACTGATATATCCCCTGATCATCTGTCTTTATGGTTCGGGAGAAGCCCGTTTCCTTGTTCTCAAGCGTCACGGCGGCGCCGGCTACGAGCGCACCTTTGGCATCGGTAACAGTGCCGCGTACCGAGGTCGTTGCGGATTGTGCATGGCCGAAAGTGGCTACAGCGAGGAAGAGGGCGATCAGAGTCGCCAGGTACGGTGAGCGAGAACGCATAGGAAACTCCCTTCGCCCAAACGGGCGTCCCGAATTCCGATTACGTTTTGCCCAGGAGGTAGAGCGACTGAGACCCTGGGAGAAGCTTGTTGGGGCGCTATTGTGCAACTTCGGTGTTTGAATGATCAAGCTGAAAGTTCGCGGAAGTGACTGAGAGTCATGGATTTCGCGGGGCAAGCCGGGGAACATCTGCAAAGAAAAACGGGGACGGAAAACCCGTCCCCGGAAAATCAATCGCCCGACTCAGCCAGCTAGAACGAGTAGCGCAGCGCGAACTGCATGACGCGCGGCAGTGTCATCGTCTTTGTGTACTCGCCGAACGTCGACCCGCTGGCCACACTGTTGTTTCCGATGTTCTGCATGCTGCCAACGTCGAATCGAGGGGTATTGGTAGAGTTGAATACTTCCCAACTAAAGCGGACGGCTTGGCGCTCCGTCACATTCCATACTTTCGCGAGGCCAGAGTCGATGCCGAAGTATCCGGGACCACGCAGATTGTTGCGCTGTCCGGACTCTCCGGGATAAGAGTGGCGGAACAACGTGCCAATCTGGTTCGGATCACCTTTGAAGACGTTGGGATTCCCGCTGGGATCCCTGAACACGCCGGTCTTGGGCGCGGGACCAACCAGAACGTCCGCAGAAGTCAGCTGCCAGTTGGTGGCCCAGAAGCCAAGTCCGGGCTCAACCGTGAAGGGATAGCCGCTCGTCCAACGATAAATGCCGGTGAGCGTCCATCCGCCAAAGACAGCCTGGGTGACGCCGTGCATTCCCGATCCCCAATACTTGCCCTTGCCGAAAGGTAACTCATATACCCAGTTCGCATTGAGCTGATGCGTGGTGTCGTAGTCGGATGGAGCTCTCAACTGAGCGGGAGACCAGGAATTGATGACCTGACTGGCGAAGCCGCCGCCTTCAAATTCGTTGATACGCTCAGCGTTGGAACCGACGTCGATCGATTTCGAATACACATAGTTCAAATCGAAGTCGAGCCCCTTGCCTTTATGCCGCATCGTCAACTGGAGGCCGTTATAGGCGGCGTTTCCGATGCTGCGCCATGCGTACAACGACGAGTACTGCGGATCGAAGTACGCGTTCGGGCCGAGGGCCGAGCAAGAAGGCAGACAGATATCTGGAACGTCGAGGTTGAACAGAGCTGAGGTTTCATTTCCGACGTAGCAGCTCCACATGTCGTAGACGGCTTGTGTCGCGGTGTAGTTCGTCGCGCTGGAACTGTCGCCGGGGGCGCAACCAAGATTGGAAGAACTTCCCGGCGGCCCGAAGCCCAGCATGCCTGCAGCTCCGGGAAATAGATTCTCCCAGTAAGGAATGGGAGCGAGGTTGTTAATGTTCGTGCCTGCGTTGTATGCCTGAGACAGCATCGTTGCCGCCTGGAAATAGCTTGTCTTGGAAGCGGGATCAACAATGTTCAGCGGCATCGCCATATCTTCCTCCTGCAGGAGGTGATGAGACAGACGGCCGATATACGAGGCTTCCACTACGAAACCTGAACGCAGTTCTCGCGTTAACGAGAAATCGAAGACTTCGGAATAGGGCGTATGGATCTTGTTATCCATGCCCCATGTGATTTCATATCCTCCTCCGCTCAGTGTCGAGGGAGGCGTCAGTGGGAACGCCCCTGACGGAGCAGGAATGATCACGGCCGACGGGATGTTGTTGTATCCCGAGAAGCGCGGCGCCGTATCGGGAGTAAGAATGCTAGCGGGATTGGAAATCTGTGTCGTTAAGCCGAACGAGCCGTTCTTGTCGAAGGAGTTCACGATGCCTTCGCCGAAGTGATCGTAGTACATCCCGAATCCGCCACGAATCGAGGTCTTACCGGCGCCACCGAGAATACGGCTCAATAGACCACTTCCATTTCCACTGGGCGACCAGGCAAATGCCAGTCGAGGTGCTACGTTTTTATAGTCCCAAGCCCAGTAGGGTTGACCCCCGTTGGCCTTGCCGATGAGTCCAAACTGCAGCAATGGGGCGTACGTCTGGCCCTGCAGCATTGCGCTGGCTCTCTGATTGAAAAAGTTGTTGATGCTGGTTGTCGGCCCCACTTGCAGGCCCGTGGTTTCGTAGGGAGGCTGCAGCAACGTATATCGCGCTCCAAATGTTAGCGTGAAGTTGGGGCGTACGCGCCATGCATCCTGAGCGTAGGTTTCGAATTCATTCGACCTAAAGTGGCGTTGCGCGGGCGTACCCTCGGACAAGACTGAACCTGTTTTCGTCCGGTTGTAGTTGGAAAAGCCTTCTGAAACGATTCCGGCTAGGGTGGCCATTGCCAAGTCGTAGGCTTGTCCATTCACGACTGCCGGAAATCCGAACTCCGCTGGATCCAAGCTTTGTCCCGTGTTCGCAAAGCCAGAGAAAGTCAGCCATGACGGATTGGTTTCCGCTCCGAGGTAAGAGATGTCGTTGGCGGAACGAATGTCATTGATCAGCCGCCAGTTCCCACCGAACTCCAGAGTGTGATTGCCCTTTCTCCAACTTAGGTCATCGACAAAGTTGTGGACAGGTGAGTTCACCAGATCGGTGCTGCTTTCGCCGACAGGTTGGTCCAACCCGCGGAGAGTGATGAAATGCTGATTCTGCAGACCTGATCCGATCAGGTTCGGACGAGTGTAACCGTATCGGAAATTGTTGATGACGTTATCGGTGATGGTCCAAACGTGGCCGACCCCAATTCCCTTCACGTTGTTTTCGTTGGTGATATTTGCGGGCTGGTTGGGAAACTGGGGCGCGCTGGTCGGGTCGGAGTTTACGAAATGATCATTCTGCAGGTTTCCGCGAACGTAGAGTGTCTGACGCGAAGTGATGTTGGCATCGAACTTGGCGATGTAGGTATCCAGCTTGGAAGGAACCGCCGCAGGAAATGTGTATCCCACGAAGTTCAGTCCGTCGCCGGCCGCCGTGGTGTTCGGGGCCGGGTAAGTATTGAGCACTGCTTGAATGGCGGGATTAACTCCGGGTCCGAGAGGGCAAGTGCCCAGTCCGCTGCAGTTGGGATCCATCGAAGCGATGTCCGCCGGTCCAAGCTGGTCCAAATTTCCGTTTGCGTCAATATATTGGATCGTTCCCGCCCTTAGCAGCATGCTAGGAACGGTTCGCGTAACCTGCAGGTTTTCCTTGGTCCGTTGGCCCTCGTAGGTGGCGAAGAAAAATAGTTTGTTCCTGATAATGGGTCCGCCGAACGAAACTCCGAAAGTGTTACGAATCAATTGACCCGGCTTGTTGGGCAAGCCGTTAAGAACTTGCGCCTGTTCGTTGAACCAATCGTTAGCCTCTCCTACATTGGAACGGTTGTACTCGTACACGGAGCCGTGGAAACTGTTGGTACCACTCTTCGTCACCAATGACACCTGAGCGCCGGAGGACCGGCCCGAATCCGCGTTGGAGTTGCTTGTCGCTACGCGGAACTCTTCGAGAGAATCCAGCGTCGAGCGCAAGGCTCCCTGGAAGGCCAACCCCTTGTTCTGATCGTTGTTGTCGACGCCATCGAGCGTGATGTTCGTCTGGTCGCTGCGTGCTCCATTCACGGATCCGCCGCGGCTGTCCATGGACTGATCCACATTCCTGCTGTCGCCGACGAAGGCAACACCGGGCTGCAAGCTCAGAATTCCAACCGGATCGCGGCCTTCCAGAGGCAAGTTAAGAATCTGCTTGGAGTCGAAGGCGTTTCCAATCGAAGCATCTTGAGTATTCACCAGCTCAGCTTGTCCCTGAACTTCGACAACTGTTGCGGCTGCAGCGACGGTCAGCGTCAGATTCTGGGTTGCGGGTGTATTCACTAGGAGCTGTAGATTCGTGACCTTGGTCGTGCTGAAGCCGGACGCTGTGACCGTCACGGTATACGTTCCGGGCGGAATCTGAATGAACTCATACTCGCCTTGGCCATTCGTGTTCGTGGTGTGGATAAAACCTACTTGACGATTTTCCAGAGTGACCGCGGCCTGGGCGACGACAGCACCTTTTGCGTCGTAAACCGTACCTTTCACAGAGGTTGTAGCGACCTGTGACCATGCCACACCGAAAATGGCCAGAAGAGACACGACCAGAAGCAACACAGTCTTCACGCAACGCATGGGGAAACTCCTTCTCCGCGTAGCAGCCTGAATTTGTTTTCGGCCCAGGAAAGAACTGCAAGAATCGAGACCCTGGGGCGCCTGATGGGGCAGAATTGTGCCGCGTTGCGATGACGGAATTCAAGTAGAAATTGTGCCTGCCAAGGGGATATGAAACGTTTCAATAGGGCTGGCCCGGAGAGCCATCCACGAGGGTGGAAATTTATTCATTCCGGGAAAAGAGCGCGGAGGCAAGAATTATGACCCCCGGATAGCATTCGAGGGTGTACCGAGGCTCCGGATTTTCGAGGGTACCCAGGAAACCCGAGCGCAGCACCAGAAACAAAACGAATAGGCCAATGCCAAAAAATTCGCGGCTGCGGATCAGGCCCGCGGCGCCCAGCGAGACGTAAACCAGGTTGATGAGACCAAACCCAAGGCTCAGGGCAAGCCAGCGGCGGTCGTCGTTGAACTCCCACCATCGCGGATCTGACGGAAAAAGCTCCGAACGCGGGCGCAGCCACATGTCGGCGATGCGCAGTATCGGAAGCCGCAAGTAGTATCGAAGCGGCGCGGCGTGAATCCGTTCGGCGGCTAACGCGGCGAAGCGAGCATCGAGTTCCGGCGACATATTGTGGCCGACGTTGTAGTCGGCGAACAGGGCGGCGGTAAGTTCACGCTGCTGAGGAGAGTCGAATGCCCGCTGCGGGAGACGGGCAACATCGATATCATCTCCGGGAACGTTCCAGTAAATCTCTTCGACGGAAACGTAATCAGCCATCCAGGTTTTCACCCAGCGATTGAAGCCGACCATGATCGGCTCGTCGGTATCGTTGGCATAGCGTGGAGCGAGCGGCTCCAACTTATGCAGGGTATGGACGTTGCGAATGGTCCAGGGAACGAGCGGGGCAAGCGCGCACACGGCGACGAGCAGGCCGGCGACAATCAGTCGGCGCGAAGCCTGCCTCGACTGCAGGTTTCGCAGGAGAAGCCAGAGTAGATACCCGCCAACTGCCGCGAGAAGGATGCCGCCGTCGGGCCGGAGCAAGATGCTGCCGCCAATCGCCAGGCCGCAGCCGATCCAAGCCGGGAGTGAATTCTCGGCAGCTTCATCGGCTGCCAATCCGCGGAGGACCAGGTCCAGAGCGAGAGCAGTGAAGAAGATTTCCAGCGTCTCGGTGAGCGCAGCGGCAGCATAATTCGCCAGGAACGGACAAATCGCGGCCAGCACAAATGCCGCCTTCGCTGCCCGCTCCGAGAATAACCGCCTTGCAATGTCAGCAATTAAAAAACCGGTTGCCAAGTCGAACAGCACTTGCACCAACAGAACCGCGCGAAAATTGTCGACACCAAAGATCGCGAAGACTGCTGCGAGAAAGGCGGGATATCCAGGCAGGCGAGACAGCGTCGGCATGATGACGCCCGAATTTGTGATCCCGTAAACGCCGTGATGCAGCCAGTTCTTGGCGATATCGGCATACAGGCGCGAATCGTCGACGATGGCCGGGAAGCGGAAAACCAGCCACACTCGCAGCGCGATGGCGATCAAGCTGGCCACGGCAAAGAACCGCACCTGCCGCTTTTGGAAGTCGGGATCCTTGAATCTCGAACCTTGGGAACGAGATCCGATGAAACCAGGTCCGTTGAAACCAGGTCCGTCTGATCCCGGCTTTGCTTTGAAACCCGGCCGCAGCAGTTCTCGCACGCAGCGAATGATAACGCGTTTGCGGCAATCTCGGCGCTGGGAAAGCGCATCGTATAATGGCAGAGACGCACTCACCCTGCCTCGCCGAGAATTGACCGTGTGCCGCCCGCGGCATACGATGAACATCGTTAAACAATGGCTGAACCAGTCTTTTATGATCCCCGACGCGCCCGTTGGAAACGCCTGCGGCGCACGCTCGACGTAACCGCAGTCCTGGTTTCCGCGCTGATCATTTTCTTCGTATATACCGCGCTGCGGGATGAGCCTCTACCTGGACTTCTCTTTTACCCGCAGCGGCGCAATTTCAAGGCTTTGAAGGAGAGCGAACGAGACAAGGCGCGAGACCGCCAGAAAAAAGCGGCGGCTCGCTCGCACCGCAAGTCCAAGCTGGCAGCGTCGCAAGTCACGCTGAATCAGTCGGAAGGCATACGAGCCGCATTCTACGTTCCGTGGGACGCGGCAAGCTTCTCATCGCTCAAAGCCTACGCTCACCAGATCGACATTCTGTATCCCGACTGGCTCCATGTGTTGACCTCCGATGGCCGTATCCAAGGAGAGGATGACCAGACCGGCAAATATTTCGATGTGGTGCAGGGATCGAACGTCCTTCCGGTGGACGACCGGGTGATGCCATTTCTAAAGACCGAAGACCCCGGGATGGAAGTCTTTCCGATGGTCAATAACTCGGACGGGTCGAACTTTATGCCCGAGATCGCGGATTTCCTGAACAATCCCGATGCTCGGGCACTCTTCCGCCGTCAAGCCGCTCAGTTTCTGGCATCCGGACACTATCACGGCCTGATGATCGATTTCGAATCGTTCCCCGCGAGCGGGCAGAAAGGTTATATCGCTTTCCTGCAGGAGTTATCGGCAGACCTGCATGGCCGCGGCATGAAGCTTTACGTTTCGCTGCAGGCGCACAACACCGAATATGACTACGCGTCGATTGCCGCAGCGGCCGACGGCGTTGTGCTGATGAATTATGACGAGCACTATCCGGGAGCCGAGTCGGGTCCGGTGGCGTCTCAGGACTGGTTCGAGCAGAATTTGAAGACCGCGCTCGATGTCGTCCCGAACGAGAAGATGATCTGCGCGATCGCGAATTACGGCTATGACTGGGTCCTGAAACCGAAGAACGGCAAGTTGCCGGCCGGAGAACATGACCATACCGTCAGCGTGCAGGATGCATGGCTGGAGGCTCGCGATTCGGATGAGGATGTCAATTTCGATGACGACGCGATGAATCCTCATTTCAGTTATCTGGACGAGAAAAACCTGCGCCGCGATGTTTGGTTTGTCGACGGTGTGACCGCGCTCAACCAGATGCGCGCGGCGCAGAACGTGGGCATTCAAACGTTCGCTCTGTGGCGCCTCGGCAGCGAGGATCGGTCCTTGTGGCGTGTATGGGATGTCCCCGGCGATGCTGGAGCGACCGACAAACTCAAGGATGTGCCGCCCGGTGCCGACGTCGACATGGAAGGCCAAGGCGAAATTCTGCGCATCGAAGAGAGGCCGGCGCATGGAACCCGCGATCTGACCGTCGACGCCGGCAGCAAGATGATCACCGACGAGGTGTTCCAGAACTTGCCCGAACCATACCGCGTCGGACGTTACGGTTATAGTCCCAACAAAGTGGCGATCACATTCGACGACGGCCCTGACCCGGAATGGACTCCGAAGATTCTCGATGTCCTGAAAGCCAAGAATGCAACTGCGACTTTTTTCCTGATTGGAATCCAGACCGACAAGTTTTCCGGCATCGCGAAGCGAATTTACCGCGAAGGCAATACGATTGGGAACCACACCTTCACGCATCCCGATGTGAGCAATATCTCCACTGCATACATGAAAGTGGAGCTGAACCTGACCGAGCGACTCTTTGCGAGTCTGATGGGAATCCGCGCTACATTGATGCGGCCGCCGTATGCGATTGACGAGGAGCCCGATACAGCCGACCAGGTGCGGCCGCTCGAGATTCCGCAGGACATGGGATTCATCACGGTCGGCAACCGGATCGATCCAAATGATTGGTCCGATACTCCGCGACGGCATTCTGCCGAAGAAATCTCTACTTACGTCTTGGCACATCTTCCGCCCTGCCGTGTGGAAGATCTACGTTGCGGGAACATCGTTCTGTTACACGACGGCGGAGGGGACCGCTCGGAAACAGTCCGCGCGTTGCCCATGATCATTGACGGAATCCGCGCTCGAGGATACGAAGTGGCACCCGTTTACGAACTACTCGGGATGCAAAAGGCGAACGTGATGGCGCCTCTGCCGCGCGGCGAGTTGTGGGCAGCCCGGTTGGATCGTTTGGGTTTCTGGCTCTTCGACGCCGGAATTGTCCTGATTACCTGGATTTTCCTGATTGGGGACGTGTTGATGACCGGCCGCCTCATTTTTATCGGCACGGCAGCGGTTTACGACCGCTTGCACGAAAAGATTTTCGGCAAGCCCGCCGAAGTCGCTTCGTACAAGCCCAAAGTTGCGGTTCTGATTCCCGCCTACAACGAAGAAAAGGTCATTGAGCGTACCATCCGCGCGGCTCTCAATTCGAACTATCCCAACTTGAGCGTGATTGTGATCGACGACGGCTCGAAAGATCGAACCCTTGAGGTCGCGCGCAAGGCGTTTGCTGCCGAGGCTGCTGCGGGCAAGGTTCTGATTCTCGGCAAGACAAACTCTGGCAAAGCCGAAGCACTCAACTACGGAATCGAACACGTTGGAGACGCGGAGCTTTTTGTCGGCATCGACGCAGACACTATCATCGCGCCGGATGCGATTTCACGGCTCGTTCCACACTTTATCAATCCGAAGGTTGGCGCCATCGCGGGCAATGCCAAGGTTGGGAACCGCGTCAATGTGTGGACGCGCTGGCAGGCGCTGGAATACATCACCAGCCAAAATTTTGAGCGGCGAGCGCTCGACGTTCTTGGAGCAGTCAGCGTCGTGCCGGGTGCGATTGGAGCATGGCGAGTCTCCGCGGTGCAGGAGGCGGGTGGCTACCACATCGATACCGTCGCCGAAGATGCCGACCTGACGATGGCCCTGCTGCGCCGAGGATATCGCGTCGAGTACGAAGACATGGCACTCGCTTATACCGAGGCGCCGACGAATGCGAATGGCCTGATGCGACAGCGTTTCCGCTGGTCCTTCGGGATCCTGCAGGCGGTCTACAAGCATCGCAGCGTCATGGCCCGCAAAGGTGCGTTGGGGTGGGTTGCGCTGCCAAATATTTGGATTTTCCAGATTCTGCTGCCGCTGGTGTCGCCGATGATCGACATCATGTTTGCCGTGGGCACGATCTGGTATTTCGTGCAGAAGCACTTCCATCCGGACTCGACCGATCCCGCCAGCTTCCACAAACTGGTGCTGTTCTTCTTTGCATTCCTCGTTATCGACTTTTTCGCGTCGGCGATTGCGTTTGCGCTGGAGCGGCGGCGTCCCGACGATAAAGAAGACCCATGGCTGCTTAGCCAAGTATGGTTACAGCGCTTTGCCTACCGGCAGCTATTCTCGATTGTGCTGTTCAAGACGCTGAAGCGCGCGCTGGAAGGCCGCAAGTTTGCCTGGGACAAACTGGAGCGAACGGCCGCGGTGAATTATGTACCCGCGGTAGAAGCGCGCGACCACGTCAATGTCCCTTAAGCTTGCAAGGTTTCAAGAGATCATGAGCTCTGGAAACTTTGAAACTTTGCCACTTTGAAACCTTGCGTTATCGGAACAGCAGTGGCGCAAACTCCGAGAGATTCCTCCGCCAGACCATCCACGTATGCATGCCCGGCGTTTCGATGTCGGCGTGCTGAACGCCTTTTGTCTT
>Ga0209624_10001323_pt1 | contig 19739 bp, 18 predicted proteins | sample JacPinW_OM2H0_O1_FD_188565 | JGI IMG/M metagenome (GOLD analysis project Ga0209624, IMG submission 188565) | Forest soil microbial communities from Algoma, Ontario, Canada - Jack Pine, Ontario site 1_JW_OM2H0_O1 (SPAdes) (version 2) | ecosystem: Environmental > Terrestrial > Soil > Boreal...
TTGGCGGCGGCGGCGGCAACGGCGGCGACGCCGGGCGTCCGCCCCTTACGGCAGGCTGTCGCGCAGCTCGGCCGCGATCTCGTAGGAGCGCAGCCTTAAGGCGTGGTCGAATATCTGCGAAGTGATCATCAATTCGTCGGCCCGCGTCCGCTCGATGAAGGCAATCAGCGCATGGCGGACCGTCTCGCGCGCGCCGACGGCGGAGCAGGTGAGCACGTCGGCGAGCATCGCCCTCGCCGCCGGTGGGAGCTCCGCGTCGTAGCCTTCCCTGGGCGGCGGCAGCTGCATCGGCCGGCCGCTGCGCAGGTTGACGAAGGCTTGCTGCATCGAGGTGGCAAGAAACCGCGCGTGGGCGTCGGACTCGGCGGCGAACACATTGAATCCCAGCATCACGTAGGGCCGATCGAGCTGCTCGGAGGGCTGGAACCGCGCGCGATAGATTTCCAGGGCCTGCATCATCATGGCCGGTGCGAAATGCGAGGCGAAGGCGAAGGGCAGGCCTAAGGCCGCGGCGACCTGCGCACCGAACAGGCTGGAGCCCAAGATCCACAGCGGCACCTTCAATCCGGCGCCGGGGATGGCCATGACGCGCTGATCGGCCGCCGGCGGCGCGAAGTAGCTCATCAACTCCAGGACGTCCTGCGGAAACTGGTCGGGGTCGGAAGCGAGATTCCGCCGCAGGGCCCGCGCCGTGAGCTGATCGGACCCCGGGGCTCGGCCCAATCCTAAGTCGATTCGGCCCGGGAACAGGCTTTCCAAAGTCCCGAATTGTTCCGCGATCACCAGCGGCGAGTGGTTGGGCAGCATGATGCCGCCGGCGCCGACGCGAATGGTCGAGGTTCCCGACGCCACATGGCAGATCACCACCGAGGTGGCGGCGCTCGCAATCCCCGGCATGCTGTGATGCTCGGCCAGCCAGTAGCGCCGGAAGCCCCAGGATTCCGCGTGCCGCGCGAGATCCAGGGTGTTGCGCAGCGACTGCGCCGCATTGCTGCCCATCGCCACCGGAGACAGATCGAGTATGGAAAAAGGAATCATGAACCCCACCGATTTGGACCTGAGGATGTCGTGGCGAAATGTCGTGCCGCGAATGGGATTATCAAGGTGCGGGCCGCCTCATTGACAGACGCTGCATTTTTATGCAGGATGCGCGCAACTTTATGCAAGAGCCTCGATATGCTCCGGCCCGACGTCGATCACAATAGCGCCCCGGCGCGCCGCACTCTGCTCGCGAAGCTCATTCGCGAGCAGGCCGTCGGCCGGCAAAACGAATTGGTCGCCATGTTGCGCAAACATGGGCATGTTGCGACCCAATCGAGCGTGAGCCGGGATTTGCGCGAGCTGGGCGTGGCCAAGATGGGCGACCGCTACGTGCTGCCGGAGACGGCGGCTCCGCAGAAAAGCGATTTCGCGAACCTCAAGCAATTCGTCAACGCCCGCCTGACCGCGGGCACGAATCTCACCGTGCTCAAGACCACCATCGGCGCAGCGCAGAGCGTGGCGGTTGCCATCGACACCGCCCGGTGGCCCGAGGTCGTGGGCACCCTGTCGGGAGACGACACCATATTCATCGCCACGGCCGGCGCGCGCGAGCAGCGCAAGCTGGCCGACCGCCTTCTCGCCCTCTTCGGACGCTGATCCCCATGACATCGACTCCAATACCGGGCGCAGAGCCCATACTTTTGGCTTTTTCCGGCGGCCTCGACACCTCGTTCTGTGTCCCATGGCTCAAGGACGTTTATCGGCGGCCGGTGATCACGGTGACCGTGGATACCGGCGGCATCGATGCCGCCGCGGCGCAGTCGCTCGCCCTGCGCTCGAAGCAATTGGGTGCGATCGAGCACCATCTCATCGATGCGCGCAGCGCCTATTTCGAGCAGGTGCTCAAATTCCTGATCATGGGCAATGTACGCCGCGGCGGGGTGTACCCGCTGTGCGTGGGCGCCGAGCGCGTGCTGCAGGCGCAGACCATTGCGCAAATGGCGCTGTCCTTGAAGTCCACGAGCGTGGCGCACGGCTGCACCGCGGCGGGTAACGACCAGGTGCGCTTCGAGGTGGCGCTGCGGGCACTGGCACCGGATCTTGAGATCATCGCGCCGGTGCGCGATCGCGCGTTCAAGCGGCCGGAGCAGCTCAAGTACCTCGAAGACCATGGCCTGCCGATTCCGCCCTACGGCGCCGCTTACTCGGTGAACCGCGGGCTGTGGGGTGTCACCATCGGCGGCAAGGAAACGCTCACCTCCGAGGGCAGCATTCCCGAGAGCGCCTGGGTGCTGTCTAAGGACGCCTTCTCGGCAGGCCGGACCGAGGAACGTCATACGGTGGGTTTTAGCCGGGGCGTTCCGGTGAGCCTTGACGGCGCCGCACTGCCGGCCGTCGCCATCATCGAAGAACTGGAGGCGCTCGCGGGGCCCTTCGGCATCGGCCGCGGCATCCACTTGGGCGACACCGTGATCGGCACCAAGGGACGGGTGGCTTTCGAAGCGCCCGCGGCCGAAGTGCTGCTGACGGCGCATCGCGAACTGGAAAAACTGGTGTTGACGGGCAAGCAGGCGCGCATCAAGGAGTCCGTGGCGCAACCCTACGGCGATCTGGTGCACGAAGGGCAAGACTTGGATCCGGTGTGCCGCGACATCGAAGCGCTGCTCCTGTCCTCGCAAGCACGGGTCAGCGGCGAAGTGAGGCTGCTGTTCCGCCCCGGATCGGCGTTCGTGGAAGGCGTCACCTCGCCCTACTCCTTGATGGCCGCGTCGAAGGGCGTTTACGGCGAAGCCCCCGGCGAATGGACTCCGGCCGACGCCTTGGGGTACTCGAAGATGCTCGCCCTGCCCGGGGTGTTCTACCGGCGCGCGGGCTTGAATGCGGCGGCGGCCACCCCTGCGCCTGTGGCGGCGGCGCCCACGCCCGGGTCCGCGCCGGGGGCCGAGGGAACGCCATGAGCGGCATGCGCACAGTGGTGGTCGACAAAATCGCCTCGGTGACGCAGGCCTGCGGCCTGTCGCACGAAATTCGCATTGCCGCCGACATCCCCTGCGAGGAAGGGCTGGTGCTGGTGGTCGAGATCCTCAACAACAAGTCGACCTACAACACGCTGGAATTGACCAGCGGCCGCATGGCGAAAGTGGCGCGCGGCGATGTGGTGGTGGGCGCGCTGGGTCATCGCAAGGCCCTGTTCGGCTACTCGGGCCACATTCCCGAGGCGCTCAAGCCGGGCGATGTGATTCAAATGCTGAACATCGGCGGCGTGCTCGGCATCTGCGATTCGGCGACTCCGGACAAGGGCAAGCCCTTCGACTGCAAGGTCTTGGGCGCCGTGCTGACCTTCCCCTATCTGGGCGAGCGCATCGGCGTGCCCGCCAAGGTGGGCTACAAGGCGCTGGACTATGAGGCTTCGCTCAATGTGCGCGGCGTGCCGGTGGTGGCGCTGGCCGGCACCTGCATGGAGGCCGGCAAAACCGCGGCGGCCTCCGCCATCATCGCGCGCATGCGCCATCGTGGACTCACGGTGGATGCCTTCAAGGCGACCGGCGTGTCGCTGCGCCGTGACATTCTGGCGTTCGAGGATTCGGGCGCGCGGCGTACCATGATTTTCACGGATTTGGGGATCGTGACCACCACCGCGAAATGCGGGCCGGCGCTGACGCGCACCATGCTCAACGAAATGGCGGCCGGTCAGCCGGACGTCATCGTGTTCGAATTGGGAGACGGACTCTTGGGAACGTATGGCGTGGAATCCATCCTGCTGCAGCCCGACATCAAGCAGGCGCTCACCGCGGTCGCACTGTCGGCCAACGATCCGGTGGCCGCCTGGGGCGGCGTCAAGCTATTGCGCGAGCGCTTCGGCATCGAACCCGCTGTGGTCACCGGCCCGGCAACCGACAACCTGGTCGGGGTCGAGATCATCCGCGAGCAGATGAACGTCGAAGCATTCAATGCCATCAGCAGTCCCGCGGACCTGGGCGATCACATCATCGCCCGGATGGGCTTGACCCAGGCGCGCGAATCCAAAGTTGCCGGCGAATGAGCGCGAGAACCCCCGCCATCGTGCTGGGCGGCACCGGCTATGTGGCCGGCGAGCTGCTGCGGCTGATTGCCGGCCATCCGCAACTCGAAATCGCCGCCGTGCTGTCGGACAGTCAGCCCGGCGCGCCGGTCGCGGGCGCCTTTGCGCATTTGCGCAGCGCCTATCCTGAACTCAAGTTCGCGGCTCTCGAGGAGATCGAAACCCTCATCCGCGGCGCGCCGCGCTCGGCGCTCTTCTCCGCGGCACCCCACGGCGTCGCCGCGGCCCTCATCGATCGGCTGCTGGGAACCGCCGCGGCGGCCGGGGTGCGGATTCATTGCGTGGATATTTCCGCCGACTTCCGCTACTCGACGGCGGCCGCTTACGAGGCGGTGTACAAACATGCGCATGGCGCGCCGGCGCGGATTCGCGAGTTCACCTGTGCCATCCCTGAGCACCTGCAGAAGTCGCCGACGCCGCATGTCGCGCACCCCGGATGCTTCGCGACCGCGACCTTGCTCGCCGTCGTGCCCTTGCTGGCGCTGGGGCTGACCGAAACGCGCCTGTTCGTGACGGGCATCACCGGCAGCACGGGTTCAGGCCGCAAGCCCGTCGACGGCACGCATCATCCGAATCGGCACAGCGACCTGTATACCTATGGCGCCTTGAGTCATCGGCATGTTCCGGAAATCATCGCCTGTGCGAAACTCGCGTCCGGCATCGAGGCCGAGCTCAACTTCGTACCGCATTCGGGTCCCTTCGCGCGGGGCATCCATGTCACGGTGCAGGCCGGGCTCAAGAAATCGATCTCCACCGCCCAGGCGCTCGAGGCGCTAAAGAGCTACTACAAGGACTGTCCGTTCGTGTGGGTGGGGGAGACGGCGCCGCGCATCAAGGACGTCGCCGCCAGCAACTATGCCCACTTGGGCGCGGTGACCAACGGCGATTCCATTGCAGTCATGTCCGTGCTCGACAATCTCAACAAGGGCGCGGCGGGCGGCGCCGTGCAGTGGATGAATCGTCTGCTGGGCCTTGCCGAGACCACGGGCCTCACTGCTCCCGCGCCTGGCTGGACTTGATCACGGGCACTTAAGCGCCGCGCGGCGCGACACAACGACAACAATCGGTAGCAATCATGGCCACACCTCTGACGATCACCACTCAGGCAAGCAGCCATTTGGCGCAGGTGTTTGCGCAATACCCCATCGAAGTGGCTCATGGGGAGGGCGTGTGGCTGCATACGCGCGACGGCCGCAAGATCCTGGATTTTTATGGCGGGCACGCGGTCGCAGGCTTGGGTTACGGTCATCCGCGCTGGCTCGCCGCGATCGAGCGGCAGGCGCGGCAGATGGCCTTCCAAACCAATGCGATTCCGTTGGTGGTGCGCGAGCGCGCCGCCGCGCGGCTCGCCAAATTCGTGGGGCTCGGCCTCGACACGGTGTTCTGGATCAACAGCGGCGCCGAGGCGAATGAAAACGCCCTGAAGCTCGCCTTCAAACTGTCCGGCCGCAGCAAGATCGTCGCGCTCGAACAGAGTTTCCACGGCAGAACCGCCGCCGCTGCGGCGGTGACCTGGGGCGCGCTCGAGAAATGGTACGGCTTCCCGCGCCGGCCCTTCGATGTGAGTTTCGCACCCCGCGACAATCCCGGCGCAATCGAAGGCTTGGTCGATCGGAGCACGGCCGCGGTGATCGTCGAACCCGTTCAGGGCGTGGGCGGGGCCTACGAAGTAGGCAAGACCATGCTGGAGGAATTGCGCCGTCGTTGCGACGACGTGGGCGCCTTGTTGATTTTCGACGAGGTCCAGTGCGGCATGGGCCGCACCGGCGCGCCGTTCGCCGCCAATTTCTACAGCGTCACCCCCGACATGATCACGGCCGCCAAGGCCTTGGGCAACGGCTTTCCGGTGTCGGCGCTGTTGATGTCGCGCCGCGTGGCGGGACAGATCAAGCATGATGACATGGGCACCACCTTCGGCGGCGGTCCCATGGCCTGCGCGGTCGCCGAGGCCGTGATCGACACCATCGAATCCGAATCGCTGCTCGCGAACGTGCGCCAGGTCTCCGCGTATATCCGCGCGAGCTGCATCATCGGCCCGGTCACCGGCGTGCAGGGAGCGGGGTTTCTGTTGGGGCTCAAGACGTCGCGCCCCGCGAAGGAGGTGCATGCGGCGCTGCTCGCCAAGAACATCCTCACGGGCACGAGCGCCGATCCCCACATCCTGCGCCTGCTGCCGGCCTACATCCTGAACGAGGGTCACGTGGATCGCTTGAGCGACGCATTGGCGACAATATCCGCATGAAGCGCTTTCTCAGCCTCGCCGATTTCAGCCGCGAGCAGGTGCTCGATCTGCTGGCGCTCGCCCAGGCGCTCAAGGACAAACCCGACCCGCGCGCGTTGGCGGGCAAGGTGCTGGGGCTGATTTTCCTGAATCCCTCGCTGCGCACGCTGGCGTCCTTCCAGGCAGGAATGGCGCGGCTCGGTGGATCATCCTTCGTGGTCACGCCGGGCCAGGGAACCTGGCAGATGGAGACTCGGCGCAATGCCATCATGAACGGCGCGGCCGCCGAACATATTCGCGAGGGCATCCCGGTGCTGGCGTCCTACTGCGACGCCCTCGGAGTGCGCGCCTTTGCCGAGGGCAGGAATCTCGAGCTGGACCTCGGCGAGTCGCTGTTCGGCATGATCGATGAGCTCTGCGATAAGCCGCTGATCAATCTGGAATCGGCGGCGAATCACCCCTGCCAGGCGCTGGCCGACTGGCGCACCATGGACGAGCTCGGCATACCGACGCGCGCCAAATTCGTGTTGAGCTGGGTCTACCACCCGAAGGCGTTGCCCCTGGCCGTTCCCGCGGCCACCGTGCACATGGCGGCCATGCGCGGCATGGAAGTGGTGGTACTGCGGCCGGAAGGGTTCGCCCTGCCGCCGGCCGTCATGGACAAAGCGCGCTGGGCCGCGGGCGCCGCCGGCGGCTCGCTCACGGAGACCTCCGATCGCCGGGCGGCGCTCGCCGGCGCGAGCGTGTTGTACGCCAAGGAGTGGGGCACCACCATGTACTACGGCGACACCGAGGCGGACTCGCGGCTGCGCGCCGATCTGTCCGACTGGTGCGTGCGCGAACCGTGGTTCGCGGGCGCGGCGCCCGACGCCAAGCTCATGCACTGCCTGCCGGTGCGGCGCAACGTCGCAGTGGCCGACGAAGTGCTGGACGGCCCGCGCGCGGTGGTCAAGCTCGAGGCCTTCAATCGTCTGGTGGTGCAGATGGCCGTTCTGCACCGCATGCTTGGCTAACGTCGTTTGGGAGTATCCATGATCATGAGCCGACCTGACCCTTCCATCGCCGTGCGTGCGCTCAAGAGCGCGGCGCCCTACATCCGCATGTACAAGAACAAAGTATTCGTCATCAAGGCGGGCGGTGCCGTATTCAGCGACGAGGTATCGACGCGCGCCTTGATCGAGCAGGTGGCCATCCTTCACCAGGTGGGCATCAGGACCGTGCTGGTCCATGGCGGCGGACCGCAATTGGACAGCCTGCAAGCCACCTTGGGATTGGATACACGCATGGTGAACGGCCGGCGAGTCACGGACAAAGAGTCCATCGACGTGACCGCCATGGTGTTGAACGGCCTCATCAACACCCGCATTCTCGCGATCTGCCGGGAGCTCGACATCGAGGCCATCGGACTTTCCGGCGTCGATGCGGGATTGATCCGCGCGCACAAGCGTCCGCCGGTGCGCATCTCCGAAGGGTCGAGCGAGACCGTGGACTACGGCTTCGTCGGCAATATCGATTCGGTCAATACGGCGGTGATCGAGAAGCTGCTCGATGACGGATTGATGCCGGTGGTGAGCCCCTTGTCCGCGGACTCGAACGGCATTTTGCTCAACATCAACGCCGACACCGTGGCGGCCGCCATCGGCGGCGCATTGTCGGCGGAGAAACTCGTGCTGTGCACCGGGGCGCAGGGCATCCTCGAACATGCCGAGGACCCAAGCTCGGTGGTCTCCTACACGGACATCAAGGGACTGAAGCGCCTGCGCGACCAGGGCTCGCTCAAGGACGGCATGCTGCCCAAAGCCGCCGCGATCGAAAACGCCATCCGCGGCGGTGTGCGCAGGGTTCACGTCATCAGCTACAGGTCCCCGGACAGCCTGCTCGCAGAGATTTTTACGAATGAAGGCACGGGCACCCTGGTGGTGGCCGATCTCACCGCCTTGAGTCCGGCGGAACAATTGTCGAGCGTCGTGGGATGACGCGGCTCTGGGACAAGGGAGCGCCGCTCGACGCCCGCGTGCTCGAGTTCACGGCGGGCGACGACTTCGTGCTGGACAACCGATTGGTGCGCTACGACGTACGGGCATCGATCGCCCATGCGGAAATGCTGCACAATCAGGGGCTCTTGTCGGCGCAGGACCTCCAAGCCATCCGCGAGGCCCTGGGGGCGATCGGCGAGGAGCATGCGCGCGGAGAATGGCGCATCTCCCTGGAACAGGAGGATTGCCAGACGGCGATCGAGAATCTGCTCACCGCGCGCATCGGTGCGGCCGGGGGGCGGCTGCATGCCGGCCGCTCGCGCAACGATCAGGTGCTCGCCGCACTGCGGCTCTACCTGCGCGATGCCGCCGAAGAGCTGCGCCGCGGCGCGGCGGCGGTCGCGGATGCGCTCGATGCTTTGGCTGAGCGGCATGCGGCGGTGGCGCTGCCCGGCTACACCCATATGCAGCAGGCCATGCCCAGCAGCGTCGCGCTGTGGGCACAGGGGTTCGCCGCGGAAATACGCGACGACGCCGCGGGTCTCGAGTCGACTCAGCGGCGCATCGGCCAGAACCCCTTGGGATCCGCGGCCGGCTACGGCACGCCGAATCTCAACGTCAGCCGCGAGGAAACCCGGCGGCGCCTGGGATTCGACGTCACTCAGGAACCGGTGACGGCGGTACAGCTCTCGCGCGGCAAGGCCGAGGCGTCGGTGTTGTTCGAGATCACCCTGCTCGCGCAGGACATGGGACGACTGGCCGCCGACTTGCTGCTTTTTTACACCCAGGAATTCGCCTTCGTGTCGCTGCCGGATGCCTTCACCACCGGTTCCTCCATCATGCCGCAGAAGCGCAATCCCGACGTCTTCGAGCTGGTGCGCGGGCGCAGCGCCGTCGCGCAGGCGGCGCTCAACGAGGTGCTCGGCATCACTCAAAAGCTGACCTCGGGTTATCACCGGGATCTGCAGCTGATCAAGCCGCCGCTGTTCCGCGGCATCGACTCCTGTCTGCAGACGCTCGACATCCTGCCGAGCGCTCTCGACGGGGTGCGCTTTCGGCCGGAGAATATTCGACTCGATTCAGGGATACATGCGGCGGCGGCGGCGAACGCGCTCGTGACCGAAGAGGGTATTCCGTTTCGCGAAGCCTACCGGCGAGTGTCCGCCAAGCTCAAGGATCCCAAATGACGATATGGAAAAGTTTGCGGACATTGGAGGAGTTGAACGGCACGGCGGGCACACTGGTCGACCATCTCGGGATCCGCTTCATCGAAATCGGCGATGACTTCGTCCGGGGCACCATGCCCGTCGATGCGCGGACGCGTCAACCCTTCGGCTTGCTCCACGGCGGCGCCTCGGTGGCGCTCGCCGAATCCCTGGGCAGCACGGGAGCCAGCATGAGCATCGATATGCAGGAATATCTTTGCGTGGGACAGGAAATCAACGCCAACCATGTTCGGGCGGCGCGCGCCGGCCTCGTGACCGGCACGGCGCGCCCCAAGCATCTGGGGGGACGCACCCATGTCTGGGTCATCGACATCGTCAATGAGGATGGAGAGTTGGTGTGTACGTCGCGCCTGACGGTGGCCGTGATCCGGCGCGGTACATTGCCGATCTGAAGATCCCGGCCTGAAGGTGGGTAGCGCCGGTAACCCGGATTGGCGTATCTTGCGCGCCATGAAACAAGCCAACCTTAAACAAGTCAGCCTTGCGAGTCTTCGCCGGACATTCTGTGTGTGGCTCATGACGGCCGCGGCACCCATCGTCCTTGCCCAGCCACCCACTCCCCCGCATTCAACGCCGCCGCCGGCATCCACCGCGGCGCCTGCATCCACCGCAGCCCCGGGATCGGCCAACAAGCTGCTCGCCGGGCCGGAAGCCTCCGGGACACTCTCTCCCGGTGAAGCCAGCTACGTCATCGGTATCACCTTCGGCGAGCAAATGCGCCATGCGGACATCGCCGATCAGATTGACATCGATGCCGTGACGCGCGGCATGAAGGATGGCTTGGCGGGCAAGAAGACCACCGGCGCCGATCAACAGCAAATCAATACCTACGTACGCACGGCGAGGTTGCGCGCCGCGGCGCGCAACCAAGCGGCCGCCAAGGATTTCCTGGCCAAGAACGCGCACGAGAAGGGCGTGATCACCACCGCGTCGGGCCTCGAGTACAAAGTCGTCGATCCGGGCGATGCCAAAGCCCCCGCAGTGCTGCCCACCGACGAGGTCTCGGTGCAGTATCGCGGTACTCTGCTCGACGGCACGGAATTCGACAGTACGTACGCCCGCGGCGTGCCCATGTCGTTCAAGGTCAGCGGCGTCATCCCGGGATGGCAGGAGGCCTTGGTGTTGATGAAGCCGGGTGCCAAATGGCTGGTGTTCGTGCCGCCGGAGCTGGCCTATGGTCCGAACGGCCAAGGGCCGATACCCGGCGGGTCGCTGTTGAAATTCGATGTACAGCTGCTGAGCGTCAAGCCGAGCGGCGCGCCGGCGGCTCCGGTAGCACCCGTGGCGCCTGTGGCACCCGTCGCGCCTACGGCCAAGCCCGCGCCGAGGTCGAACTAAGGCCTGTCGCAGTACCCGCGTGAGCGGCGTTGCCGCGGCGTTGCCGCGGTGTTACCGCGGCGCTACCGCGTAAGCTCGAGCGCGCCGGTCAAGTCGCCCATGGGCGCCGCGCCATGCGCGGCGAGTCCCGCATCGCGCATCCTGATCCCCGGCAGCACGGGAAGATCGAAGCGGCGCGCGATCAGGCGCAGGATGGAGGCGGTGTCGTACTGGGTGTGATCGACCGTGCCGTGCTTGGCGAACGGCGAAATGATCAGCGCGGGAATTCGCGCCCCCGGCCCCAATAGATCGCCTTGCGGCGGGGCGACGTGATCCCACGCTCCGCCGAATTCATCGTAGGTAATCACGATCACCATGTGCCGCCACTGCGGACCGGCGCGCAGTTTTGCCACCACATCGGCGATGTGCGCATCGCCTTCCGCGACCGAGGCGTAGCCGGCGTGTTGATTCAAATTGCCCTGCGGTTTGTAGAACACCACCGGGGGCAGGCGGCCGGCGGCCGCGTCCGCGATCAGGTCGCCGTAGTCCCTCAAGTGCGCGGCGCGTTGCTCGGCATGAGCCACCGGATCGAACCTCTCGTAGTAATTGAAGGGCTGGTGATGCGGCTGAAAATCCGGATTGCCGCCGGGAGTCGCGGGCGCATAAATCGCCCTGCGCGGCTCCGACGGCAGACGGCGCCCGTCGGCAAGCGCCGTGTTCCAGGCGCCGGCATACCAGGTCCAATTGACGCGCTTGGAGTCGAGTAGCTCGCCGATGGTCGGCTGGCTTTGAGGCGGCAAGGTGGTCGGGTTGTTGGGATCGGCGTAGAGGGTATCCGCGTCCGCGGCGGCCGGCTTGTTACCGCTCGGCTGATACGCGGGTTGCATGGTATTCACGGCGTAGAACTTGCCGTCGCCGAAGTAGTTGGCCGGCGTGATGTTGCCGTTCTTGAGGAATCTCGGCGGCTCATCCAGCGCCGAGCGCTTCGCATCCTTGGCCTGCTCGAGCCGCGGCAAAAAATGTCCGGCCGCATCCCGCTCGAGCACCGCGATGGATGGTTTCGCCGCGGCGGTATCCGCATGGGGGTACTCCGGCGCACAGGCACAGATGAGGTATTGGTGATTCAGGAAGGAACCGCCGAACGCGCCCTGGAAAAAATTATCGGCGAGCACGAATTCCTTGGCGAGTCCGTACAGCGCCGATTCGCCATAGTCGTAGTGCCCCAAGGCAAGACCTCCGGCGTCGGACCATGCGGCATAGCCGTCGTTCCTGCCCCCGTCGATCTGCATCTGGTGCTCGAAGAAGCGATGCACCAGGTCGCGCGTGACGGTCGACGTGGTGAGAGTGACCCCGGATTGCGCGGTGAAGGCATGCTCGATGGAGAACGGCGCATTGGGCAGGCCCGCGCTCTGGGCCTCCGTCACCACCGGCCGAATGCCCGCCGCCGTCACGCCGCCCCAGGTCCGCGGCAGCGTCGGAAGCACCGACCCGTCTCGATCGATCTGAGGCACGTACGCGGGCCGTGGCCGGCCGTCGCGGTCCACGACATCGCCCAAGCCCCGTGCCCCCGGGAAATTGCCGTACAGGTTATCGAACGCGCGATTCTCGGCGTAGATGACTACGATGGTGTCGACTTTCGAACGCAGCTCGAGCGTCAGGGTCTCTTGAGCACCCGGGGGCGGCGACGTCGTTGCAGCGACGCAGGAGCACAGTCCGGCGACCAGGCCGAGCGCCGTGGTCAAACCGACCGCGGCGGCCAAGTTCCGGAGCAATGAATGGCGTGATACGCCCGGCGTGGTGTTGTCCATGCACCCAGTTTAAACCGCCGCGCCGCTACGTACCGAACGATGGCGCCTCGTCGTACGCTAGAACGACCAGGTCGCGCTGACCGTCAGAGCATCGGGGTCGCCGAACTGCGAGCTGATCCGCTCGTACTCGGCGCGAAACGCAAATCCCCAGGCTTTGGATTGCACTCCGACGCCGTAGGCGAACCGGTTGTCGGTTTGATTTTGGCGGTAGTAAACGGGCGCGGCGCTGCAAGCAGTCGCGGGCGGCGCGCAGCTGCCGACGACCGTGGTGACGTCGGTTTGCAGCCGAGCGATGCCGGCTTTGGCGAAGACGTCGAAGAACGGTACCGGCAGCGGCAAATAGCCGACGCCAAATAATGCCGCCGCGCGCGGGTGAGAATCGAGTCCGTAGGTGGCGAAGCCGTTGGCACCGTAGTCGTGGTCCGGATGGCCGAAGTCGATGTACTCGACCTCTGCACCCACGATCGGGAGCGGGCGGATCCCGCCGATCACTTTCCATGCCGTTTGGTGATCATTGAAATAGCCGGGAAGTCCGTACGCGGGATCGTCGCTCCTGACCGTGGAATAGCCCACGCCGGCGCCGAGATAGAACCCCACTGGATCATCCGCCAAGGCTCTCGTCGATGCTGCGCACGCGCAGACCGCAATGATTGCCGGCAAGGTGACTGAAATCCGATTCATCGACATCTCCCATCTAGGTACTAGTGCTTGGGACCGACCGCCGCACCGAGAAGTTCCGGCCAAACTGTTTTGGCGGGGCGCGCGCTATACTCCTGGAATGAAGATTGCGCGTCCATGGGCCCTCGTATTCCTTGCCGGGATACTCGCCGGATGCGGCCAGAAAGGGCCTCTGGTGCACCCGGATACCCCCAAGCACAAGAAAACGGTACCGAGCACCTCCGCCCCGGCCGCGCCTACACCCGCGCCCGCGCCGACAACCACGCCCGCACCAACGCCTGCGCCGGCTCCGGCCGGCACGCCTGCGAGCCCAACGCCCTAAACGCTAGGGCTTGAGCTTCTTTCCATGAACGCGCGCAAACTCATTTTGGTTGACGGCTCGTCCTATCTTTATCGGGCCTTCCACGCCCTGCCCCCGCTCAGCAACTCGAAGGGCGAACCGACCGGAGCGGTCTTGGGCGTGCTCAACATGCTGAACAAGATGATCAAGGAGGAGTCGCCGCAGCGGATCGCGGTGGTGTTCGATGCGCCCGGCCGCACGTTCAGGGACGATTTATTCGATCAGTACAAGGCGCACCGCGCACCCATGCCGGACGATCTGCGCTCGCAGGTTCAGCCCCTGCTGGACGCGGTGGCTGCGATGGGATTGCCGCTGCTGCGCGTTCCCGGCGTCGAAGCGGACGATGTGATCGGCACTCTGGCAAGGCAGGGGGCGGAAGCCGGCTACGAGGTGCTGATCTCGACCGGCGACAAGGACATGGCGCAGCTCGTGGGTCCGCGGGTGGGATTGATCAATACCATGAGCAACACGCGCCTCGATCGCGACGGGGTCAAGGCTAAGTTCGATGTGTACCCCGAACAGATCGTCGACTACCTGGCGCTGGTCGGCGACAGCTCGGACAACATTCCGGGTATCAGCGGAGTCGGTGCCAAGACCGCGGCGAAATGGCTCGGTCAATATCGGACACTCGATGAGCTGATCGCTCGCGCCGGCGACATCGGCGGCAAGGTGGGCGAAAACCTGCGCAACGAGCTCGCAATGCTCGAGCTGTCGCGCAAGCTCGCCACCATCGACACGGCACTCCCGCTGGACATCGATGCCGAAGGGCTCAACGCCGGTGCACCGGATCTCCCACGGCTGCGCGAACTGTACACGCGGCTGGAACTGCGTGCGCTGCTCAAGGCATTGGGCACCGACGCATCGGCGGCCGCGGCGGCAGCCGGCGGCGCGGCCCAAGCTGGCGCCGAAGCGGCGAGTGGGCGAGCCAACATGGCCGCGGTCGGTGCGGCAGGTACGGCGGACGCGGCTGCAGTCTCCGCGCCCGCCCGCAACTATCGCACGATCACTTCGCAAGAGGCATTGGATGAATGGCTCGCCAAACTTGCCGCGGCGCCGCTGATGTCGTTCGACACCGAGACCGACAGCCTCGATTACATGCGGGCGCGCATCGTGGGCCTGTCATTCGCAGCCGCGCCGGGAGAAGCCGCCTACCTGCCCGTCGGCCATAATTATGCGGGAGCGCCGCCGCAGCTCGATCGAGACCGTGTGCTTGCCGCGTTCAAGCCGCTGCTCGAAGATGCGTCCCGGCCGAAGCTGGGGCATCACCTGAAATACGACGCCCATGTGCTGGCCAATTACGGCATCGCCCTCCGTGGACAGCGTTTTGATTCCATGCTCGAGTCCTACGTTCTGAACAGCGTCGCCACACGCCATGACATGGACTCGACCGCCCAGAAATATCTCGGCGTGAAGCCCATTCACTTCGAGGACATCGCGGGCAAGGGCGCGAAGCAAATAACTTTCAATCAAGTGGAGGTGCAGCGCGCAGCCGAGTACTCCGCCGCGGATGCGGACGTCACCTTGCAGCTTCATCTCGCACTGTGGCCGCAAATCGAAGCGCTGCCCTCGCTGAAATCGGTTTACGAAACCATCGAGCAGCCGCTGGTTGCGGTGCTGTACCGCATGGAGCGTGCGGGGGTGCTGGTGGATCGCGAGCTGCTCAGGATCCAGAGTTCGGAACTCGCGGCGCGAATGCTGGAGCTGCAAACGCAGGCTCATGTGGAGGCGGGGGGCGTCTTCAATGTGGACTCGCCCAAGCAGTTGCAGGAGATCCTGTTCGGCAAGCTCGGCATTCCCGTGATGCGCAAGACTCCGACCGGTCAGCCTTCGACCGCGGAAGACGTGCTCGAAGAGCTGGCCGAAACGTATCTACTCCCTAAGTTGATTTTGGAATATCGCGGGGTCGCCAAGCTCAAGTCGACCTACACCGACACGCTTCCGGAGCAGATCAATCAGGTCACGGGGCGCATCCATACCTCGTATCACCAGGCGGTAGCCGCCACCGGCAGGCTCTCATCGACGGATCCCAATCTACAAAACATTCCCATCCGTACCCGGGAGGGAAGGCGCATACGGCAGGCCTTCATTGCGGCACCCGGCCACTCGCTGGTCGCCGCCGACTACTCGCAAATCGAGCTGCGCATCATGGCGCACCTGTCCGGCGACAAGAGCCTGCTGCAGGCCTTTGCGGACGATCGCGACGTTCATCAAGCGACCGCCGCGGAAGTGTTCACAACGCCATTGAATGAGGTCAGCGCCGATCAGCGGCGTTCCGCGAAGGCCATCAATTTCGGCCTCATGTACGGCATGTCGGCATTCGGTCTCGCCCGGCAGCTGGGAATTGCGCGCGGCGAAGCGCAGAAGTACATGGATCTTTACTTCGAGCGTTATCCGGGCGTGAAGCGCTACATGGAAGAGACGCGCCGCCAGGCGCGTGAAACCGGTTACGTCGAAACCGTGTTCGGCCGCCGGCTGTACCTGCCGGAGATCCAGTCGCGCAACGCCGCGCTCCGGCAATATGCCGAGCGCAGCGCCATCAATGCCCCCATGCAAGGCACGGCGGCCGACATCATCAAGCGCGCGATGATCAGCGTGGACTCCTGGCTGACAAGCTCGCGATTGCCGGCTCGGCTCATCATGCAGGTGCACGACGAACTGGTTCTCGAGGCGGCGGATGAGACGGTGGAATCCCTGGTAGCTCCGCTGCGCGCCCACATGGTGGAGGCGGCCTCGCTAGCGGTACCCCTTAAAGTCGATGTAGGTATTGGCCTCAACTGGGACGAGGCGCACTGAACCCGACTACCTCGCCGGGGTAAGAATCTCCGATGCTTCGTGTAGGATAACTCTGACGCGTGACCACCCAGGGGTTATGCGCGGCGGAGCACCAAATATTAAAGCTGCAAATGCTCCGGATTTAGGGCAAGATTCGTCCCATATTCCGCCTGTTTTTCTACTTTCTCGGCGCTGCGGGCAGATAAGGAAATTTTGCTGTTGCGGAGGCTGGAACTTTCGGGACTCATCCCCATCTAACCTAATGAGCGTGAAAGACGCTCCCCGCTCTTCTCCCTGAGCGGGAATGACCCGGTTTGTCATCCCCATGCCGGGTTGGTCTGCCTCGGTGGCTGCTTTTTAGTAACCACCGGGGCCTTTTTTTTGGGGAATCTCAAGCCATCGGTCCATGACGCCGCGCGCCTCCTCGAGGCCTTGAGTCTCGTGCGCCGAAAACAATTGCGACGTCACCGCGGTATCGGAGCATGCCGCCGCGGTCTCGCGCAGCACGCGATCGGCGTCGCGCCGATTCAGCTTGTCCGCCTTGGTCAGGAGGACATGCGCGAAGCGGTCTCTGGAAAGAATCCATTCCAGCATTCCCACATCCTGGGCACCCAATCCGCGTCGGCTATCGACGATCAGGATCAGCCCGACCAGCGACTCCCGCACGTTGAAGTAGTGCTCCATCAATTGCAGCCAGTGCAGCCGAACTCTCTCAGGCACCTTGGCGAAACCGTACCCCGGCAGGTCGACCAGGCGGCGCTCGGCGGATAGCTCGAAGAAGTTGATCAGCTGGGTACGCCCCGGCGTGCGGCTCACTCGCGCAAGCCCCGAGCGCTGCGTGATGGCGTTGATGGCCGTGGATTTGCCGGAATTCGAGCGTCCGGCGAAGGCGATTTCGCGGCCGGTGTCCGCGGCAAGTTGATTTGCCTCGGCCGCGCTCGTCAGGAATCTCACATGGGGGTAGGTCGACATGGCCGCCGCTTGGACGCAAATTATTGACTCTAGTGTACAATTTAGAGTCGGCAGCGGTTCACATTAGCATGGGGTGTCAGGCGATCATGAAGCGGCTTTGGATTCTCTCAATAACAATTTCCGGCGCGATCGTCAGCAACTCGGCTCTGCCGGCCGGCAGTGTCGAAGCGGGTGCCTCCAAGGCCGTGGTGTGCCAGGCATGTCATGGTGCGAACGGCAATAGCGCGAACCCCGAATGGCCGAGCCTCGCGGGCATCGGCGCCGATTACATTGCTGAGCAGTTAAAGAACTTTAAGGAAGGTAAACGGACGAACCCGGTGATGATGCCGAATGCGGCCAATTTGAGCGCCGACGACATGGCCGATTTGGGGGCCTACTTCGACAGTTTGACCAATACCGGACTGGAAGCCGACCCCTCCTACTGGCAGGCAGGGGAGAAGCTCTATCGCGGCGGCGATGCGGCGCGCGGCATACCGGCGTGCATGGCCTGCCATGGCCCCACGGGCCGCGGCAACGAGCCTGCGAAATTTCCGGCGCTGCGCGGCCAGCAATCGGTTTATGTGGCGAAACAACTGAATGACTACGCCTCCGGCGCCCGCGCGACCGGGCCGAACGGCATCATGCAGACCGTCGCCAAGCGCCTATCGCCCGACGACATCCGCAACCTCGCGTCGTATCTGCAAGGCATTCGCTGAACATGCGCGGCCGATATCCGGCGTTGTGCCTCGTGTTGGCGCTGGCCCTGACTGGGTGCGGCAAGCAGCGGTCCGTGGATCAGCAAGCGCCCGCGAGCGGGCCGGCCGCAGCGTCGGCGCCCGCGGCCGTGGCGCCGCGCGGCGGCGTCGCGGAGCAGAAGCCGGCCGAACAGGCGTCCGATCAGCCGTCGAAAATCACGCGCATCAACGAAGACGGTTCCGAGACCGTCGAGGATGTGCCCAGCGATAGCGGTGTGCACAACCCCCTGCTGGCGGCAGTCGCCTCGACCATTGCGGCCTCGACGTCCACGGCATCCGCCGCCACGGCCGTCTCCAACTCCTGGCAGGACGGGGTGAACTACAGCCGCATCGTACCGGCCCAACCCACCGAGGCCCCCGCGGGCCAAGTCGAGGTGCTGGAGTTCTTCTGGTACGCCTGCCCTCACTGCTATGCATTGGATCCGCTGGTCGAATCCTGGAAGAAGACCAAGCCGGCCTACATTACCTTCACGCGTGTCCACGTATTGTGGAGCGAAGGACATCGTTCGCTTGCGCGCCTGTTCTACACGCTGGAGAGCATGGGCAAGCTGGATCAGCTGCACTCCGAGATCTTCCGGGAGATTCACGTCAACGGCGATGCTCTGACTGCGGCAAACCCCAATGACACGGCCGAGACGGAGCGCATTCAATCGGCGTTCGTGCGCAGGTTCGGGATTTCGGAATCGGACTTCAAGAATGCGTATCACTCCATGTCGGTGGATCTCGCGTTGCAAAAGGCCGACGAGCTGGTGGAGCGCTACCGGATCGATGCTGTCCCGAGATTCGTCGTGAACGGCAAATATATCGCCGACGTTGCATCGGCCGGCACGCCCGAGCGCCTGATATCCTTGGTCGGCGACCTGGCGGCGCAAGAACACAAGCGCTAGCCGCCGAGCCTAAATGCCTACTCATACCGGCGGCTGTCACTGCGGGCGCGTCCGCTTCGAGGTCATCGCACCGGCGAAGCTCGAGGTCGCGGACTGCAATTGTTCCATTTGCAGCAAATTCGCCTATTTGCATCTGATCGTGCCCGCGGACCGCTTCAAGCTGATCAGCGGCCGCGAAGCGCTCTCGACCTATTCCTTCAACACCCACATCGCCAAGCACTTCTTCTGCGCGACCTGCGGCGTGAAATCCTTCTACGTCCCCCGATCCCATCCCGAGGGGATCAGCGTCAACGTGCGCTGCATCGACAGCGACACCATCGAGTCGATGTCCATCAAGCCCTTCGACGGCCGCGAATGGGAGAAAGGACGAGCGGAGTATCGCGACCCGACAGATGCCTGAGTGCGGTGCATGAGGGACATAATGCGGCGTTTCCGGGTGTTATGGTGAGATGCGCTTCATCGGATCGTGTCTTCGGCGAAAATCTGTGACGTGGGCCACTCGAGGCTAGGCCTGGGGTGGAGGATGCTGTGATAGAGGCTCACCCATGCCGGAATGTCGTCAATCCAATGATGCGCAGCCGCCGGGATCTGCGGCGCCGTGCAACACCGTCCATGACGGGAATCTGCCGGGATTCCTGCTGATCGTCCTGCTTTGTGGCGGCGAGGCTCTGGCGGATGAGCCCGCACCGAATCCGGCTGCCGCGCCGGGATCCACCGCTGCGGGCTTGATCTTCACTCTGCCGAA
>Ga0209624_10001324_pt1 | contig 19729 bp, 14 predicted proteins | sample JacPinW_OM2H0_O1_FD_188565 | JGI IMG/M metagenome (GOLD analysis project Ga0209624, IMG submission 188565) | Forest soil microbial communities from Algoma, Ontario, Canada - Jack Pine, Ontario site 1_JW_OM2H0_O1 (SPAdes) (version 2) | ecosystem: Environmental > Terrestrial > Soil > Boreal...
CGACCAGCTGCGCAGCACGCCCTCGAAGGTCGCCCCGAGCGCCTCGATGGCCCGAACGACGGTCGCCTGATCCACGCGGCCCTCATCCGCGAGCGCCTTGAGCGCGGCCACCGCGATGTAGTTGCGGTCCATCTCGAAATGCTGACGCAGCGCCGCGCGCGAGTCGGAGCGGCCGTAGCCATCGGTACCGAGTGTCACGTAGCGCCCGCCGATCCATTGGCGGATCTGGTCCGGCACGGTACGCATGTAGTCGGTGGCCGCCACCACCGGGCCCTCGTGCCCGTGCAGCATCTGCTTCACGTAGGGCACGCGCGCCAGCTCGCCCGGGTGCAGCAGGTTCCAGCGCTCGCACTCCATCGCCTCGCGCCGCAGCTCGCTGAAGCTGGTGATCGACATGACATCGGCGGGGATGCCGTAGTCGGCCTCGAGGATCTTCGCGGCCGCAAGACATTCGCGCAGGATGGTGCCCGAGCCGAGCAGCGTCGTGCGTACCTTGCCGCGACCGCCGATCTGCAGCAGGTAGCCGCCGCTCAGGATTCCGGCCGCAACCCCGGTCGGCATCGGCGGCTGCACGTAGTTCTCGTTCATGACCGTGATGTAATAGAAGATGCTCTCCTGCTCCGCGTACATGCGGCGCAGCCCATCGTGAATGATGACGGCGAGCTCGTAGGCGAAGGCCGGATCGTACGCCACGCAGTTCGGCACGGTGGTTGCGATCAGCTGGCTGTGGCCGTCCTGGTGCTGCAGGCCCTCGCCGGCGAGCGTGGTGCGCCCGGCGGTGGCTCCCATCAGAAAGCCGCGCGCCTGGATGTCGCCCGCCGCCCAGATGAAGTCCCCGACCCGCTGGAAGCCGAACATCGAGTAGAAGACGAAGAACGGCACCATGTTGATGCCGTGGTTGCTGTAGGCGGTGCCGGCGGCGGTCCAGGAGCACAAGGATCCCGCCTCATTGATGCCCTCCTCCAGCATCTGGCCCTTCTTGTCCTCGCGGTAGGACATGAGGGTCTCGGCATCCTGCGGGGTATACAGCTGGCCGACCGAGGAGTAGATGCCGATCTGGCGGAACAGGCCCTCCATGCCGAAGGTGCGCGCCTCATCCGGCACGATCGGCACGATGTTGCGACCGATGTTCTTGTCCTTCAGCAGCATCGTCAGCAGCCGCACGAAAGCCATGGTAGTCGAGATTTCACGCTCGCCGGTGCCCTCCAGCAGCGAACTGAACGCCTCAAGCGGGGGAATCACCAGCGCCGGCGCGGTGCGGCGCCGCTGAGGCAGGAAGCCCCCGAGCGCTAAACGCTTGTCCATCAGATAGCGCGCCTCGGGCGAGCCTGCATCGGGCACGCGAAACGGCAGTCCGGCGAGATCCTCATCCGACACCGGAATGTTGAAGCGGTCGCGGAAGGCGCGCAGGTCCTCCTCGGAGAGCTTCTTCTGCTGATGCGCGACCATCTGCCCCTCACCGCCCTTGCCAAGACCGAAGCCCTTCACGGTCTTGGCCAGAATGACGGTGGGCTGGCCTTTGTGGCTGATCGCCGCGGCGTAGGCTGCGTACACCTTGAGCGGATCATGGCCGCCGCGGTTCAGCCGCCAGATCTCATCGTCGGACATGTTGGCGACCATCGCCTTGAGCTCGGGGTACTTGCCGAAGAAATGCTCGCGCGTGTACGCCCCGCCCTTGGCCTTGAAATTCTGGTACTCCCCGTCGACGCTCTCCTCCATCACGCGGCGCAGCAGGCCGTGAGTGTCACGCGCCAACAGCGGATCCCAGCGCGAGCCCCACAGCACCTTGATGACGTTCCAGCCGGCGCCGAGGAAGGCCGCCTCCAGCTCCTGGATGATCTTGCCATTGCCGCGCACCGGGCCATCGAGGCGCTGCAGGTTGCAGTTGATGACGAAGATGAGGTTGTCGAGGCCCTCGCGCACCGGCATGGTGAGCGCGCCCATCGACTCCGGCTCATCCATCTCCCCGTCGCCGAGGAACGCCCACACCTTCTGGTCCGAGGGCTTCACCAGGCCGCGGTGCTCGAGGTAGCGCGTGAAGCGCGCCTGGAAGATCGCATTCATGGGACCCAAGCCCATGGACACGGTCGGGAACTGCCAAAAGTCGGGCATCAGCCAGGGGTGCGGATAGGAGGACAGCCCCACCCCCGGACCGCCGGCCTCCTGGCGGAAGTGGCGCAGCTGCTCCTCGGTGAGGCGCCCCTCGAGGTAGGCACGCGCATAGATGCCCGGTGAGGAATGTCCCTGGATGAACACCATGTCGCCGGGATGCTGCTCGGAGGGCGCACGCCAGACGTGGTTGAAGCCCACCTCGTAGAGCGTCGCCGAGGAGGCGTAGCTGGCCAGATGGCCGCCGTACTCGGAGGACTTGCGATTCGCCAGCAGCACCATCGCCAGCGCGTTCCAGCGGATGTAGGCCTCGATGCGCCGCTCGAGCGCGCGGTTGCCCGGGTACTCCGGCTCCCGCCCGGTCGGAATGCTGTTGACGTAGGCGGTGTTGGGCTTGAACGGCAGATAGGCGCCGCTGCGCCGCGTGTAGTCGATCAGGCGCTCGAGCAGGTAGTGAGCGCGCTCCGGACCGTGGCTCTGCAGCACCGAATCGATCGATTCGAGCCACTCGCGCGTCTCGACGGGATCGAGGTCTTCAAGCTTCGGCGGTTCGGTCATGCGATCTGCTCGCGATACGCGCAATCCCTGTCATAGACGCCGCGGTCGCGGACGTGGGGTCGCGCGCGTGTTGTGCCGTGTCGCGTTAGAATCAAGTAATGATGGCGAGCGGCGGCGGGTAAAGCAAGTGAGGTCCGGAAGCGCTGGCGCTCGCGGTAGCGTCCTGCTGCCGCGCGCACAGGCGCCCGCCATCGTCACGGCCGATCCGCGCTCAGCGGCGGGGCTCGACGCGATCCTCGCCATCGTGCCCTGTCCTGCGAGCGCTGCGGCGTTTCGCGGCCTGCCCGAGAGCGCGCGCTGGCGCGAGCTGCACGAGCGCATGCCGGCGCGTGCCGGCACGGTGCGCACCACCGTGCTGGGCAACCGCCGCCACACACTCGCGGTCCTGGGCTATCTCGCAGACCAAGCCAGCGCTTTCGAGCGGCTCACCCTGGCCGGACGCATGCTGAAGGAGGCCGCCGCGCATGCCCCGCAAGCGATCGGGCTCACCGCCGCGGGCACCGGCGCCATGGTTCGGTCCTCGCTCGAGGCCTTGCTGGCCGCCGCCCTCGCCCAGGCCTTTGCCCTGCCGAGCTTTCGCGCCCCGGTCCGCGCCGAGCGGCACATCCGCCGCGTGGTGCTGCTCGGACGCGAGCGCATCGATACACGCTACGCCGCCGCCGCGGCACGCGGCACCAACCTCGCCCGCTGGCTGACTGCGTTACCGCCCAACGTTCTGGATGCGCGCGGCTACCGCAAGGCGCTGGTGCAGCTCGCGCGCGCGCACGGGCTCACGCTGCGCTGGCTCGACGAGCGCGCCCTGCGCCGCGCAGGCGCCAACGCCTTTCTTGCGGTCGCGGCCGGCAACGCCGCAGGGGGTGCCGGCATCGCCCACCTGACCTACCGCCCGAAACGCCGGCGCCGCGGCGCGCGCCCCGACCTGGCGCTCATCGGCAAGGGGATCCTGTTCGACACCGGCGGGGTAAATCTCAAGAGCCACCGCTCGATGCTCGACATGCATACCGACATGGCCGGCAGCGCCGTCGCACTGGCGACGCTGCTCGCGCTCGCGGAGCTGCGCGCCCCGTTTCGGGCCGAGGCGTGGCTGGCGATCACCGAGAATTGCATCGGTCCGCAGGCCTACCGGCCCCAGGAAGTGGTGCGCGCCGCGAACGGTGTCACCATCCAGGTCATCCACACCGACGCCGAAGGGCGCATGGTGCTGGCCGATACCCTGGCGCTGGCCGCCCGCACGCGGCCGCGCCTGATGATCGACTTCGCAACTCTGACGGGCGCGTGCGTGTATTCCCTGACCGAGCGCATGAGCGGGGTGTTCAGCAATCGCCCCGCGCTCGCCGAGCAGCTCATCGCGGCGGGGCGCGCCAGCGGTGAGCGCGTGTGGAACTTCCCGTTCGAGGCCGACTACGACGCCGAGCTCGAAAGCAAGGTGGCCGACATCGTGCAGTGCGCGCTCGAGGGCAAGGGCGATCACATCCTCGCCACACGCTTCCTCGCGCGCTTCGTGCCCGAGGAGATCCCCTGGGCGCACGTGGACCTCTCCTCCGCCACCCGCAGCGGCGGGCTTGCGCACGTGGCCACCGATGTCACCGGCTTCGGTGTGCGCTTCGCGCTCGAGCTGCTGCTCAGACAAGACGTGCTCAAGACGCTCGAGACGAGCCGGTGAGTACGCTCGTCATCCGCCGCCCGGACGACTGGCATCTGCACCTGCGCGACGGAGCGGCGCTGCGCGCCGTTTTGCCGTTCAGCGCCGCGCGCTTCGCGCGCGCCATCGTGATGCCGAACCTAACGCCCGCGCTGAGCACCACGGCCGCCGCCCTCGCCTATCGCGAGCGCATCCTCGCCGCGTTGCCGGCCGGGGCACAGTTTCAGCCGCTGATGACCTTGTATCTCACCGACGGCACGCCGGTGGATGAGATCGCGCGCGCGCGCGCCGCCGGGCTGCTCGGATGCAAGCTCTACCCGGCAGGTGCCACGACGCATGCCGAGGCCGGCGTCACCGACGTGCGCAAGATCGGGGCCGTTCTGGAGCGAATGTCCGAATGCGGCCTGGTGCTGCAGGTGCACGGCGAAGTCACCGATCCGTCCGTGGATGTCTTTGAGCGCGAAGCGCGCTTCATCGAGAGCGTGCTGGCCCCCCTGATCGAGCGCCACGCGCAGCTGCGCGTCGTGGTCGAGCACATCAGCACCAAGAGCGCGCTTCAGTTCGTGCTGTCCGCGCGCCAGGGCGTCGCCGCCACCGTGACGCCGCAGCACCTGCTGATGAACCGCAATGCGCTGTTCGCAGGCGGCCTGCGGCCACACCACTACTGCCTGCCGGTTCTGAAGGCGGAACAGCACCGCGCGGCGCTGCTGGCCGCGGTGGCGGGTGGCACCCCGCGGCTGTTTCTCGGCACCGACAGCGCGCCGCACGCGCGCACGGCCAAGGAAAGTGCCTGCGGCTGTGCGGGTATTTTCTCCGCGCACGCGGGCATCGAGCTGTACGCGGAAGCCTTTGCCGCGGCGGGAGCGCTCGAGCGGCTGGAGGGATTTGCCTCCTTCTATGGGGCGGACTTTTACGGCCTGCCGCGCAACAGCGACACCATCCGCCTCGTGCAGGAGCCGTGGGAGGTTCCGGCCCGCTATCCGTTCGGCGCCGAGGAGCTCGTGCCGCTGCGGGCGGGTGAGCGCATCGCCTGGCGTCTCGATGCGGCGAACGTCGCGTAAGATCGCCCCATGAGCCAATCACTGCCCGACGAAGCCTCCACCGAAGGCGGCGTGCCTGCCGCCTGTGCCGCGCTGATGGCACGGCGTTTCCGCGGCTACCTGCCGGTGGCCATCGATGTGGAAAGCGGAGGGTTCCACGCCGCAACCGATGCGCTGCTGGAAATCGCAGCGGTGCTCATCGACATGGATGGCGAGGGCAACTTGAAGCGCGGCGTCACGCACAACTTCCACGTGCAGCCGTTCGAGGGTTCGCGACTGGATCCTGCAGCTCTTGCCATCACCGGCATCGATCCGCACCATCCGCTGCGCCCGGCGCTGCCCGAGCGCGATGCGCTGCAGAGAGTGTTCCGCGAAATCCGTCACGCGGTGCGCGCCTACGGCTGCCGGCGCGCCATCCTGGTCGGTCACAACGCCGCCTTCGATCTGGGCTTTCTCAATGCCGCCGTGGCCCGCGCCGAGGTGAAGCGCAACCCCTTTCACCCGTTTTCCTGCTTCGACACCGCAACCCTGGCCGGAGCTGCTCTCGGCCAGACGGTGCTCGCCAAGGCGGTGACGGTCGCAGGTCTCGAATGGGATGCGGGCAGCGCGCACAACGCCCGCTACGATGCCGAGCGCAGCGCCGAGATCTTCTGCCTGGTGTGCAACCGCTTACGCGACAGCCATCTGGCCGCCGAGGAGCGGGCACGCTCACTCGGCTGGTTCGGCAGCCCGGCCGAGACCGCGCCCGATGAACCGCCCGAGGAGCCGCTGTAGCGGCGGCCCGCTCGCGCCTATCGCGCGGCGCCGGCCTCGGTGAGCAGTTTCTTCAGCTCGCCGCTCTTGTACATCTCGAGCGCGATGTCGCAGCCGCCGATGAGCTCGCCCTTGACGTAAAGCTGCGGGTAGGTCGGCCAGTTGAAGAGGCGCTTGAGGGCTTCGCGCATTTCCGGCTCCTCGAAGATATTGACGTGTTTGAACTGTGCGCCGACGGCGCGCAGCGCGGCGACCGTCTGCGCCGAAAACCCGCACTGCGGAAAGTCCGGCGTGCCCTTCATGAACAGCACGACCGGGCTCGAGCCCAGTTCCGCCTTGATTCTCTCCACGACATCCATTGCGACTACCTCGTAAGTTTGCGCCGCTCGGCCAGTACCGCCAGCAGCTGCCATTGTTCGGCCGCGCTCATTGCCATCCATCGTCCGATCTCCTCCCCCGTGCGCAGGCAGCCGATACACAGCCCCTGCGCATCCAGGCAGCAGACATTGATGCAGGGGGACGGCGGGCGCCCGGCAGGCTCCGTCGGCGTGGACTCAACCACATTCACCATCACTGGGCGCCGCGGCGTAGTCCGCCGCATCTGAGCGTGCGTTGAATTATGGGGGTGCCTCGCCTATTCTTCAAACGGCCGCACTCCACGGGCCCCCATAGAAACAAGAACTTGGAGATCTAAAGCCATGAATCCCCTCAACAACCATCGCCAGTCTCTGGTTCTGGGCATCATCATCGCGCTGGTGCTGGCGGTGCTGATCGGCGGCTTCACCTTCAACCAGCTCGGACTCGCCCGCTGGTTCCACATCGTTTCGGGTGTGTTCTGGATCGGCCTGCTGTACTACTTCAACGTCGCGCAGACGCCGGCGCTTGCCGACGCGGCGGCCGACAAGGGCGGCCCGGGCGGCGCCGGCATCACCAAATACGTGGCCCCGCGGGCGCTGTTCTGGTTTCGCTGGGCGGCGCTGGCGACCTGGCTGGGTGGTGCGTGGCTGTTGGGGCCGAAGTTCGTCGGCGCCTTCACCCTGGGCGCCGGCATGGATGATCCGACGCATTACTTCCTGATCATCGGCATCGGCGCCTGGCTCGGCACCATCATGCTGTTCAACGTCTGGGCCGTGATCTGGCCGAACCAGAAGAAAATCCTCGGTATCGTGGCCGCCACCGACGAACAGAAGGCGAAGGCGCGCAAGACCGCGGGCATGGCCTCGCGCATCAACTTCGTGCTGTCGATCCCGATGCTCATGTGCATGGCCGCGGCGAGCCACGGCCTGCCCTTCGTAGGCCACTAGCCAAAGAGGGCCGCTGGTGCCCGAACTGCCCGCCGATCTAGCCAGCCAGGTCGACGCGGCGCTGCGCGAGGATATCGGCAGCGGGGATGTGACCGCAGCTCTGGTGCCCGCCGCACAGCAGGTACGCGGCGCCGTCATCACCCGCGAGGACGCGGTGCTGTGCGGACGGGAGTGGGCGCAGGAGACCTTCCGGCGCCTGGATCCGCAGGTGCGCCTCAGCTGGCGCGCCGCCGACGGGGATCAGTTGCGCGCCACGCAGGTGATCTTCGAGATCGCAGGCGCGGCGCGCCCCGTGCTCAGCGGTGAGCGCACCGCGCTCAATTTCCTGCAGCTGCTGTCGGGCACGGCCACCGCGACGCGACGTTACGTCGAGGCGGTCGCGGGCACCGGTTGTCGCATCCTCGACACGCGCAAGACGCTCCCTGGCCTGCGCACCGCGCAGAAATACGCGGTGCGTTGCGGCGGCGCAGACAACCACCGCATGGGTCTTTACGACCGCGTGCTCATCAAGGAAAACCACATCGTGGCCGCCGGCTCGATCACCGGCGCCATCGAGGCAGCCCGGCGCAGCGCGCCGCACATCACGGTCGAGGTCGAGGTCGAGACGCTCGGCGAGCTGGACGAGGCGCTCAACGCCAAACCTGAGGTTGTCATGCTGGATGAGTTCAGCCTGACGGACCTCGCTGCCGCGGTTAGGGTCAATCGCGCCCGCGGCGCGCCGGCGAAACTTGAAGCCTCGGGCGGGGTATCGCTTGAGGCGGTGCGTGCGATCGCTGCGACCGGCGTAGACTACATTTCGGTGGGTAGCCTCACCAAACACGTGCGTGCGGTGGATCTGTCGATGCGGCTTCAGTTCAGCGGCGGCTGAACGGCAGCGAGCAATCACCGCGCGCCAAACCAACAAAGCAGGGGAAAGCAATGACGGCACGACGATTGATGGTTCAGGCGGGGCAGCTGGCGGTGGCGATCGGTTGCGCGACGCTGGCACAGGCGGCGTCCGCGCCCGAGGTTCCGGATGCGATCAAGGCGCCCTCCGGCGAGACAGTGGTCCTCGAGCTACATGCGAAGGGTTCACAGATCTACACCTGCACGACCGCAGACGGCAAATCGCAGTGGACGCTCAAGGCACCCGATGCCGAGCTGCGCGACGGCAAAGGTGCTGTCATCGGACATCACGCCGCCGGTCCGTCGTGGAAATTGAAGGACGGCAGTGAGGTCACCGGCAAGGCGGCCGCCAAGGTCGCATCGCCCGACAAGGACTCCATTCCCTGGCTGCTGGTGAGCGTCGTCAGTCACGACGGAAAAGGAATGCTGGAGCACGTCACGAGCATTCAAAGAGTCAACACCCACGGCGGACAGCCACCCGCAGGCGAATGCGATCCTGCGAAACAGACCAGTGAACTCAAAGTGCCTTACAGCGCGGACTACTATTTCTTTGCGCCGGCTGCGAGTTAGGAGCCCAGTTCAGGGTTGCTCCGACCGGCGCATCTGCAAACAGGTTCAAACTGCGGCACAAGACAACAAACTCCCGGACCGCGACAAACGGCAAGGCGATCCGGCGGGTTTGTTGACCGAGCGGCTGCTTGCGGCGCGGCCCAAGTCGCCGCCGTAATCGGCGCTTGCGGGAATCTCAACCTGCCAGCGCTCGTGGTGCTATCCTAAATCTCGCTGCCACAGGAAGCGGTGGCGTAAAAAACGTTCAACGGAAGAACATAACATAAGTCGCGGACAGCGCGTTCAAGAGCATCAGCGCCTGCCGCCCGAGGGGTCACATGAATAAGAACAGGACCGTTCGCACATCGTGCTTGCTGGCTTGCACGGTTCTTGCGCTCGCCGCACGGCCCGCGGCAGCAGCCGAAGCCGCCGCGTCCCGTCTCACCGCCAAGCCTATCGCGGTGACCACGTATCACTACGACGAGTTGCGCACCGGCTGGAACAAGCAAGAGAGTGTGCTGAGTGCGTCCGCATTTCCCGCCAGCTTCGGTGTGTTGAGCACGGTCGCGCTCGACGACCAGGTCGATGCGCAACCCCTGCTCGTGCCCGGTGAAACGATCGTCGGCGGCGTACACGATGTGCTGTACGTGGTGACCGAGAACAACTCCGTATACGCAATCGACGCGGCGAGCGGACAGATCCTCCTGCAGCGCAATCTTGGCGCAGCGGTGCCGACTCCGCTGGGTTGCGGCAACAACGGTCCCAATGTCGGCATCACCAGTACGCCGGTGATCGATCTGTCACGGCAGCGGATTTACCTGATTGCCTACGTGAATGGCGCAACACCGTACTATGAGGTGCACGCTTTGAATCTGCGGACGCTGGTGGACGCCGTGCCGCCGGTGACGGTCGCCGCAACCCACACCCTCACCGATGGCTCTACCTTCACTTTCAATGCCACCTACCAGCGCCAGCGTCCGGCGCTGCTGGAACTCACGGGAGTCATCTACGCGGGCTTTGGCAGCTTCTGCGATTTTCAGGCGAACCATTCACGCGGCTGGGTGCTCGGCTGGAGCGCGCACAATCTGGCGAGCGTTGCGGGGTCGCAGTTGAATGACACGCAGGCGACATCGGCGACGGATTTTTTCCTCAGTTCGGTGTGGATGTCCGGATTTGGCCTGGCGAGTAACGGCCGCACCATCTTCTTCTCCACCGGCAACTCGGACTGCAACTTCTATGTGTCGCCAGAGGCGTGCCCGCCGCAGTCGACCTACGACGGCGTGACGAACATCCAGGAGAGCGTCATCGGACTGCAGCCCGATCTCACCACGCGCACTGGCGTGTTCACGCCGTCGAACGTGTTCGAGATGGACATTGACGATGCCGACCTCGGGGCCTCGGGTGTCATGTTGCTGCCCACCCAGACCAATGGCTCGGACCTCGCCTCCATCGTTTCCAAGGACGGCCGGCTGTTTCTGCTCAACCAGGCCAGCCTCGGCACGGCGCTCGATGTACAGCAGCTTGGCAACGGTTGCTGGTGCGGCACGACCTACTACCGTGGCCACGACGGCATCGGCCGCGTGGTGAGCGCCGCCGGGGTGCTGCAGACCTGGCAAGTGGCGCTGACACCCTCGCCGCACTGGGTGGCGGAGTCGACCACCTCCACTATTCCGCAGTCGGAGCAGGATCCCGGGTTCTTTACGGTGGTCTCGTCGAACGAGCGCACGGCGGGCTCGATGATCATCTGGGCGGTCGGCCGGCCGAGCTCGACCACCACCGGTTTGACGCTGTATGCATTTTCTGCGACGCCCTCGGCTGGAACACTGGCGCTGCTGTACTCCGCGCCCGCCGGACAGTGGCCTAACCTCGGTGGCAATGCCGACACCGTGCCGCTGGTCGCGAACGGCAGGGTGTATGTCGCAGCGTACAAGACGCTGATGATCTTCGGACCCAATGGCGCGGCGCCTGCGGCACTGCCGCCGCCGGCAGCCGCGACGGCGAACAAGTTGCCGGCGGGCATGCGGCGCGTGACCGGCCAGCTCCTGCAGGTCGAGGACTCGGTGCTCACCCTGCGGACCCGCTCTGGGCAAACGGTTCGTGTGGACGCGGCCGCCGCTAGGGCAAGTGAGCGGGTGCCGAGCTTCGTCGTCGGGCAGGCCTACACCGTCATTGCTCCGTCACGGAATTCGTCGAAGCTGATGGCAGCGACGTCGATAACCCGCGCCAAACCTGGACAGGGTGCGTGGCCGACGGACGAATGAGCCGTTCAGCGGACGAAAGCGCCACCCGCGGGCGGCGCTGGCATGTCGGAACGGCCCCCGCCCGGTTCACAGGGGCAGCTTTGCCGGCGGCCGCTACCCCAAGCTCGATCTATCGAGGGGCAATCGATGAGTGCGCTGCAAGGCAGCCGTAACCATAACAGTGGGACCGTCGCGCGCGTATCGCACGGACTGTTCGGCATCCTGCTGGCAGTGACCGTCCCGGCCGTCGCGCAGCTCGCACCCGTGATCGACAATGAACGGGTTACCGTCTGGGACGTGATCCTGACGGCAGGAACTCCGGGACCAGCGACGCCGCACGAGCTGGACAGCGTGATCATGTTTCTCGAAGGCGGCAGCATTCGCACCGTCGAGGCTGATGGCAGCACTCGGGTCGCGAAGCGCGAATTCGGAGACGCGGTGTTTGTAGCGAAGGGCCGCGCCGCGAAGGACACGGTACTGTCAGCCAGCCCGGCGCATGAGATCGTCGTCGCGCTGAAAGATTACCCCCTCGCCGCGCTCGTCAATACCTCCGCTTACCCGCCGGCGTTTCCACGCCCGGGGGCGGTAAAAGTGCTGGAAAACAACCGTGTCGTCGTCTGGCATTACTCCTGGACGGTGGGCGTTGCGACGCCGATGCACTTCCACGACAAGGACATTGTTGTCGCCTACCGATATGACGGAGCGCTCAGATCCGTCACGCCCGCGGGAGCCGCCGTGGTGAACGCCTATAAAGCAGGTGAGATCCGCTTTAACAAGGCAAATCGCGCTCACTATGAAGAGCTGCCGACGGGTCGACAAAGTGCGGTGATGATGGAGCTGAAGTAGGCCCGTTTGGAGTCGCAGGGTTGCCCGGATCGCCTCAAAGGCTATCCCCTTCTAAAGGGCCTCGCGGCGGCCGCCCCGCGGCTGAGCGCTCATTGCAGCCGCTCGCGACACTCCCGAAGTCGACTCAGTGCGTCGCAGGCGGCGAGGGATTCGGGGCGTCGGCAGCATTCGGGACGCTAGCCGGCGGTGCTGGCGGTGGCCCGCGCCCTTCTTCCCCTGGCGGGCGCCGGTCACGATCCCGACTCCCGTCCCACGGGCAGTGCTGGCCGTGCATGCCGCGCATGAAACCGCGATGTGCGCCATGGGCGGCCGCAAAGATCGACCCCAGTACCACAAGACCTGCGAGCGCGAACGCCCAGAACCCGAGGTATTTCCCGAACGTACGCAGTGTGCCGTCAGTACGGCTGGACAGGTACAGGACGAAATAGCCGGCGATGGTAAGACCTGTGGCCGGGAGCAGCGCCAGAAAATAGATCACGGGACACCCACGTGTGAGCAGTCGGACCACACGATGTTACGCCTGCGCTGGTGGAGGCGCGCGGTTGCGGCGGATGAGGAGGCCGCCCCCGTTGAACCATCGGGCGCAAGGCCGCAGCCGGGAGCGCTCTTAGGCGACGGCGGACTTCACCACGCGCTGCGGCTGGGCAACCCCGTAGCCCTGCGCGTAGTCGACGCCGAGACTGGTAAGCATCTGAATGATCTCGGCGTTTTCGGCGAACTCGGCGATGGTCTGCTTGCCGGTGAGATGGCCGATCTCGTTGATGGAGCGCACCATCTCCCGATCGATCGGGTCGCGCAGGATCTCGCGCACGAAGCTGCCGTCGATCTTCAGGTAATCGACCGGAAAGTGCTTGAGGTAGCCGAACGAGGAAAGTCCGGTGCCGAAGTCATCGAGCGCGAACTTGCAGCCGAGCTCCTTCAGCGCCTGGATGAAGCGGTTCGCCTGCGAGAAGCTCTGCACCGCCGCGGTCTCGGTGATTTCGAAGCAGATCTTGGAGCCCTCGATGCCGCTGCGATGGAACTGGTCGATCACGAACGGCAGGAACTTGTCATCCCCGAGGCTCTGCCCGGACAGATTGATCGAGGCGCGCAAAAGCTTCTCGCGCTCGTCCGCCTCGGAGACCAGCCAGCGGAATGCGTTCTCGATCACCCAGCGATCGATCGCCGGCATGATGCCGTAGCGCTCGGCGGCGGCGATGAAGTCATTCGGCGCCACGATGCGGCCGCCCTCATCCTTCAGGCGCAGCAACAGCTCGTAGTGCGCGCCGACCTCCACGCGCTGCAGCGGCTGGATCGCCATGCGGTACAGCTCGAAGCGCCCTTCCTCGAGCGCCGCGTTGATGCGCGCCGCCCACTGCATTTCCTTGCGCCGCCGCATGAGCTCGATGTCGTTCTCGGCGAAGCTGTGCACGCGGTTGCGGCCGCTTTCCTTGGCCGCCCCGCAGGCGCTGTCGGCCGCGGAAAGAATCGAGGCCACGTCCTCGTTGTCGGCGGTGATCGGCACCACGCCGATGCTGGCACCGAGGCGAAAAACCCGGTCTTCCCAGGTGAAGCGGAAGTTGCGTACGCCCTCGCGCAGCGTCTCGGCCGTGCGCATCGCCTCATCGAGCGAGCAGCTCTCGAGCAGGATCCCGAACTCATCGCCGCCCAGGCGCGAGAGCGTGTCGCGCCAGCGCACCTTCGACTTCAACAGCGCGCCCACCTGGCCGAGCAGCGCATCGCCGGCGCTGTGGCCGCAGGTGTCGTTGACGATCTTGAACTGGTCGATATCGAGATAACACAAGGCGTAGGAGGCCTCGCGCGCCTTGGCGCTCTTCAGCGCCCGCTCCAGGCGGCTCTCGAACTCGCGCCGGTTGACGAGCCCGGTGAGCAGATCGTGGCTTGCGTGATAGGACAGTCGGCGATTGAGCTCGCGCGATTCGCTCACGTCGTGGAACACGAGCACGCCGCCGGCCACGTGGCCGGAGCCGTCGCGGATCGGCGCGGCGGTGCTCTCGACGTACAGCTCATTGCCGTCGCGGCGGATCAGAAGCATCGGACGCACCGACTTGATGGGCCGGATGCGGCGGATCGATACCGACAGCGGGTTCTCGAGCGGCTCGCAGGTTTCCTCGTGGAAGGCGCGGAAGATCTCCTCCACCGGCCGCCCCATGGCATCTTCCAGGCGCCAGCCGGTCAGCTCCTCGGCCACCGGGTTGATGTAGTCGATGGTGCAGTTGGCATCGGTGGTGATGACGCCATCGCCGATCGACTGCAGCGTGATCTGTGCGCTTTCCTTCTCACGGAACAGCGCCTCTTCGTACAGCTTGCGCTCGGTGATATCGAGTTCCACACCCACAAGGCGCAACAGGCGCCCGTGCTTGTCGACCCGTGCGGTCGCACGGCTGATGACCCAGCGCCACTCGCCATTGCGATGGTGCATGCGGTGCGTGCTCTCGAAGATCGGCGTCTTGCCGGCCACGTGCTCGCGGATGGCCGCCTGTACGCGCGTCAGATCGTCCGGATGCACGAGGCTGCGCCAGTCGGGCGAGCCGCGCATATCCTCATCGCCGTAGCCGAGCATCGCCTTCCAGCGCGGCGAGAAGTAGACCTCGTTGCTCTCCACGTCAAAGTCCCACAGTCCATCGTTCGCGGCGGCCTGAAACAGGTTAGTGCGCTCCTCGAGCTTGGCGAGGCGCGTCTCGATGCGGATGCGCTCAAGACCGGTGGCGAGACTGGTGCCGATCAGCTTCATCAGCAGCTGCAGGTTCACATCCCACGCACCGCGCGGCATGGCGTGCGCGAGGGCGAGAAATCCGGATGGCTTGCCCTGCACACGCAGGGCAACGAGCAGCGCGGAGCCGATCTGAAGCTCGGCAAGCTTCGCCGCCTCCACCGCCTGTTCCTTGCGCGGCGCGCTGGTATCGCGCAGTTCCGACAGGCGCAGGTGCTCGTGGCGGCCCTTCAGCCACGGCAGCGCATCGAGCGCGGTGCCGGTGAGCCCTTCCGGGCGGCACTGGGCAAAGGCGCTGCGCGCCAGCTGCACGTCCGCGATGGTCGAATCTTCGGGATTGAGGGCTGCGAGGAAGGCGCAATCGGATCCGGTGGCGCCGCGCAGCAGCTCGAGGTTGCGCCGGATGCAATCCTCCATGGTTTCGCGGCGCATGTTCTGAAAGTCCACCGCGATCTTGGTGCAGACCACATCGATGCCGACCACGGGCTTGGCAGCCCGGCCGGTCCAGGCATCGGCCGAAAGAATGTCGGACGCGGTGAAATCCGCCGGCTTATCCGGCGGTGGAGTCGTCATAGACCCAAAGCCCTCCCGCACCTCAAGGAATCGAGCGTAATCAGTTGTTCAGCGCTGTGTCGTGACGCGGCGTCACGGACCTGATTATTCCCGACCGCTATTTTCCAATTGGTTGCGTTCGATTCTCGCACATTGATTCAGGAATACAAGCTAACGCCATGTTCAGACACGCTTTCGTGACTTAACGGAATCGCGCCGCAGACCAACAATCTTCAGCCAGCGGCGCGCCCGGGCGCCCGAAGTGCCGCGCGCGCCACCCCGTAAAGGCGCCTGAGCTCCTGCTCCATCTCCGCCTGCAGGCGCGCGAGAATCGCCGAGTCGGTGACCCGCGGCACGTAGTAGGGCGCTCCGATGGCGATGGCGATTCTCGAGAAGGGCATCGGGATCACGAACTTGTCCCACTTGATGAGCCAGGCCCGCGAGGCCGCATAGGACATCGGCAGGATCGCACGCCCCGACATCTGCGCGAGCAGCAGCGCTCCGGGCTTGAACTTGAAGCGCGGTCCGCGCGGGCCATCGGGCGTGATGACGGGCGAGACGTTGTCCTTGACCAGCGCGTGGTAGTAATCGCGCAGCGCGCGCGCGCCGGTGTGCGTGGAGGAGCCGCGGATGACCGCAGCGCCGAGCCGCCGCACCAGCATGGCACCGAGCTCCCCGTCCACCGACGGGCTGATCAGCCACCCGGCGGTGAGCCCGCGCCCGCGCTGCTCGATCAGGAACTTGCCGCAGTAGAGCTGGTGCTGGTGCCAGTAGCACGGCACCAGCGAGGGCGCGCGCGCCAGCGCCTCGTCCAGGTGCGCCGCACCCTCCACGCGCACGACGCGAGAGGTGAGCCACCAGGCGCGGATGAGGGACAAGCCGAGCGGCACGGCCACGCGGTACAGCAGGCGCCGCGCCGCAGTCATGCGCCGTCCGGAGCGCGTAGTGGTGCGGTAAAGCGTGTTGCGCAGGCGGCCTTCGTCATCAGCGCTCATGGCGCGAACAACTCCTCGAGCGCCACGGCCTGCGCCTCGAGCGCCTGCAGCGGCGTGCTCGACATGACGGCCGCCGAGGCGCCGGCGAAAAGATCGAGCCGCCGCAAGTGCCAGCTCTGCCCGCGCCAGTGTGCTGCGTCGGCAGTCAGTTCGAGCCCGCGCACCTCGTACGCCGCGCGCAAGCCCTCCCCCGTCGCTTTGAGTACGGCCTCGCGCACCACCCAGTCCGCGATGCGCGCCTCCGTGCCGACTTCGACATCGAAGCCAACGCGACCGTGGGCGAGCGCGGCACAGCCCACCCAGGGGCCGGAGTGCGAGATGCTGAAGTCCACACTCTCCTGCGCGCCGCACCCGGCGCGCGCGCTGCGCGGCTGCGCTGCCTCGCCTGCGGCCAGCGCCTGCGGCCCGGCAAATGCTGGCTTGCGTCCGGCTGCAAGCACGATCTCGCCCACCTCGACGGCCCGGCCGAGCAGCCTCGTCAGCGCGTGGCGCGCGAGTGCGAGGCCGGCAACGCTTGCGCGTTCCACCGCGCTGCCGGAGCTCACCGTGAGGCGCTTAAGGTAGGGCAGCTGCAGCGCGAACGTGCGCGCGGCGGCCTGCGGCCACTGACCGCGCAGGTCCGTGTGATATAAGATTAAAGTTTGGCTTTCAATAGCTTGCATGACCGCCACCGCACCCGCGAATCACGCGCCTCCCGAGGCCGAGCCGCAATTCGACATCGGCTCCACGGACGATTCCCTGGAGCGGATGATCGAGCTGTTTGCCCGCCACGGGGACACCTATCGGGTGTTCGTGCCCGCGCGCCGATCTTATACCTATGTCATCCATCACCCGGATGACGTGAAACGCGTGCTGCTCGCCAATCATCGCAACTACACCAAGGGCGTCGGTCTCGATCGCGTCCGGATCCTGCTCGGCAAGGGCATCATGACGAGCGAGGCAGAACTGTGGAAGCGCCAGCGCTACATGATGCAGCCGCTGTTCCACCGCCGGGTCATCACCGAATTCGCGCGCGTCATCGGCGAGGCGAATGATCGCTTCATCGAGCGCTGGGAGGCGCTCGCCGCCCGCGGCGAGCGCCTCAACGTGACCGATGAGATGAGCGAGTTGACACTGGAGATCGTGCTGCGCTCGATCTTCGGCACCGACCTCGACCGGCTGGCGCAGCAACTCGGCGGCAACCCGTTCGAAGTGATCACGCGGGAGCCCTCGCGCGACCTGCAGTTCGCCTACAAATTCCGCTCCCTCACCAAGCTCGTGGCGCAGCTGCTGGCACGGCGGCGCAGCGAGCCGGCCGAGCATTTCGACTATGTCGCGATGCTCATGGAGGCGCGCGACAAGGAGACCGGTCAGCCGATGGAGGAGCGCCAGCTGATCGATGAGGTGCTGACGCTCATCGTCGCCGGCCACGAGACAACCGCGAGCGCCCTCAACTGGACCTGGTACCTGCTGTCGCAGCACCGGGAGGCCGAGGCGCGGCTGCACGCGGAAGTCGACGCCGCACCCGAACTGCCGGCGCCGGGTCTGGCGCAGATGGAAGCGCTGCCCTACACGAGCCAGGTCGTCAACGAGGCGCTGCGCCTCTACCCGCCCGGATGGCTGCTGTCGCGGCGCACGATCGAAGCGGACAGGCTCGGCGGCTACCCGGTGGCGGCCGGCACCAACGTGCTGCTGCCGCTGTACCTGCTGCACCGTCATCCGCGCTTCTGGAAGGACCCGGAGGCGTTCTCGCCCGAGCGCTTCGCGCCCGAGCACGAAGCCGAGCGCCCACGCTTCGCCTACATGCCCTTCGCGGCCGGCCCCCGCCACTGCATCGGCGAGACTTTCGCGCTGTACGAGATGCTCATGCACCTGTACAAGGTGGCGCGCCGCTACCGGCTGACGTACGTGCCCGACCAGCCGCTCGAGCTCGAGGCGCAGATCAACCTGCGCACGAGATTCCCGCTGCACATGAGGCTGGAGAGGCGCTGATGCCGAAAGCCACGACCTTAAGCGAGATCATCGCGAACAACCGCACAGTCGCGCGCAGCATCACCTATCTTGAGGGTGAGAACGATGCGCGCGAGGTGGCCTTCGCCGAGCTGTACGGGCGGGCGCTCGGGATCCTGTGGCACCTGCAGCGCATCGGCGCACGCCGCGGCGACAAGCTGATCCTGCTGTTGAGCAGCAACGAGCAGTTCATCGATGTGTTCTGGGCTGCGATCCTCGGCGGCATCGTGCCGGTTCCGGTGGCGCTCGGCGTGAGCGATGAGCACCGTCACAAGCTGCTGCGCATCGCGCGCCGCCTGGGCGATCCGTTCATTTACACCGAGCGCCGCTCGCTCGAGCGCATCGGCACCTTCGCCGCGCAGGCCGGCGAGAGCGCCGCGTACGAGAACCTGCGCAAGCGCGCCTTCCTGGTCGATGACCTCGATGACATCTCGCGCGCCGGCAGCGTACAGCGCGTGAGCGCGGACGACGCCGCCTTCATCCAGTTTTCCTCCGGATCGACCAGCGAGCCGAAGGGCGTGGTCCTGACACACGGCAACATCATCGCCAACTGCTACGGGGTGAGCGAGGCGGCCGCCCTCACCGAGAACGACGTGAGCCTGTCCTGGATGCCGCTGACCCACGACATGGGCCTGATCGGCTTTCACCTGATCATGTTCGTGAACCGCATACACGCGCACCTGATGCCGACCGAGCTCTTCATCCGCCGGCCGCTGCTGTGGCTCACGCTCGCCACGCGCGTGCGCGCCTCGATACTGTGTTCGCCGAACTTCGGCTACAAGCACTATCTGAAGGTGCTCGGCGAGCGAGCCGTCGAGGGGCTGGACCTTTCCGCCGTGCGCCTCATCTTCAATGGCGCGGAGCCGATTTCGGTCGAGCTGTGCCATGAGTTCCTGGCCAGGCTTGCGCCGGGCAAGCTTGCGCGCAATGCGATGTACCCGGTGTACGGGCTCGCGGAAGCATCGCTGGCGGTGAGCTTCCCGCAGCCCGGCTCGCCGCTGCGCGCCATTTCGCTCAATCGCCATCGCCTGAACGCCGGCAGCGCCGTAGAGGTGGTGGGTGCCTCCGACCCGGATGCCGTGCAGCTAGTCTGCGAGGGACAGGCCATCCCCTACTGCCGCGTGCGCATCACCGATGATGAGGACCGCGAGCTAGCCGCCGAGCGCATCGGGCAGGTGCAGATCAGTGGCGACAACGTCACGCGCGGCTACTTTGAGGACCGCGCCGCGAATGCCGCAGCGTTCAGCGCCGACGGCTGGCTGCGCACCGGAGACCTCGGCCTGCTGCACGCCGGCGAGCTCTACATCTCGGGGCGCGCCAAGGAGATCATTTTCGTCAACGGTCAGAACTACTATCCGCACGACCTCGAGGCGATCGCGCAGCGTGCGCCGGGGCTCGAGCTCGGCAAGGTCGTGGCCGCCGGCGTGCGCGCGCGCGGCGCCGACACCGAGCAGCTCATCGTGTTCGTGCTTCACCGTGGCGGCTTGGAGGAGTTTGTGCCGCTGGCAGCGCAGGTGAGGCGCCTCATCAGCGAGCAGACCGGGCTTGAAGTGG
>Ga0209624_10001325_pt1 | contig 19722 bp, 19 predicted proteins | sample JacPinW_OM2H0_O1_FD_188565 | JGI IMG/M metagenome (GOLD analysis project Ga0209624, IMG submission 188565) | Forest soil microbial communities from Algoma, Ontario, Canada - Jack Pine, Ontario site 1_JW_OM2H0_O1 (SPAdes) (version 2) | ecosystem: Environmental > Terrestrial > Soil > Boreal...
CCCCAGCTTGTCAACGACGTCTTCGCGGCCCTCCCCGGCGGCGTGGCGAGGAGCTCGGCCGATCTCGAGATGGCCCAGGACGAGGGTCAGGTGAGGCTGTGGTGGCAGGACACGCCAATCGACATCTTTCTCAACATCCACCCCTTCCACGAGGAGGTCGCCAGAGGAGTGCGTCAGGTGCCGTTCGCCGGGCGCGTCATCCCTGTCGTCAGTTGCACAACGCTGGCGGTGTTCAAGTCGCTGATCAGCAGAACCAAGGACTGGGCGGATATTGAGGCGATGGTCGACATGGGGGTGATGAGCGTCAGCGACGCGATCGGATGGTTGACCGAGATCGCTGGTGTGGACAGCCCCGCGGTTACCCGCATGCGAGCGCTCGCGGCCTGAAGCGCCTGAGTGTCTAGAGCGACTCAAGTGTCTGAAGTGTTTGGAGCGACCCAAGGGTCTGACGCCCAAAGGGTCAGAGACAGACCTTTTGCCATCGCGCCCGGCCCTAATGTCCCTGCTCCACTGCGCCACAGGGTCATGACGTCAACGGACGATCACGAGTGATTGACACGCTGCGCGTAGCTGGGATACGTTGGGCGTCACGGGATGGTGTCAATGGGGAGGCTCGGGGACTGGCCCATATGGCGAGCTCCTGCGGTCAATAGAGCGAGGAAAGAGGGAGTCATGTTGAAGAGCAGAGCGCTGTTGTTGGCGGCAATTGCCGCCGCCGTCACCGTCGTAGGCATCGTCGCACCTGCCGGCGCCAGCGCGAGCCTGTATGTGCCTTACGAAGCCGAAGCGCTCGTGGAAGGCGCTTGGAATGAGACCTGGGACCCGACCGCGCTGAGTGGTGGCAATAACGGCTGCAAGCCGAGCGCTGCGCACCCCTACCCGGTCGTGCTCGTGCACGCCACGTTCGCCGATGAGGGGTCCAACTGGGTGACGCTCGCGCCGCTGCTCGCCAACGCCGGCTACTGCGTGTATGGCTTCAACTACGGCGAGACGATCCTGTCAGGGCTGTTCGGCAACGTCGACGGGCTCGGCCACATCACCCAGTCTGCTGAAGAACTGAAGACATTCGTCAACAAAGTCCTCTCCCAGACAAAAGCCTCACAGGTGGACCTCGTCGGCCATTCCCAAGGCGGGATGATGCCCAACTACTACCTCAAGTACCTCGGTGGCGCATCTAAGGTCAACACGTTCATCGGGCTTGCACCCAGCAACCACGGCACCACACTCGATGGGATCACGAAGTTGATCGAAAATTTCCCGTTTGCGACGCTGGTGGCGAACACGTTCATCGAAGCGATCGGTGCACCCTCGCTGGCCGAACAGGAGGTTGGCTCGGCGTTTGAGAAGAAGACATTTGAAGGCGGCGACACCGTCGCAGGGCCACGCTATGTGGTGATCGAGACCACCCATGACGAGGTGGTGACGCCCTACACCAACGCGTTCCTCAGCGGTCCGAACGTCACCAACATCACCATCCAAAACCAATGCCCCAAAGATCCCGTCGCTCACATCGGCATGTTCGAGGACTCACCCGTGCTGCAGAACGTGCTCAACCAGCTGAGCGCCAGCCCCAACCAGTCGTTCACGGCGACGTGCAGCAAATACGGCGCGGGTATCTAATTCACAACGACTAGCGATAGCGCCGCTCGAGCGGCGCGCCCCAAGCCTCGGCCCGCACCCTCGCGGGTCGAGGCGGACGGGATGGGCCTGTCGCCGCAGCGGATGGGTCTGCTGCCGTAGCGGATGGCCACGGTCCAGCAGTTCAGGACGGGCGCCCTCGGCCGGCTCGCCGCTCAGAATTCCTCAGCGGTGTGCGGTCCCACGCACGCCACCGCGAGGTTGTCCGCCACGCCCTTGGCGACGTCCATTACCTCGTCGTAGGTGACCGCATCGAACGCCGCGATCGCCGCGTCGGGGTCGATGTCCTCACCAAACACGATCTGCTGATTGGCTCCGTGGCGGGCCACCGCGTTGGTGTTCTCAAACGCCAACACCAGCCGGCCAGCCGTATAGGCGCGCGCGCGATGCACCTCCTCCTCGGTGGGGCCATCCGCTCGTAGCTCGTCCACGATCTCGCGCATGCGCGTGTATGCCTCCACGCACTTCGCTGACTCGAGTCCCGATCCGAGCTGCAGGACGGGCACGTCGGCAAACGAGTGCTGCAGCGCATAAACCGAGTAGCACAGGCCGCGCTTCTCGCGGATCTCCTCAAACAGCCGCGAGCCCATCGAGCCTCCCAAAAGCGTCGAGTAGATCGACAGGGCCGCGCGTTCACGCGTGTTCGCCACATCGATCTGCGGGCGGTAGATCATCCGCAGGTGCGACTGGTTGGTGTCGCGCTCCTCCACGAGCGTGTGCGGTGCGAAGTCAGGTGCGGCCACATACGGCTCGGGCGTTGCAAGCGACGGGAAGCGTGCAAAGCGCTCTTGCAGCTCAGCCTCCGCGGGCAGGTGATCGAGGTTGCCCACCAGGAACGCGCCGCCGTGGGTACCCGACCAGCGGCGCTCGCGAAACGCCACAATCCCCTCGCGCGTGAAGCTGCGCAGGTTCTCCTCTGGCCCCAGAACCGTGCGTCCCAGCGGGTGGTTGCCAAACGCTGCCTTGTCGATCAAGTACTCAGCCACCATCGACGGCTGGTCGAACGCCCGGTTGATCTCCTGGATCACCACGCCACGCTCACGGTCGAGCTCCTCCGCATCCAGGCGCGGACGCCCGACAAAGTCGCTCAGCAGGTCGATCGCCTGCGGCGCGCTCTCCGCCCGCACCGTAATGTGGAATGCCACCAGATCATGGCTGGTGTAGGCGTTCAACACGCCACCCAGCCGCTCCGCCGTCTCGTTGACGTCCTTGTATGTCGGATAGCTCTGACCGCCCTTGAATACCAGGTGCTCGAGGAAGTGCGCCATCCCGTTCTCCTGCGGGCTCTCGCTGCGCGCGCCCGCGTCGAACGCCACCAGCACCGTCAGTGCGCGTGTGCCGGGTAGTTCGATGCGGTTGATCGGCAGCCCGTTGCTGGGAACCGTGGTTGTGCTGATGTGTGGCATGTCCCCACCCTAGAACGTTCTACTCTTGCGCCGAGTCCATGTCGTCCTCCCGCCAACAGCCCCTTCAGTTGATCCTCATGGTGCTGGCGCCCCTCCTGCTGGTGCTCGGCCTATACCTCGGCGGTCATCCCGAAGACCTGCCCGGCTTCCTGCGCAGCGCGTTCGTCGCAAGCCCACAGACGCAGGTGGTGGACGAAGCGATCCAACGGATCTCCGCCGACTATTACCGCCCGATCCCAACCAACAAGCTCGACAGCGCCTCGATTGCCGGTGTGGTGGCGAGCCTCGGTGACCGCTTCTCGCACTATCTCGCCCCCGTCGAATACCGCGAATTCACCTCGCCGCCGCACTTCACCGGCATCGGCGTGTCCGTTGCCACCCAGCTCGCCGCCAACCGTGGGCTGCTGATCGAGCGCGTGTTCAACTCATCACCCGCCGCCCGCGCCGGGCTGAAGGCCGGCGATGTGATCGTCGCCGTCAACGGGCGCAAGCTGGCTCCACTGTCAGCCGAAGCAGCCACCGCGTTGATCAAGGGGCTGCCTGGTACCAACGTAAAGCTCGGCATTCAAGCGCCCGCTACCGGTCACTCGCACCCGGCTGTGCTGCGCAATGTCAAGATCACGCGCGCCGTTGTCTCTGAGCCCGTCGTGGAATCTCTCATCAAGACCGTCCACGGCTCCAAGCTCGGCGTCGTCGCTCTCGCGAGCTTCAGCCCCGGCTCACACGTAGAAGTGCGCGAAGCCGTCGAACACGAGCTGCGCGAACACGTTCGCGGGATCGTGTTCGACCTGCGCGGCAACGGCGGCGGCCTTGTCGAGGAAGCGCAGCTGATCGCCAGCATCTTCATTGCCAAGGGGCAGACCATCGTCACCACACGCGGGCGCGCTGTGCCCACACAGGTGCTCGTTGCCACCGGCAATTCAATCCCCGCCTCCATCCCCCTCGTCGTGCTGGTGGACGCCAACACCGCATCCTCGTCTGAGATCGTCACCGCGGCACTGCAGGACCATCACCGCGCGACCGTCGTCGGCACCCACACGTTCGGCAAGGGCGTCTTCCAAGAGGAGCAGCCGCTGTCCAACGGCGGTGCATTGGACATCACCGTGGGTGAGTACTTCACCCCCAACGGGCGCAACCTCGGCGGCGGCGGCGTCAAACAGGGCGCTGGGGTCATCCCTGAAGTGCAGGTGCCTAAGAGCGAAGTCGACACCAACCGCGGCGTCAATGTCGCGCTGAACACGCTCGCAGCCAAAGTCAAGTGAGCGCCTCGATCGTGGCCGTGATCGAGCGCCGCGGACGCTTCCTCACCGCCGAGCCGCTGTTTCCGCCGCGTAAGGACGACAGCGCCGCCGCGCCCAGAGGCGCTGCGCACCGCGGCGGTGCAGCGAGGCTCACGCTCGGGCCCAGCCGCTCATCACGCGGCGGCCGAGTGCAGGTGTCCGCTGGTGATCTCGTGCTCGTACAAAGCGTCGGGCGCGGCTCATCCGCCGGCGTGCAGGTCGTGCGCAAGCTCGGCCGCCCGGACATCGCCCGCGATGTGATCGAGGGGCTGATGCTCGACCGGGGCCTTGCTCGCGGCTTCAGTGAGGAGCTCGAGCGCGAAGCCCGCGCCGCTGGCGAACGCGTCAAGCGCGAACGTGGCCAGCGGCGCGACCTGCGTGAGCTGCCCACGTTCACCATCGACCCCGCCAGCGCCCGCGACTTTGACGATGCCATCTCCGCCGAGCCGATTGCAGGGAACGCAAACGTCGGGAGCGGCGACGGCGCGGGTGACCGCCCGAGCGATGGCGCCGGGGCGGGGGAGGGTCGCATCCGAATCTGGGTGCATATTGCTGACGTCAGCGCACATGTGGCCGAGGGCTCAACCCTGGACCGTGAGGCGCGCCGGCGCTCCACCAGCGTGTACGTGCCCGGCGCGGTCGAGCCGATGCTCCCGCACGCGCTCTCAAGCGACGCCTGTTCGCTTATGCCGAGCGTTGATCGCGCGGCCGTCACCGTCGAGATGGAGTTCCGCGGGGCTGTCGTCGAGCGCGCCTCCTTCTATCGCTCTGTCATCCGCTCCGATGCCCGCCTCGACTATGAGCAAGTCGATCGCATCTTCGCTAACAGTGAGTCTGCCGCCGAGCCGTGGGGCGCGCCTTTACGAGCCGCACGGGCTGCTGCCGCCGCGCTGCAGGCCGCACGCGAACACGGCGGCGCGCTCGTCGTCGACTCTGAGGAGCCCGAGTTCCAGTTCGACCAGCAAGGCAACGTCGTGGGCATCCACGGACGCGTGCAAACCGAGTCCCACCGTCTGATCGAGCACCTCATGATTGCCGCCAACGAGGCTGTCGCCGCGCTGCTCGAGCGTCGCAACGTGCCCTGCCTATACCGCGTGCACGAGCGTCCCCAGCCCGAGCGGGTTGAGCGTCTCGCCGAGCAGCTCGCCACGCTCGAAGTGCCCACGCCACCGCTACCCGAGAACATGTCCTCCACCCAGGCAGCCGATCTGCTTGGCGATATGTCTCGCCGGGTGGAGCAGCACGTGCGTCGTAGCGGCCACGGCCGCCAGGCGCTCAGCTCGCTCGTGCTGCGTTCGCTCAAGCAGGCCTACTACTCGCCCAACAACCTCGGCCATGCTGGCCTGCATTCATCTGCCTACTGCCACTTCACTTCACCCATCCGCCGCTATCCCGATGTCGTCTGCCATCGCGCGCTGCTGTCCGCCGTCGGCGCCGGCGAGAGCGCACCGCGCGCCGGCGAGATGGTCGAGCTGGGAGTGTGGACATCCGAGCGCGAGCGCGAAGCGATGATCATCGAGCGCGACTGCGATGACGTCGCCCGCTGCTTCGCCCTCGAGCGACTGCTGTACGAACAGGGCCATGACCAGGTGTTCGCAGGCGAGATCACCGGCCTGATCTCAGCCGGCGCGTTCATCGCCTTCGGCCTGCAAGCCGACGCCAGCATGGGCGCTCGCGGGCAGGATGGCGAGGGCGGGGGAGAGCTGGACGCTGCGTCGTTTGAGGGCATGCTCCCCGTCCGCTCGCTGCGCGCGCCTTCGCCAGCTGGCGCCGCGGCCGCCGGCACGAGCTCATCTCGCGACGTCCGCCGCCGCCCGCAGCACGGAGGGCGTGGCCGGCGCGATGCACCTCGCCCCGGCGGCGGGAGGGCAGGCGAGCGCGACGGTGGGCGCGAGTGGTGGGAGCTAAACGAGCAGGGCACCATCCTCCAAGGCGAGCGCACCGGCGCCACGTTACGTCTCGGCGACGCCGTCGAGGTACGCGTCAATCGCGTGGACTCGATCCGCGGCCGTGTCGACCTGACACCCGCCCTGTAACGACACCGCGAACCCATCGGCGGAGCCCGCCAGGGCGGAGCCCATAAAACCCGACCAGCTAGTCTCGGATCACCATGGCCAAGGGCAAGGGAAAGCGCAAGGTAGGAGCAGGGGATGTGGCGTCCAACCGCTATGCCTCCTTCCGCTATGAGCTGATCGAGCGGATCGAGTGCGGCATCGTGCTCGAGGGCACCGAGGTCAAGGCGCTGCGCACCTCCGGCGCGCAGCTCAAGGACGGTTACGCAGCCATCCGCGACGGTGAGCTGTTCCTGCACTCCATCCACATCCCGCCATACGCCCCCGCCTCCCGCGAAAACCACGACCCCGAGCGCATCCGCAAGCTGCTGCTGCACCGCCGCGAGCTCGATCGCATCGCTCAGCGCGCCGCCGAGCGCGGGCTCACGCTCGTGCCCACGCGCGTGTACTTCTCAGGCTCCCACGCCAAGGTCGAGATCGCCCTCGCCCGCGGCAAGGACCTCTACGACAAGCGCCAGTCCCTACGCGAGAAGGACAGCAAACGCGACATGGAACGCGGTATTCGCGAAGCCCAGCGGTGACTGGTACCACGCGGTAGACGGTCGAGAGGCAAGCGAGACAAGGACGCAGGGAGCGAAGTGTGCTCCGCACACGAGCGACCGAGGACGCAGTATCGCGCCGGCTATCGGCCGTCTAGATCGAGCGGAAGCTGTGGCCGCTTGAGGTGAGGATGTGCGTCTCGCTCATCCCAAACACCAGCGCCACGATCAAGCCCACGTACACGCCAAACACCAGCAGCCGGTGAAGCGGCGCCACACGGTAGTACGCCGTCTGCGCCAGCGAGCGCGTTTTGCGCTGCTGCCAGCGGTGGTAGGTCTGAAAGGCCGCGAACAGCGTGATGATCAACAGGATCGGGTTGCCCGGCTCGAGGAACACCAGTGCCACCAGCACACCCAGGCCCGCGAACCACATCCACGGGCTCATCGCCGCCGCCGCGCGGCCGCCGTCCAGTGGCACCACCGGCAGCAGGTTGAACAGGTTGAGGAAGAAGCCGAAGTACGCCAGCGCGGTCAGCAGATCGCTGCCCGTCAGCGCCCCGATCACCGCCACCATCGCCGCGCCAATGCTGCCCAAGATCGGACCCGCCAGACCCACTCGCGCCTCAGCCAGCGCGTTGTCGCCCAGTGACCTCGCTGTGATCATCGCGCCCATGAACGGGATGAACATCGGCGCGCTCGCCTTGATCCCCTCGCGACGCAGCGCGAACACATGGCCCATCTCGTGTACGAACATCAGAGCTACGAACCCCGCCGCAAACCACCAGCCGAAGAACAGGCTATACGCCGCCACCGACACCAGCGCCGTGCCCGCCGTCACGAACAGCTTCAAGTTCGGCAGCGCCACCAGCAACGCCTTGATCGCCACCCCGAACTTCGCAAGCAGTGCACCCAGCGCCGCGATCGCGCTGCCGATGCGCCCGCGGATGCTGCGCCCCGGCGTTGGCCTGCGCGGCCGCTCGCCGAACGGGTTCTCGCCTTGCTGGGACCCCGGCGTCGCGTGGCTTGGGTAGGCGCCAGTAGCCGTCGGTGCCACCGGTATCACCGGTGCTGGTTTTGGCAGCGAGAGCTCCTGATTGTCCATAGCTCCATTGTGGCAGCAGTTCTAAGTGGTCCCTAACGTTTGTCGGGGTTGCCCGGTGCGGCTTGTCCGGGTCGCCCGGTGGGTCGTCGCTGGCTGTTTTTTCTGGAACGTGCGGGATCGAACGGCCCAGCGGGGTTGCAATCGGACGGGGTGCGAGTTACGTTGAATCCAGACGCGGAACCGAGCCGCAAAGAGCGAGGCCACTGAGGTGTGAGGCCGCGCCACCAGCAAGGAAAGGCCCTCGGGCCGGACCCACCTGGTTCCTCAAAGTGGCTTGGGACCGCGTCTATTTTTGTCTGTGGCCTTCGCCTGCGGACAGATCGATAGCCATCATGCCTGGCTGGTGAGCAGTTTCTGTATCGCTCAGGCGGTACAGCCTCGTACCGCGGTGGCGGTACACTGGAGCGGCAGTACGCCCTTGGGGACGACAGGCTTCGACGTGGTCGGCTCGTAGGGGTGGTGGCGAGTCGAGGTCCCGGGCGGCCTCGTAAAACACCCGGGAAAAACATAAGTGCGGACTCTCACGAGTACGCCCTCGCCGCTTAGTCAATAGCTAAGCCGTGAGGTTTCGGGCCCTGCCTGCCTGCCGCGGGGGTCACCCGGAATCAGAATGCAGGCTCACCCGGTGCGGTCCGTCTCCGCCAATCCAGGGAAATCTTCAGGAGGCTGGTCCCCCACAACCCCGCCGGCGAGGCGAGTAGGGGACGAGATCAGAGCGCCGGCTACGCTCGTAGAAGCCACTTTTACGCGATTACGGACGTGGGTTCGATTCCCACCGTCTCCACTGATTTCTCGTTTCCGCTGCAAGTGACTGGTTTTTGCGGCGGGGACGGGGGGAACGATTGCGAATCGGCCGTTTCGGCGTCCTCGTCGGCGGAGAGCACGTCGGCCATCGTGGCGGCGAGCTGGTCGATGTCCCAGTCGGCGTAGATGTCGCCGGTCGTCTGGATCGAGGCGTGGCCGAGCAGCTTCTGGACTGCCTTGAGGTTGCCGGTGGCGTCGAGCACGCGCTGCCCGGCTGTGTGGCGACTCTTGTGCATCTTCTCGCCGCTGGTCGTGCCCGGCGCGACGATTCCGGCGGTGGCGAGGCAGCGATACCACCAGTCGTGCGCGGCGTGGCCGCTCATCGGCTTGTCCGGGTAGCGGCGCACGCCGACGCGGGGGATCGTGCGCTGCGTGCATAGCAGGTAGTGCGAGGGCTGGGCGCCAATGTCGAGGATGTGGTGTTCGAGGTCGTGCCAGAACGCGCGGTGGGGGATGGGCAGCTCGCGCACCTTCTGGCCCTTCGTGAAGATCGTCAGGCGCTTGCGCTGGTGGTCGAAGTGAATCGCCCCGGCTTTTTTGGAGGCGTCCAAGACTCCCGGGGCGATTCATCCTACGCGCGTTCCCATCTCGACCGAGATGCGTCGTGCTGTCTTTGAGCGTGATGGTGGCCGCTGCGTAGAGTGCGATGGTGGCTTCGATCTCCAGTACGACCACATCCTGCCTGTCGCCCACGGTGGTGCGACGACGTTTCAGAACCTCCAGCTCCTATGCGCCGACTGCAACCGGCGCAAGAGCGATTCCATCTGATCATCTCATCCGGCTGCGCCAGGCTAAGGCGTCGTCGCCAGCGAGCCTCAATGCGCCTCACGCCAGGAACGTTGCGCGGGTTCGGTTCCTTAGCTCCACGATCTTGACGAAGGTCAAACCGGCCCTGTTCCGAAAGTCTCGATGGCTCCTTGCCGAGTGTCTGTGCAGAAGGCATAATCGGATGCCGTGCACAGATGCGCTGCAGATCGAGTAGATCGACGACTATCGAGCAGAGCGTTGGCGGTGGGACTCATGGTGGCGGCACAGATCGGCCTTTTCCACGCAGGCACTGTCCTGGCAACGAATGTCTCGCGTCCTTGTCCAGCATTTGATGTGGTGAGCTATACGAAGCTCCAAGGTCATCGTTGGGTCTTTGACGACCGTGCTTATGACATCAAGGGTCGAGGTCTGAGCTGTTCCGATGCACACGCGCAGATCCTGCGCGCAGATCATGCTCTCAGCGCGCGAGGCGCCGGAGTCGGCGTGCTCATCCGGGTTGAGGGATGGCGGTGCACGTCATTCAGGCCCTTCACGGGGAGCGCGGGCTTCGTTCACTGGGACAGTGTGTGTGAACGACCGAATGGTCGTCAGTTGACGTGGTCGGAACGCACGCTTCGCTCACGACAGTCGTAGGTTCCCATTGGCGCCCGCTCTGTCGAGCGGTCTCATCGCTCGCGCAGAGCTAATCACTATTCGCTTAGAAGGTCCGAGAGATGCCGCGGCGTCCACACCGAAACATCGGTGAGCTCCGCGTCGTGCAGATCGCCATCGCCGCTGACGATCGCATCGGCTTTGGCTGCCCGGGCAAGCGCTACGAGATAGTCGTCTTTCGGGTCGCGGGTTGCGCCCTTGGCCTGCGGTGGGTCGTCGTGCATCGTCGCATGACGCTCGAGTCGGGCGACGAGCTGTTGTGCGCTCGTCTGGTCGAACCAGCGGCGGAACTTGGGTCGCAGCAGTACCCGACGTAGCTCGGCGATCAGCTGCGGGCTTGCGATGACCTCGAGCCGGTCGTCGATCCAAGCGCTGAAGATGCGATCGGGCGGAGATCCGCGAGAGCCAATCAGAACGGAGACGAAGACTCCGGGATCGACGACGACCCGGATCACGCGCTGGCGCGTCGCTCCTGGCGGGCTGCCGACAGCTCATCGTAAGCCACGCGCTCGGCCTCCTCCTCGCTGAGGCCGGTGGCGAGCTGTGTCGTGTCGACCATACGCCGCAGCAGATAGGCGTTGATGGCTCGCTCGATCACTGCGTCATCCGCAAGGCCAGCCACGGGCTCGCCGAGCTGCTCACGAGCCTGTGCCACGATGGACGCGTCAAGAGAAACCGTGATCCTGTCTGTGGCAGGCATGCCCAAACGGTAGCGCGTGGAGCGGGTGGTCGGCGCATTGCTCGCCTGGATCTCCGGGGAACTGGCACTCGCAATGTAGCGCTTTGTCTACAATGCCTCCTATGTGTACAGATGGCTTGCTCGAATGGCTGCGGTCGTGTCCTGAGCATGACTGGTTCGTCGGGATCGAATCGGAATCGACCGTGGGATTTGATCACGCTGCCTGGCAGGAGACGGCCTATCTGTTCCGCTCGCCAGCGAACACACGCTGGCTCATGGGCCAACCGGGCCGGCGTTGCCGATCGTGAGTTCCATCGCAGTCGATGGCTACGGTCATGTTCATGCCGAAGAAGTACAAGGACGTGAGGAAGGCGCTCGTCGATGCGGGTTGGCGTGTCGTGCGTCAAGCGGGCTCCCACGAGGTTTGGGCGCATGCCGAGCACAAGGCGCGTATCGTCGTTGCCGGCAAGGACAGGGACACGGTGCCTGTCGGCACGCTGGGTAGCATTAGGCGAGCAAGCGGTTTGGAGCATCTGCGATGAGTGACTACGTGGTGATCTACGAGCAGGCCGAGGATGGGACTTGGGGTGCGTATCTCCCGGACCTACCCGGCGTTGTTGCGCTCGGCGCGACGCGCTCGGAGGTCGGCGAGCGCATCGAGGAGGCGCTCGCAGCGTACGCGGATGATCTTCGTGGGCGAGGCGGCTCGCTCCCGGCGCCGCATCACACGGCCGGAACCGTCGCTGCCTGAGTGCGCGTATTTGGCGTGGCATCTACGCCAAAGACAGACACGCAGCGCACACTACGACGGGGTTTGCGCAACGTACGGTCCTCTCCGGAGGGCGGGATGCGAACCGCGCTCTAGCTGAGCCGCACCGCCAGCAACGCCGCAATCAGCCGACTGACACGATCCCCGCCCAAGAACGCCGAAGGCCCAGCCCCCTCTCGGGCAACTGGGCCGGTTCGACCTTCGTCAAGATGGTGGGAAGATCGGGACGAGTGCGAACCCCGTCACGGCCCTGAATAGGGTGCTGGAGGCGCTGATGGAGCCGGTTGTCAGCGCCGGCGACAGGCAGCCGGCGCGATTCGCGGCATAGCTCGCTGAGCCTCTTGTTAGCTGGACTTTCGGGAGCCAAGCCGAAACCCTGCGACGCGAGTCGAGGCTCTGCGGGAGGCGCTACTGGGCTTCCGGCGTTGAGCTCAAGGCATCAAAAAGGTCTATGATCTCTTGGAACGGGTTCTGCTGGCTCTTGGCTGCCTGTCCGATGTAGAGGGTCTTCGCCCGAGGCAGCGAGACCTGTGCTTGCGCCGCGAATACGGCTAGCACTTGCTTTCCGGGGATCAAAGCCTTCCATTCATCGGAGTCCCGTTCGAGCGCAGTCTCCAACTTGGTGAATGTCTCCTCCACCTCTCGGCGGACCTCATCCCCTGTCAGGACTGCCGAGACTCGGCCAAGCTCGGCTTCCGCCACCGTCCGAAATAGCGCTTGCGTGTCTGCGGAGGACTTGCCGTGTACATCCTTGGGCATCAGGTCAACGTTCCCGACCTTACGCCGAAGGCTCGATGACGCTGCGAGGGCAACCGCGTATGACACAAACCCCGACGCGATTTCCCGTAGCTTCGCGCGAACCTGAGCGGGGTCACGCAACCACGATTCTGGTGGCTCGAAGGTTGCGAATGTCTCCGACCAGACCTGCTCGTCTAAGAAGTAGTTCTCAAGGTGGTAGCGGCTAAGACGACGTAGGCGCCCCTCCGTCACGGCCCGATCGGTGGTCCCGGAGTGCGGCGGAGCAGAATCGCCATCACAAAGCATGAAGAACTCGACTCCCCATAGCATGCGATTTAGCACCGCCTGATAGACGGTGTCAAAGGACTCGACGACGTGCTTCCCACCCGAAGGCACGAGGACGAGATCCGGATGCCGGTCGCCCAAGATTGAGCCGTACGTCTGCTTATCCAGGCTGGATTCCTCACCCTCTATGAGCACGATGCGCTTGCCGAGTGCCACTATGCCGATGGACTGCCCGAGCAAGCGGAGCGCCTGATTAGTCTCATCTGACTCCGTAACGGGAATGGCTTGGTTCTCGAAGGACCCGTCCACGCTCTCTTTAGATGGCGCTACGAACACAACCGACTGGTCAAGCGACGCTGAGATTACATCGGGCGAGTGGGTGGAGAGGATGAATTGATTTCGCTCGCCGATCGAGCGTAGCGTGCGCAGGAGCTTGTAGCTCAGCTCTGGATGTAGGTGCAACTCGGGCTCATCGAAGAAGACGATGCAATCGCGAGGCTGGCGGAGCTGAAAGTCAAACGCGATGTTGACGACCTCACGCTCGCCGGAGCTTAGGCTGTCAAAGTCGAACGTTTGGTCACCCTGAATGTATTGCAGTTTCTGGAGGCGCGCCTGGGGATCCGCGAGTCGTTTCGGGTCTAGAAGCATCTCAAAGACCCGCTTGAATTCAGCCATAGGATCGACAAATCCGAGCTGCATGCTGTCGCGCCCCTCCCGCTTGAGCTGGATCGCGCGAGTGGCGATACTTTGCTTCTGCTGCTCGACCAGCCGGAACATCGAGTGGACCGTGTCTTGGAATCGGTCTCTCATGCGACCGTAGGTCACGTCCCACCCCATCGATTCCTCGTCGGGGTCCGGCATATCCCACGCCCACTGAAGGGGCTGTAGCTGCTGAATCGAGCGGTCGCTCTCAAAGTTCACGAGACTGCTCGTCCACTTTGTACGTTTGCGCCCAACTTGGAGCATCTGTGTGAGGCGTCGGGCGCCCTCCGGGTTGGTTAGGTCTAACTCGGCCTTCCCCCATGCGTCCTGCTCGGCTTGGTTAGTCGAAACGACCTCTGCTTGCACAACAGAGCCGCCAGCCCCTGGACTACGTAGAGCGTTAACAACCGCGTCGATGAGGCGTGTCTTACCTACCCCGTTGGGGCCTGCGATCATCACTGTATCCGCAAGGTCGGCCACCTCAAATCGCCGAACCGGCATTGCATCTTGAGCCGAGATCGCCGACAGCCTCATAGACCGGCCTCTTCACAGGTGTTGCTGTTAGTTTTACGCCGCATAATCCCAGCTTATGTTGACGAGCCCATGACTGGCAAGACAAAGCTCTAGGTATCGACCAGCGGCAGTGTGCGTAGCGGAACGATAGTCACAACTCGCTCACACAGGACGCATCACCGAACGGTAGCATCGAGGGATAGTCCCGAAAGATCGAACGAAAGGACCGACCAAATGCGACGTAGCCTTGCATTCCTCACCGCGACTTGCACCATCGGCATCCTCGGTGCGGCGAACGGGGCAGTTGCGATGCCTGAGAGCAAGCCTGCGCCCGGCGACTTTGCGGGCACGTGGTTTGATCCAGCCGCGTCCTCAGACTTTGGTGTGCCGGACATCACTCTGGAACAGAGGGGTAAGAAGCTCACCGGGAAAACGGACTACTGGGGAGCCTGCGACACGACCTTTGGAGACACGATCAAGGCCTCAATCTCAGGACTGAAGGCTAAAGGGAAGTGGACCAACTTGGGTACCAAGCCAAAGTCGAAGACCACGGTCGTAATGACACTGAGCGCCGACGAAAGCACGATCACCATGACTTATCACACCGTGAGTGGCGCAGGCGGGTGCTCGGGTGTGAGCGGTGAAGAACACTTTGAACGGGTCTCAGGCTGACGGGAAGTCTGCGAAGCGCCAGTGGAGCACTGACACGACACGTCGTGTCAGTGCTGACGGCTCAGGTGCGCTCGCCGGCCTCGGGTGGTTTGTGTCGCAGAATCGGCGTTTCTTGCAGTTGGCGTGTATCAGACCGGCGCGATCCGAACGAACGCACCCGAGCGCTCGACCAGCCCGGCGGCCTGGAGAGCTTCCAAGGCTTCGGCCACCATGCTCGGACTGCCTATCTCGTCAACCAGCTCGCCGATGCCCCAGGTGGTCTGGCTGTGCTCGAGCAGTAGGTCAAGAATGATCCACTCGACGCTGGCGGCGGTGCAGCTGCGTGAAGTGGGCACGCTCAGTACGGGAACTCGCCGTCCAACCGCCAGCGAGCCCTCGGCAATGAGCGCGTCGAGCTGCGGATGCAGCCGGCGCGTAGTCCACGAGCCGTGAACGAATCCCAGGTGCTCGGCGATGTCGCTCATCATCACGCCTTCGCCCTCCCGCTCACGATGACGCGCGGCACGCTCCACCGCCGCGAGCACGAGCCCATCAGACACGAGCTCAAAACGCCCCAACTCGATATCCAGGCGCCGCTGCTCCCGTGGGGGCCGAGCGCCGCCCAAACCGTCATCGCTCATGCGCTGCTGCTTGTCTGCGTCGCTGCTCATCTCGCTGGCTCCTCTCGGATAGACCGAGGAGCGCGCAGACGAGCACGACCGGATGACCGCAGAGAGCTACGGTTTCCAGGGCATCGAAGGCACGCACCTTCGGTGCTCAGGCCGGGCGGGCGCTACCAACGTCCGCCCGGCCACTTGATTATCGAATCGCGCGATCAGAGCAGAACCCGCGCGGGATCTCAAGTGGCTTGTTCGCGTTGCCAGCCATCCGCGCGTAGGGGCGCTCAGCCCCTACGGCTGCGCGTACCATCACCGGCGACCGATAGCCTGGCGAGAATGGTGCAGCCGTACTACACAAGCGAGCGAGGCGAGCTCTTCCAGGGCGACTGCTTGGAGGTCATGGCCGGACTTCCGGCAAAGAGCTACGACCTGATCTTCGCCGACCCGCCCTTCAACCTCGCCAAGAACTACGGCTCGGGCATCAACGACAAGATGCGCGACGACGACTACCTAGCATGGTGTCGTAGCTGGATTGCGGAGTGCGTCAGGCTCATCGCGCCAGGGGGCGCGATGTGGCTATATAACTTGCCCCGCTGGAATGTGCAGCTTGGACACGAGCTAGGACGGCATGGCCTTCTTTTCCGGCATTGGGTCGCCATTGACATCAAGATGTCGCTTCCTATCCCTGGGCGCCTCTACCCGAGCCACTACAGCCTCCTGTACTACACGGAGGGGAAGCCGAGAGCCTTCAACCGCCCGCGTGTGCCCATCCCGGTCTGCCGTCATTGCGGCGGCGACATCAAGGACTATGGCGGACATCGCAATAAGCTCCATCCTGACGGCCTCAACCTAAGCGATGTCTGGACAGACATCCCCCCGGTGCGCCATGCGCGCACCAAGACTCGCTCAGCGAACCAGCTAAGCGAGAAGCTTCTAGAGCGAGTTCTCACGATCGCGAGCGAAGAGGGCGACACCGTCCTTGATCCGTTCGGCGGCAGCGGGACGACCTATGCGGTGGCTGAGCGGATGCACCGCCACTGGACGGGGATTGAGCTAGGCGACTGCGAGCCAATAGTGCGCAGGCTTAAGGGCGAGGACATAGTCGTCCAGATGCCTGGCCTCGGCGACTCGGCGAAGGGCATCAGGGCCGCAAGCTAGAGCAGCGCCCGCCCGGAAGTTCCCTTCGCAATTCGAGAAACACGCGACGAAGTCCGGTCGTGCTCCACGGCAAGGACGGCGAGGTATCCGCGCCGAACCCGAGCAGCCTTCCAGAGGGGGAAGTAGGGCTCCAGCTCCCTGACATTTCCGATGCGGTCCGTCAGATACCGTGCGAAATCGCGGGTCGGAACGATTAGAACGCCGCCGGAGATAACGCCTTCAATTAGACCGAGGGCGAGCTTGTTCATGGAACGGTGCGAAGACGAGATGTTGCCCGTCTCCCACTCCACCATGAACGGCGGGTCCGCCCCGAACACCTTCGCAGCGTCCATGGCGCCGAACCGCGCACCCCCCTTAATTCCTTCCAGCGGAAATGGCATCTCAAGGGTCCAGCCGTGGGGCCAGAGCGCGACCACAAATGCTTCCTTGATCGGGACAACTCCGTTTCCCTCGCCGCGGGCCTTCCCGCTCTCAGGGAATATCGCAAAGTCCTTACCACCAGGAGGCCAGCGGATAGCGCCGATCGCCGCGTCTATCTCGCGCAGTGCCGTCTCGGTCGATGGATACCGCTTCGCGTCAATCAGCGTGTGCGTGTGCTCAATCTTGATAGCCGAACTTTCGCCGCCGTCCCGTCCATCCCTGCCCTTGCGAAGTCCCTCGGTCACGTAGATGCGTGCCGCAGCTCCTACATTTGCGACCCGTTGGCCGGAGGCCGTTACTGCGCCTCCGGCCGACGCCCTTACTTAGCCTCGATGCTCCGGCTACAAATCCGAAGCAGTCGAGTCGACTCGGCACTCTGTCCACCTCCACTTACAACGGGAGTTCGGTCGCTTTGTCGGTCGGGGCTCGATTCGGGTCTTCATCGAAGCTAGCGCGCGGCTATCGCGAGCGGAAGCCCTGTCGTACCAGGGTGCGGGCACGGCACGTAGTTATTCCCACTCACCCGTTCATATCACTATCGCGTTCATAACCTACGCGCCCGCATGCTGGTGACAGACGTGCCCGCACCTTGGTGATAGCATTGCCCGTGTACTGGTACGGAGCACTTATCGGAAACGAACCAAAATCTGGGTAACCATCATATGCCACCAGCACCCCGGAAACGAGCGAAACGCTCGACGAAGCGCCCACCGAAACGCTCAACGAAGCCAGCGGCTCCAGTCGCTCCGACGCCTGCTCGCTCGATCATGTTCGGCCCCGGCGAGGGCAAGGCACTTTTCCGCGTTAGGCAGGCGCATGTCGCCGGCCACTACAAGCCATTGATTGCACGGAAGGCCTACGCCGCAGTCAAGCTGGATCTTGTGCTGAGAGCGATCGCTCTACTGCCGAGGGACGCTGGTGCCCGCGAGGCGGGGTTTGTCCTGCGCGACTGGAGCTACGAGGATCTACACGACCTCGCAAAGTCTGCGCCTGCGTTTCGGGTAGGCGAGGATCGCGGAGAAAAGGAGACGCGTCATCTCAAGCGCAAGTGGGTCGGCAATCAGATGGACAAGCTGGTCGCCGAAAAACTGGTTCGCCTTGAGGCACACAATGGGCGCCCGACGATCATCGTCCTGCGCGACGATGCCAGCGGACTCTCCTTCGATGATCCTGGTGAGGCTGGCGGGCGCGGCGACGATCGTTACCTGACGATCCGCGGTAGCGTCGTTGCGTCTGGTCGCCTCGCGACGTGGAAGGCGCCTCAGCTCGCCGCGTACTTCGCCGCAATCTATGCCGAATACCACCAGGATCGAGGGGGCGGCCGAAGCTTCTCCAGCAACGGGACTGGAAGCTGGTGGCGGCAGCTTGCCTGGTTCAACAACGCTCAGTGGTACCCGAAGGATCGAGTCCTCCTTCCCTTTTCCAAGAGTCTCCTCGAGGACGGCCTCAACGCGCTCATCAGCGAAGGCTTGATCGCAAGGAAGCACATAAATCGAGATCCCCTCAGCAACAAAAAACTCGTTGGCGAGCGGGTGCTCTATACCAACCAGTTCGCTCTACTCGACACCGAAGTCACGCGAAGCCAGCCCAGGCGACGGCCAGCCGACGCCGCTGCTGGCTAGGAGACGGCATAGGTGGCCCCGCTACCGCGGGCGGGACCTGCAGTTTGTCCAACCTTGTACCAAGGATGTGTAACAACCTAGCCGCCCAAAATCTTCTCAAGAATGGCGGCGATGCTCGCCAAGCAAACGCCAGATCGCAAAACGACTCGCCCGGCGTGACCCTTCGTTGGTGGGTCGCCTTCATGCCGACGCGCGCGGACAGTTAGCAGCCAATCGATCCAAGCATGCAGTCGACCAAAGACAGGCATAGTTGCGAGCAGAACCGTTCGGCGACCCCCAGCTCTGCGGCACTTCGTCGAAGCCCTCGTGCAAAGAGGGCGGCGGTCAGAGGCATAAGGGTCGCGGCCTCGGCACGCCACTCTTCTCCCCACTCGTCTTGACGATCCCTTGGCAACGATGCGATGGTGGCCTCCACGTTTGCGAGGACGCGGTTGCGGAGGTAGCTGCGTACCTCGTTGATGGCTAGCACGCGAAGTACCATCAGCACTCCTGCGCCGGCCACGGCGCCAGCGAGGACGAGTACGGTCATGCCAACTCCGTCCGTGGTCGAGGAAAATGATCGTTCCCCGGGGGCCAAACTTGAAGCGAGACTAGGTGTTCGTCAAGCGCCTTTTGGCCATCGCACACTCCGACAGCGGTCAATCGATATAGACGGCGTTTCGGACGGCCCTCAACGGCAGGGTCGATTTCCTCCCAATGCCGCTCAAGCCAGCCGGCTTTCAGGAGTCGGTCAAGGACAGGGTAAATCGTGCCGGGCATGAAGCCCGAGCGTCTCGACAGTTCCAAGCCGTACCACTCTGCGCTCGGGTCGCCAAGCATGGCGCCCAGCACAGCGAGGGTCGGCGTTGTCAGACGCGGTGGAGCCATCAGCTGCGCACCAGCGCAACCGAGGAGCCTTGGGGCGGCATCGTTGCAAACAGGCTCCGACGGCGTGACAGCACATCGCCTGCACCTATAAAGAGTCTCGACACTGCGGTGATGAGCTACGCCAAACGCAGAAACGGAGCCCGCACAACCGCGGGGTTTGCGCGACGTACGGTCCTCTCCATCGCTTCCCGAAGGGCGAACCCTGGGCCAGGACGGGGAGGCGTCTTTGCGGCGATCGAAGCCCTGGGCGCTCTCGGAGGCAGGGCTCCGCCGATTTCACAGGATCGTAACTTTGTGAAGATGAAGGCGTAGAACGATTCGAAGATCGCGGCTTGACCGAAATTCGATTCGGTCGACCTTGAGTCCGCTTTTTTCGGTTCTGATTCCGACGCCAGTTCTTCGGCCGCCATTCGGTTCGAATTCGGCGCCTCTTCTGTCGCTTCGCTTTCTTCGGTTCTGATTCCGACGCCAGTTCTTCGGCCGCCATTCGGTTCGAAT
>Ga0209624_10001327_pt1 | contig 19694 bp, 8 predicted proteins | sample JacPinW_OM2H0_O1_FD_188565 | JGI IMG/M metagenome (GOLD analysis project Ga0209624, IMG submission 188565) | Forest soil microbial communities from Algoma, Ontario, Canada - Jack Pine, Ontario site 1_JW_OM2H0_O1 (SPAdes) (version 2) | ecosystem: Environmental > Terrestrial > Soil > Boreal...
TGACCGTCACCACAAGAGGACCGGTGGTCGCGCCACTCGGCACGGTGACAACGAGTTGAGCATCGCTCCAGGTTGTGGCTGTTGCCGCCACGCCATTGAATGCAACAGAACTCGAACCTTGCGTGGCTCCAAAGTACGATCCGTCGATGGTTACGGTCGTCCCAGCCGCGCCGGAAGATTGACTGACCGAGGCGATATTGGGCGCGAGAGATGTCGTGCCCTGTCCAGTCGTGAAGAAAAATTCTGAGCTGCCCGTCAGAGTTTGACCCTCCATATCGGTGATGCCCGCGCTCGAGAGATACACATAATAGAGGGTGAGGGAGTCCAGCGGCGCGCCGGGGGCGAACGTCGCAGTCTGGCCATTTGCCGAGACCGAGATGGTTCCCGGCAGCGGCACATCTGTGTAGGGGTAGACCTGGAAGTTGGCCGGCGTCAATGTCAGCGGATTAATCGGCTTGCCGAACTGGAGTTGCACCACCGCGCTCGTGGGCACGCCGGTTGCGTAGTTGCTGGGACTTTCCCCCACGACCGTGGGTGGGGTCAAATCTGCAGAGCTTCCGGTTGTGAACGTCGAGGTCACGGGAGAAGCCAGCAAATTTCCACTCATGTCCTGAACACCGGCCACGTTCACCGTATACATCGTGTTTGCGGTCAGCGGGGAGAGCGGAATCAGAGTTACCGTCTGGTTCCCATTCGATACGCTTTGCGATACCGTGACCGCGCCACCGGGTCCGGTGAGTGTTATACCAGTCAGTTTCGCGACGTCAACGGGTTCATTGAATTCGATCGCCGCCCGCGCATTGATAGGTATTGCCATCGCCCCATTGGCAGGACTGAATCCTGTGATCTGTGGAGCATTCGTGCTTGCCGACGTCCCCGTGGTGAATGAGAAGTTTCCCTTCAGGCCGCTGACCGTACTTGAGAGAAGGTTTCCCGCCAGATCTGTAATTCCGAGGGATATAAAACCGACGCTGTACTGATGACCGGCTGCCAACGGCGCAGCCGGAATAAATGTGATTGTCAGTCCATCCGCGCTTACGGAGTAAGTCCCGGTCAGAGCCTGTTCGGTGGTCGTGTCGACCACAGTGAATGTATTGGAATTGACTGTCCCGGGATCAACCGGCTCATTCGTTTCGAGCTGCATGATCGCATTTAGTGGCACATTCGTCGGCGGTTGGTCGGAACTTGTCTCCAGCGGACTCGTCCACACAACAAGCGGCGCCACTACATCGGGACCTGTTCCCGTGGTGAATTGTGTTGTCTGGGGTGTGACCTGATTTCCAGCTACATCTGTGATCCCCGAGATCGTGAGCGTCATGAGAGTGTTGTCGGGCAGTGGAGCGTGCGGAACCAGCAATACCATCTGATTGTTGTTGCTGAGGCTGATGGCATCGGGCACGACCGAAGCGCCTCCTCCGCTCAGTTGAATCGTGCTGGAGTTGACGGTGAGAGGATTGATGGGCTTGCTGAACACAATTCGAACATTCGCATTATCCCCAACATTGCTCGCGCCGCTCGGCGGCGATAGCGTGACGATCGTCGGAACCACTGTATCTGGACCGCCGCTCGTGCTGAAGGCAACGGATCCTCCCAGAGATGGAAGTCCATCTGTTCCCTGCAAAGTCGCGCTTACCTGGCAGCTAATGGAAGTATTCGGTGGTAACGTTGATCGCGGCGCAACTTGTACGACAGTTCCTCCGTCAACCAGGGTCACATCGCTCTGGAACCATGACTGGCCCTGGTAGCAGAGTACGGTGTCCGGACTCAACGTCGTAGGATCTAACGGCTCGTTGAATGCCATATCGATCACTACATTCGTGGGCACACTCGCTGCGCTGGTAGCCGGATTGCTGCTCGTTTGAGTTGGCGCAGCCGCGCTCGTATTTGCCGTCGTAAACGAACTCTGGTAATTGTTCAGGTTGACGCCAGAAGCGCTCTGCGCCGACGAATCCAGGAACACCTGTACTTGCTGGTTTGCCGGCCACGAAGCCGAGGGCAGAAACTGCACGACTTGTCCGTTGTCAGTTACTTGCGTGGTGCCGCTCACCAATACGCCGTTCTGTGCCACGTGCAGTGCTCCAGTCACTGTCCCGGCATTCATCGGCTGGCTTAGATACAGCACGAGACTCGTATTCCAAGGCACGCCAGTCGCGCCGTTGCCCGGGCGCTGGGAAACTACCATTGGAACAGTCGGATTGAACGCCGGAGCCGTCGTAAACTGGCTTTCAAAGTGTGCTAGGGCATTTCCAAAGAGGTCGGTCACTGCACTGGTTACCAGCACACTCACCGTGCTTGATGCCGGCAAGTTATAGGGATTCAGCGTCACGACTCTGTTATCGGCCGATACGCTGATTCCGAGACTCAGGGCTGCTCCATTGACAAACAGTGCAAAGTTATTTGCGTTAATCGTGCTCGCGTTGAGTGACTCGGAGAATGTCAACACCACAACACCATTCTTCCCAATGCTCGTTGCCCCGTTCTGTGGAGTTACCATCAGGACCGTGGGCGCTGTTGTGTTCGTTCCAGTTCCCGTCGTGAACGTACTATAGAAGTAACTGTTCTGATTCCCAGACAAATCGAACACTCCGCCAGGTACATATACAGAAATCGTTGCACTCCCCGGCAGGGGTGAAAGCGGTGTAAATGTAAGTACCCTTCCCGACGTATCAAGCGCATAACCACCGGCGAGCACGCCAGTGAACCCGGAGCTCTCGATCTGTACTGTCGTATCGTTCACTGTCGTCACGTCAATCGGTTCGTTGAACGTCAGCACCACGGTGCTGTTGACAGAAACTGCGCTGGCTCCGTTAATCGGAGTAATGCTAACTACGGATGGCTGAGTAGTGTTCACAGTTCCCGATGCTTCAGTTGTGAAACTGCTCGTAAATGGGGCTACCGTATTTCCGGCCTGGTCCGTTACGCCGCTTATAGCTACGGTATAGGCAGCGCTCGCTGCGAGCACATTCGTCGGAACAAAGCTCAATGTCGTGCCGCTACTGCTTAAGGTAATAGCCCCGGCGATCTGCGTTCCTCCTGCAGACACAGTTATCGCGTTGCTTCCGATGCTGGCTGCGCTCAGCGGTGTGCTGAATACAGCATTCACTCGAACGTTTACGGGCACTCCCGCCTGTCCATTGTCGGGACTGACCATAGTTACCGTCGGCGCCGTAGTATCCGTGCCGAAGCCAGTCGTGAAAAAAGACTCAAAGTTGGGAAGAGGGTGACCTTCGATGTCGGTGATGCCGGCACTGGCTGTCACGATGTATTGTGTCGTTACTTCTAATGGTGTGGATGGAGAGAAGGTCGCTGTCTGCCCGCTGGCAGAGATCGAGATTATTCCTGCCGTCGGTACGCTGGTGCCATAGGGCGAAACTTGGAATGTCATGCTTGTTACAGTCAGCGGGTCAATAAGTTTGTTGAACTGCACCTGCACTACACCGTTCGTCGGTATCCCCGTTGCATTGTTCCCGGGGCTGACCGTCGTGACCGATGGGGTTGCCGTGTCGGTTGAAGATCCGGTAACGAAGCTGAGTGTAGCGGGATTTGCCAGTGCCAGGCCACCGATATCCGTAATCGCTGCGGTTGTAACAACGCTATAAGTCGTGTTCGGCGCTAATCCACCCAGCGGGGTAAATGTGATTTGTTGGTTGCTGGTGGAAAGAGCTACGCCGCCCTGAACTGGTTGTCCAGCTGACAGGAATTGCAATCCGTTCGACACACTGATGACGTCGATAGGTTTGCTGAATTCCAGTACGATGAGCGCATTCAGGGGAACGTTGTTCGCCGCGTTGGACGGACTGCTACCCAGCATTTGAGGTGCGGTCGTATCTGGAGCTAGACCGGTGGTAAAGCCGAACCCCGTGTTGCCCGCGAGACTGTTACCGGAGGAGTCTTCAATGGCTCGCGCTACGGATATACTGAATGCGCGATCAACTCCAAGGAACGCTTGGGGAATAAATGATGCGGTTATCCCTGTGGGATCGACCTGTAGCGCACCTGGAATAGTACTTCCCGTGACGTTGTCGATTAGCGAGAAGGTCTGTGAAGTTAAAGTGGCCGGGTCGATTGGCTTACTGAACTGCATCACGATAGGCGCGCTGATGGGAACGCCAGTATTGCCGTTTTGTGGACTGGTTTGCACGATTTGCGGCGCCGTCGTGTCCGTCGTGGATCCAGTTGTGAAGCTGCTTTGGAACTCTGGAGTTGTTTGATTGCCCGCCAGGTCTGTCACAGCCACATTGAAGGTTGAATTCGCAGGCAACTCCGGCGCCGGCGTAAACGTGACCGACAATCCATCGGCCGATAACGCCAGATTGCCAGACACGCTGGTCGTACCCTGCATTACAGTAATAAGGCCCGGAATCACTGCGGTGGATGGTATAGGTTGGGTGAAACGAACAATTACCCGACCATTTTCGGGAACTCCTGTCGCTCCATTCGTGGGTTGAACTTGTGCGACTGCCGGTAACCCGACTGCGGAAATCGTTATTGGAACCGAGTTGCTAGAAAGTCCATTCACTGTCACAACGACGTTCCCCGTGGTTGCTCCTTCTGGGACGGGGATCAGTATGCTACTTGTACTCCAGGTAGCAGCAGCACCTGGCAGATTGTTGAAGGTAACGGAGCTCGCTCCTTGTACCGGACCAAAGTTCGACCCGGTAATCGTGATGTAGGCTCCTACGGTTGCTGACCCGGTTGAGAGGCCTGTGATGCTTGGAGTCTGGTAAACCGTAAACGGCATTCCGGAACTCGCCACGCTATTCACCGTAACGGTCACATTGCCTGATGTGGATCCGCTCGGTACCGGCACAACAATGCTAGTTGGATTCCAACTCGTAGGCGTGGCTGTCATTCCATTGAACGTTACAGTGCTCGCGCCTTGGGAAGACCCGAAGTTCACTCCAGAAATGGTCACCGACGTTCCAACAGCTCCCGCAGTCGCAGACAGGCTGTTGATTAAAGGCGTTTGCGATACGTTAAACGGAGCTCCATTACTCGCCAACCCGTTAGCGGTAACCACGATATTTCCGGACGCCGCATTCAGAGGCACTGGCACTTCGATGCTCGTCGCACTCCAGCTTGTCGGCGAAGCCGATGTTCCGTTGAAGGTCAATGTACTCGTGCCCTGTGTCGAACCGAAGTTTGTTCCTGCAATCATCACGGACGCACTTGGCGCTGCGACGCTGGGTGATACCCAAGTGATGGAAGGGGTAGAACTCTGCGCGCCGAAGCTCACTGAGACATTGTCGAAGGTTGCGGTGGATAGGGTTGCCGTGCCTGTGCTGCCCGCGACCAATCCCACATATGCGTTCGCGTCCATATTGATCGTCTGAGTGGCACCGATCTGCGTCCAGTTCATACCATCAGGCGAGGAGTAGCTGCTAAAGGTGTTGCCACTTCGCACCAGTTCGACCCAATACGGCGGAGCCGATACTACAGCAGAACCGGGCTGCGATGTGCCTGCGCCGGGCGTTGCTCGCAAGAAGAACTGTACCTCGGAGGAGGCATACGGCACTTGAATTAACGTGCTCGCATTGGTTGCCCCTGAGTTCAACGTCTCACGTATCATCACACCAGCCTGGGCGCCTCCGGTAGGAATGCTCACGACTCGAGCCACAATGCTGCCATTTCCAGACAACGGCTGGTAAACGATGTGAAAGGCATCCCCAGTGGAAGTGTATTGAATCCCAAGCCCCGAAGCATTTGCCGTGAATATCCGATTCGTGTACGTGGCGCTTCCTGCCAGCCCCACGGCGCCTACGTCCGCGTCGAGCCAACCGGAAGGCAACGGTTGTGAGGTCACCGTGAACACGATGGGATTGCTGTCGTCCATGCTCGGCGATACTGAAACCACCAAGTTCCCTGACGAAGCTCCGGTGGGGATTGTGATGCTGATGGACGTGCTGCTCCACGAATTGATGGTTACCGGTGCCGAATTAAGAGTTGTAACACTGCCGTTTTGTGTATTTCCGAAGCCAATGCCGCTGATCGTTACTTGATTTCCGACACTTCCCGTTGTGGCCGAAACGCCGGTGATGACCGGCGCCGACGTGCCCGTTGAACTTACGGACACGTTGTCAAAGGTAGCTGTCGACATTGTTCCCGTGCCGGCGCTGTCGGCCACTAACCCAACATATGCGTTCGCGGCCATATTGATCGTCTGAGTTGGACCGACTTGCGTCCAATTCACACCATCAGGGGAGGTGTAACTGCTGAAGTCATTGCCACTTCGAACCAGTTCGACCCAATACGGCGGTGCCGATACCACCGCCGACCCAGCCTGTGACGTGCCTGCTTCTGGGGTTGAACGCAAGGAGAACTGTACTTCGGAGCCGTACGGTACCTGCATCCACATGCTGGCATTGGTCGCTGCTGCGTCCAACGTCTCGCGTATCATCACACCAGCCTGGGCGCCTCCGGTCGGAACGCTCACCGCACGTGCCACGATGCTGCCATCACCTGATAATGCCTGGTAAACAAAATGAAAGCCGTCAGTAGCAGAGCCATTTTGAATCCCCAGTCCGGCGGCGTTTACCGTGAAGATCTGATTCGTGTAAGTGGCGCTCCCTGCCAGCCCTACATTTCCAACATCTCCGTCCAGCCATCCCGACGGCAAGGGTTGTGAAGTCACGGTGAAGACGATCGGATTGCTATCGTTCATGCTCGGCGCTACAGACACCACCATGTACCCTGACGTAGCCCCCGCAGGAATGGTGACGCCGATGGACGTGTTGCTCCACGAATCGATAGTTACTGGCACCGCATTCAGAGTTGCGATGCTTCCGCTCTGCGAAGCCCCGAAACCAGTACCGCTGATCGTCACTTGACTTCCGGCACTCCCCGTCGTGGCGGAAACACCAGAGATGACCGGAGCTGGCGTCGTTGCTGACTTCAACGAAACATTGTCGAAGGTTGCCGTCGCTAGCGATGACGTGCCGCCGCTGCCCACAACCAGACCGGCATATACGTTCGCGGCCATGCTAATCGTTTGATTTTTCCCCACCTGCGTCCAGTTCACCCCATCGGGAGATGAATAACTGCTGAAAGTGCTGCCGGCACGGGTCAGCTTGACCCAGTAGTACTGCGATGACGCTATGCCTGTCGAGCCCTCCGCAGATGTGCCTCCGCCAGTGATCGCGCGCAAGCCGAACTGCAGAGCCGGCCCATTAGTCATCGTGTTCGCATAAGTCGATTCAGGATTGAATGTCTCGCGGATCATCAGCCCGCCCTGAGTAGCGGAACCTGGTTGTACTCCCACTCGCGCAACTAAGGTTCCGTCACCGGCCAGGGGCTGGTACACAAAGTGAAACGAGTCGGTACTTCCTGAAAACTGGTTGCCCGTCCCGTTGATGGTAAACGTGCCGTTTGTATAACTCGAAGTCCCCGCGGTTTGTACTGCCCCTACATCGGTGTCCGACCATCCGGCCGGCAGGGTACCGAGCGTAAAGAAAGAGCTATATGCGGTTTGGCCAGCAACCGTGACGGCAATTGCGCCTGACGTGGCGCCCGCGGGTACCGGCGCCGCGATGGAACTCGCGCTCCAATTTGTCGGAGTTGCCGCTGTTCCGTTGAACTCGACCGTACTCTGCCCCTGCGACGAACCGAAATTTGTCCCCGTGATTGTCACAACGGTCCCAACTTGACCAGCGGTCGGTGTTAGGTTGCTGATTCCCGGTGTCGGCAGCACCGCAAAACTCACTCCGTTGCTGGGCATGCCCGACACCGTTACCACTACGCTGCCGCTGGTGGCTGCGGTCGGAACTGGAACAACAATTGAAGACGCATTCCAACTAGCGGGAATCGCCGAGATACCGTTGAACGTCACCGTACTGGCACCCTGAGCTGAGCCGAAGTTCGTTCCGGCGATCGTGACCGACGTTCCTGTCACACCCGTTGTCGGGGAAAGGCTCGTGATGCTCGGAACCGCTACTACCGTGAAAGTCGCCCCGTTGCTATTCACTCCGCTGGCGTTCACCACCACGTTGCCCGTCGTCGCTCCCGTCGGTACGGTGACCACAATCGACGTGGCGCTCCAACTGGTGATCGCCGCCGCTATGTTGTTGAACGTGACCGTACCATTGCCCTGAGTCGAGCCAAAGTTTGTTCCGGTAATAGTTGCCGATGTCCCGAACGCCCCGGACGACGGCGAAAGACTTGTAATATTCGGGGCCGCCACAACGATAAAGTTCACCCCGTTGCTATTCACTCCGCTGGCGTTCAACACCACGTTGCCGGTCGCTGCCCCGGTCGGTACGGTTGTGACGATCGATGTCGCAGTCCAACTGGTGATGGTCGCCGCGGTGTTGTTAAACGTAACGTTGCCAGTGCCCTGAGCGGATCCAAAATTCGTCCCTGTAATCGTCACCGACGCTCCTACCGCCGCGCTGGTTGGCGAAAGACTCGTGATGCTCGGAGCCGCTACCACCGTGAAATTCACCCCGTTGCTGTTCACTCCGCTAGCATTTAGAACCACGTTTCCTGTCGTTGCGCCCGTTGGCACGACTGCCACAATGGACGTCGCACTCCAACTCGTGATCGTCGTAGCCATTGTGCTGGCGAACTTCAACGTGCCTGTGCCCTGGGTCGAGCCAAAATTTGTTCCCGTGATCGTCACCGACGCTCCTACCGCCGCGCTGGTTGGCGAAAGACTCGTGATGCTCGGAGCCGCTACTACCGTGAACGACGCGCTATTGCTATTCACCCCGCTGGCCTTTACGACCACGCTGCCCGTCGTTGCTCCCGTCGGCACCGTGGCCAGAATAGATGTCGCACTCCAGTTGGTGATTGTCGAAGCCGTCCCGTTGAACGTCACAGAACCTGACCCTTGGCTGGCGCCGAAGTTGGCTCCCGTGATCGTTACTGACGCGCCCACCGCGCCCGACGTCGGCGAAACACTCGTGATACTCGGAGTCCCGAGCACCGTGAAGCTCACTCCGTTACTTGCGCTGCCTCCTACCGTCACCACCACGTTGCCGGTCGTTGCTCCCGTCGGTACCGTAGCCACGATCGATGTGGTGCTCCAACTCGTAATTGTTGTAGCTGCCGTCCCGTTGAACTTCACAGTGTTTGTGCCCTGTGAACCGAAGTTCAATCCGGTGATCGTGACCGATGCGCCTATAGCCGCTGAAGTCGGAGACAAACTGCTAATGCTCGGGTAGACGGTGAAACTCGATCCGTTACTGTTAACCCCGCTGGCGTAGACCACCACGTTACCCGTAGTCGCTCCCGTCGGCACCGTGGTTTTTATTGAAGTCGCACTCCAACTCGTAATCGTCGCCGCGGTCCCATTGAACGAAACCGTGCCCGTTCCCTGAGTCGAGCCGAAATTCGTTCCCGTGATAGTTACCGCTGTCCCAACCGCCCCTGAGGATACCGAGAGACTCGTGATGCTCGGAGCGGATACTACCGTGAAACTTTCTGAATTGCTGTTCACTCCGCTGGCGTTCAAGACTACGCTGCCCGTCGCCGCGCCCGTCGGCACCGTCGCCACGATTGACGTCGAAGTCCATGTTGTGATCGCCGTCGCCGTCGTACTGCCAAACTTCACCGTGCTCGAACCTTGCGTAGAACCAAAGTTTGCTCCTGCGATCGTCAGCGCCGCCCCTACCGACCCCGTCGTCGGCGAAAGACTCGTGATGCTAGGAGCAGGTACGACGGTGAAGTTAATGCCATTGGTATTCACTCCGCTGGCGTTCACCACTACGTTGCCACTGGTGCTACCCGTCGGAACGGTCGTGACAATCGAGGTCGCGCTCCAACTGGTGATGGTAGCTGCAACGTTGTCGAACTTGACCGTACCCGTGCCCTGGGTTGAGCCAAAGTTCGCGCCCGTGATCGTTACTGATGCGCCCACGGCCCCCGTAGTCGTAGACAGGCTCGTGATGCTGGGAGTTGGCAATACTGTGAATGATTTACCACTGCTGGCCACGCCACTGACGGTGACCACTACGTTGCCGGTCGTTGCTCCCGTCGGTACGGTGGTTACGATCGAGGTCGCACTCCAGCTCGTAATCGTCGTCGCCGTCGTGCCATTGAACTTCACGGTGCTCGTGCCTTGAGTTGAGCCGAAGCTTGTTCCCGTGATCGTCACCGAGGAACCAACCGCCCCTGAAGTTGGCGATAAGCTTGTAATGCTCGGAGCCGCAAAAGAGGCTACCGACGAAAAGACGCACACGATGAGGAGAAACCCGAACTGCCATTCCTTAAGTCTCATGTTGAAAAGCTCTTTTCCGAGAAATCCGTTTTGCATAACTTAAATCGAGTCAGCAGTAGAGTTGACTGGGGCTAGGGGGCCATGATGCCGCCACACCCGGAAGGATAGGAAACCGTAATTGCTTCCACTCCTCCGGTGCGCGCTGAGGTCAATCCTTGCGCGCAGTTGTTGTAGGTATGAGACTCGAGAACTTTCCCACTTGAATCGAGCACAGCCGTGATTAAGTTCGGGTTCGGATCGTTGTATTGGAAGGATACCGTCGTGTTGTCGGGCTTTGTGTATTGGATTAACCGTCCCAAGCTGTCGTATGAATATGAAAAGGAGATCCCCGCATCCGATGTCACCCCTGTGACCAAATACCTCGAAGGATTTGCATAGGAGAAATACAGATGCCGCGAAGCCGGGTCAGTGACAGTCACAAGACGAAACGAAGAATCGTAAGTCAACTGAGTTTTATTCCCGTTGCGGTCGGTGACGGAAAGGAGCTTGCCACTGAAGTAATCGAATACTCTCGTTTCGCCGTTCTGAAACGCCAAAGTCCAGTTCGGGTTCGGCTGCAAGACCACCTGGTCAAGAGTTGCGTCCTGAGTTGCAGGTCCGGCAACGGCAAACATTGGATTTCCGTTACTGTCCCTCGAACTGAAACCGAGCGACCAGACGCCGCCGTCCCCGCGCACGTACTTCATATAGCCATCGGGGCCCGCGAACACTTTTTCCTCGAAATTGGAATTCCAATTCGGCCCGAACATTCCCGGACTGGACTGCCCCTCGAAGGCAATGCTATTCCATGTTCTGGACAGCGTCAGTCCGCCTCCCAAACCAGGAAGCCTGACATCGGTTTGAGTGATATAGGTGTCGCCACTGGCAAAATCGATAGGGCCGCCGCCCTCATTACATGTGGGGCATTCCGGCTTAGGCGCACACGGGGGAACGTTTACGGTGCAATACGTTGTAAAATCGAAACCAGAGCAGTTGTATGCTGTCGCGGGTAGAGGTGGCGAGCAGGTCGCGTACCACTGGTTGTAGTTCCCGCAGTTGATGGGGATTGTGCAAATAACGGAGTTCTGGGCATACAACCCTGCGCACAATCCACCAAGAGCGAAGCCAACAGCGATAACTACCAGTACCGTGGTTTTGGTTTTCACTTAACTTCCTCCATGATTTAGTTCCGGTCCAACAAACTAGCCCCCACCTGCTACTGTGACAGCGATGTTTACTACAGGCCTTGCACAAAAAGAGACGCGTACAGTTCTTCCCAAAAAGCAGGACCACGCATGGGCACACCTTGGATTTTCTGGAAAGCGTAGGAGAGGCAAGATAACTAGCGGTGAAATCCCTTTGCACATCCGTGCTTCCTCCCGATTCCTGAACTAATCCGCGCCAATATTCGTCAGCGACACAACTATGCTGGCGTGATCACCGCAGATCACATCCCAAACAACTGTTCAGTTTTCAAAGGGAAGAAACAGCAAGAAGGAAACAATCGACGGAATCTTAACTTCCGTCGCCCGTCCCAGGGTACTCATATTCCCGCTTGCGAGTGGTTGCTGGACTCTAACCTCGACGACTGTGGATGTCAACAACAAAGTCAACTCACTATCCTCGATCACGTTAATTGGTGATATAAGTCACGATTCGCGCTAAACTAAACAACGCCCTCTCGATGTTATAAAGCATTATCAAAGAGGGTACGGTCTACTTATGGGACCTTACGTGGGCAGAGAGGCATTCAGTTAGCAGATTGTTGTCCTTGCAGGAACTGTTCGATACTTCGGATTTCAACGTCCATGTGTTCTGACTCCGCGCCGGGAGGTTCAGTAGATGAGGAATCAGATCCTTAGCAGCCCGGGGTGGAAGTAACTAATTTTCGGCACGACCAGCCACGCCGAGCTGCGAGTCGAGCGTCGTGATTCTGTGACCGCTTTCGTACAAGATATTGAGATTCGGCTTCTGGAGAGCCGATTTCGATTTTCCCGACGAGTAAGTAGTAAATAAACAGCAAGAAAGGCGTTCCCTCGAGGTCTTTCCACTGCCGCGGCGTGCCCGCACCCAGCACTTTGCGTAAGATCAGGCTCAAGTTGAAGGCCCCCACATGGACCAGTTGCCGCTTCAGAATATTCTCGCGTCCGCGCAGGTGCGTGCGCCTCATGCCGCCCGTCTCGTAGCAGTGCGCAAAGCTGCGTTCCACCAGTTCGCCTCGCCGCCGAAGTAAGCTTTTGCCGTAGCCGCCGCACACCCGCCGTCGATTCTGGTACACCGCCTGTTGCTCCTCGCTTTTGCCTTCCCAGTGGCGCCGCCCAGCTTGTTTCTTTTCCGGAATGTAAGTACGCACGTCGTAACTCTTCACCCGCTCCAAGACCGCGCCGCTGTGGTAACCCTTGTCCCCTACCATCTCTTCGATCCCCTCGACGTTGACCTTGGGCGTATCCTCGGGTCGCTGCTCTGCTTCGCGTTTCACTAACTCCGCTACCGCCATCCCCGCCTCGCTCAGCGTCGCGTCCAGCGTCACGGTGTCGCCCAGGTCGGCTCCCTGCAGCGTCACCGCCACCACCGCACCCGTATCCAGATCGACCGCGTGCTCCGCCTTGTGCGCCAAGTGCGTGCGCCCGTCCTTCATCTTCGTAATCCGCGCATCCCCGTCCGCCGGGCTCTCCCAATCCTTATTCGGCATCCGCTTCTTCCGCTTGCGGTCCAATCGTGCCAAGTCTTCCCGGTTCGGCGTCTCTATGCCCGAAGCCTTCGCCAGACCACGCAAGAACTCCTCGTAGCTTTCCCCCGTGTCGCGGCGCACAATCGAGCGCATCGCCGCATTCGCCTCCAGCGTGGTCGCATCGATGGCGATTCGCTTCCCCTTCACCAACCCACGATCGGCCAGCACTCCCAGCACCCAGCCGAAAACTTCGCGATGCGTTTCCACGTCGATCAAACGCCGGGTGCGCGAAATCGTCGTGTGATCCGGCGTGTCTTCATCCAACCCAATCCCTACAAAGCGCCGCAGCCCCAAAGAATCCGCTAACTGCCACGCTATCCCGCGTTCACTGTCAATGCCCTCAAAGTAACCCAGTAGCAGCGACCGGAAGTAGATCCCCGGGGTCAGCGACGGCCGGCCATACTTAGCTGCATAGAACTTCGCACACCGTCTCTCCACAAACTCATCGAACTTCTCCGCCTCCAGCAATTCATTGAGCCGCTGATAGAAAGGATGTCCTGGCGCCGAAGGCAACTGCCTATGAGCAATCCAAATGTCTTCTTGCTTTTCCCGCTGCTTGCGCGTCCCCATCGCCATACGCGCATTCTACGAATCCTACCTGTGGATCCTTCAAACTCTTTTGCTTACGCATCCGGACTTACACCCCGGGCTGCTAGCAGTGAGAGCGCGGCTCAACCAAGCATGAATGCACCAAGGATCAGGACACTCTATAAGGGCGATTGGGCGAGGAGCATCTGGTGAAGACGGAGTGGGAAACGGAAACGTTCCTGCGACGAACTGCAGTGATATGCCTATATCTCATCCCCGAACAATTCCCATCATCGTCGTCTCGGCTCGCCCCGGTCTGGGAAACCAGAAGTGCGCTTTTGATGCAGCAGCCAAGGCCTTTCTCCAGAAACCTGTGGATGTTGCCGACCTCTTGGCGGTCATCCGGCAAGCTCGGGGAGAACCCGCTCGGAAACAGGGACCATGACATAGGACCATATAACAAGAAGAGCCCAGCCTGTGAATACCAAAAAAACAAAACTAAGTCCGGAGCAGGTGCCAACCTTTGCGCCTCTACGGATCTCGGTCAGGATAGCTTTCGTTTTGGATAACTAGGCAGGTCGGGGCTCGTCCTACAGATGCCTAGTGGTTCTTCCCATCAGAAAGCACTTGAAATCGTTCGGCAGTCGCGCTTATAACTCATTATGACGCGTCCGTGTTTGGGGTACGGCCCGCAAAACAATTTCAAGATCGCCTTGTCGAAGAGCAGTTCCCACCAGAGGGGGCAGGAAGTGCGACATTTCCTCAGGCGTGCCCTAGGTCCCGAGAAACAGAGAAACTAGGACGAGATTTTTGTCTCTGGCCGAATGACGGACAGTGACGGAGAGTGCGCTGCTTTGGCGCACCGAGGGAATCCCATGATCCGTGCCCCCAAAAAGACCCGCTCCACGGCCGAGAAGGACAGCCGCGAGTCGGCTGACATCGTGTCTTTCCCCGAAGACGCCGTGCTCAGAAGCGACCTCGCGGGCGTCATCGTAGCCTGGAACAAGGGTGCGAAGAATCTCTTGGGTTATTCCGCCAAGGAAATCATCGGCCAGCCCATTACCACCGTCATTCCCGAACATCTGCACGAGGAGAGTCTGCAATTTCTGCGGGATATTGCCGCAGGCCAGTCGCTGCCTCGCTACGAGACGGTTCGCAGGCGCAAGCAAGGAAGTTTGGTCCACGTCTCACTGATTGTTTCCCCGGTTAGGAACTCCAAGGGGAAGATTATCGGAGCGTCAATGATTGCCCGCGAGATCAACCAGCGTAAGAGTAGCGAAGAATGCGAACGTCTGGCAGCGGTGGTCGAGTCATCTGATGACGCCATTATTGGCCAGAGTCTGGATGGAACGATCTTCGCCTGGAACCCCGGAGCCAAGAACTTGTTCGGCTACGCGGCATCCGAAGCTGTGGGCAAAGCGGTACAGATGCTGGTACCGCCGAATCGAGCGCATGAGGAATCTGAGATTCTGGCGCGAATCAGGGGGGGTGGGCGCGTTAACCATTTCGAAACCGTCCGACTGCGAAAGGATGGCAAGGAAATTCACGTTTCTGTGACGATTTCGCCGATTCTGGATCATGACGGAGCGATCGTGGGTATTTCAGAGATTGCGCGCGACATCACGGAGCGCAAGCGTGCGGAAGAAGTGCGCGAACGTCTGGCCGCCGTGGTCGACTCATCCGATGACGCCATTATTGGCAAGAGCCTGGACGGAACGATCTTCGCCTGGAACCCCGGCGCCGAGAAATTGTTCGGATATTCGGCATCCGAAGCCGTGGGCAAACAGATCGAGATGCTCCTGCCTCCGGAACGAGCGCACGAGGAATCTGGCCTTATGGCGCAAATCAAGCGCGGTGAACGCGTTAACCATTTCGAAACCGTCCGGATCCGGAAGGATGGCGGGAGAGTTCACGTTTCTATGGCGATTTCGCCGATTCGGCTCAGCAGCGGCGCAATCGTTGGTGCTTCCAAAATTTCGCGCGACATTACCGAGCGCAAGCGGGCAGAAGAAGAATTTGCCCGATCGCGGCAAGACCTGGAAGACAAGACGCTGATGCTCCAGTCGGTGCTGGATAGCATGGGTGAGGGATTGATCGCGACCGATGCGCAGGGGAAATTCGTTCTCTGGAACCCGGCGGCGGAAACAATTTTTCGGCTCGGTGCGCTCAACGTGCCCAGGAAGGAATGGGCTGAGCGCTACGGTCTGTTTCTGCCCGACAAAGTGACCCCTCTTCCACTTGAGCAAAATCCCCTGGCGCGTGCCATTCGGGGAGTGGCAAGTTCTGCCGTGATGTTTGTACATCCTGCCACGCTCGCCGACGGTATTTTCGTGGAGGCGAACGCCAGTCCTCTGAAGGACAAGCACGGCATCGTGCGCGGTGGTGTGACCGCTTTTCGCGACATCACGGAACGCATGCGGTCTGAAGAGAGGCTGCGGGAATACGAAAGAGTCGTGGAAGGCTTGACCGACATGATCGTGGTAGTGGACCGGCAGTACCGCTACGTGATTGCCAATCGCTCATTCCTGAACTATCGGGATATGGAGAGAGAACAGGTTCTAGGGCGTCGGGTGGACGAGGTATTGGAAAACGAGACGTTTGAATCTGTTGTTAAAGAAAAGATGGATGAATGTTTTGCGGGGAGGATCGTTCAATACGAACTGAAGTACAACTATCCCACGCTTGGCGAGAGAGCCTTGTTCGCGTCGTACTTTCCGATCGCGGGTCCCACGGGGATCGAGCGGATCGCGTGTGTGTTGCGGGACATCACCGAGCGCAAACGGGCCGAGGAGAAGCTGCGCAAGTCGGAAGAGCGGTTCAGCAAGGCCTTTCGCCAAAGCCCGCTGGCAATCACCATCTCGACGGAAGCAGAAGGGCGGTACCTGGACGCAAACGAATCATTCTTCAAAATGACTGGCTACGCGCGGGAGGATGTCGTTGGCCACACCGCCTCGGAACTGAAGTTCTGGGCCCTCCCGTCCCTGCGCGCAGACCTGCTCCGGCAGTTGCGGGAGGGCGGAACGGTGACCGACCTCCGTATGCAATACCGGACCTCGTTGGCAGAGATTCGAGACGCGGATCTGTCGTGGGAACAGATCGAGGTCGAGGAGCAACCCTGCCTCCTGGCTTTCATGCGCGACGTCACCGAGGCCGAGCGCCTGGAAGCGCAGTTCCGCCAGGCTCAGAAGATGGAGGCCGTGGGGCGCTTGGCCGGGGGACTGGCCCATGACTTCAACAACATGCTGAGCGTGATTATTGGCTACAGCGATCTCTCGGGCGATCTGGTTGCACCAGAGAGTCCGCTGAAAAAGTACTTGGTGCAAATCAAGAAAGCGTCGGAACGGGCCGCCTTGCTCACCCGGCAGCTCCTGGCTTTTAGCCGGCGGCAGATCATTTTCCCCAAAATCCTCGATCTGAATGACGTGGTGAGCAACGTAACGACCATGTTGCTGCGCATGGTCGGGGAGAATATTTCAATCTCGTTCCGGCCGACTTACCCGATTGGATGCATCAAAGCCGACCCGGGGCAAATTGAACAAGTCCTGATGAATCTCGTGGTGAATGCGCGAGATGCGATGCCGGGCGGAGGCACGATCATCATTGCGACGGGGCATGCGGAACTGGACGAGCATTACGTTTCCCAGCACGCCGGTTCTCAGACTGGACCACACGTCGTTTTGGCGGTAAGCGACACCGGTTGCGGAATCGACGAAAGCACTAAATCGAGAATCTTCGAGCCTTTCTTCACTACCAAGGGTATTGGGCAAGGAACCGGTCTCGGACTCCCCACCGTCGGCGGAATCGTAAATCAGAGCAAGGGAAGTATTTGCGTTGACAGCCAGGTTGGGAAGGGCTCGACGTTCACGATCTATTTTCCGAGAATCGCTGCGAAAGCAGAAGAACTGGTGCAGTCCCGCGAAGTAGACGACGTTCTGGCCGGGACTGAAACAATTTTGCTGGTGGAAGATGATGACTCTGTTCGCAAGGTGACCGCTAGCTTACTAAGCAGCGCCGGTTACCGAATCGTCGAGGCAAGCAATGCGAAGAAGGCCATGGAGATCATGACAGCGTCCGGACTAGAAATTGATTTATTGCTTACCGATCTCATCATGTTCGGGCTAAGCGGGTTTGACCTATTCGAACAAGCCAAGGTTATCCGCCCTGGTCTTCGTTCGCTATTCATGTCGGGATACACCGGCGATCTGGTTGCTTTGGAGAGCGGCTTGATATCGGAGCGCGCATTCCTGCCGAAGCCGTTCACCAGAATCTCGCTGCTTAAGAAAGTCTACTCGGCTCTACACGGCGAGTGAGCGCGGCCCCGTCAGGGGTTATGATGGGTAAGTAACTGTTTGACGCTAGTTCACTTCTATACAGTTTCAGTTGCTTCACGCCGGTGTATCTCGGCGAACAAATATCGCCATTGCACCCATGACCCACGGGCATGACCCACGGGCATGACTCAGCACGAGTAAGACAGTAACTTTAGTTTCGGAGGCATACCAGGGTTAAAAGGTACACTTGAAGTTATGAGACATTACACCATCAAAATGATGAACGGACTTAGCAGATTTAAATGTGTACTTTGCAAGCACTCGGTTACTACGCGGGAGTTCAGCGCCCAGAACGGCAGCTGCCGCACCCAGGCTGCCAGAGCGATGAACGAACACGCCGTCGCGGTACATGGAGGTCCCAGATCCATGTCCCCGCGTGACACGCAGCCTTGGCATGCCCATTAAGCCGATTTCAAACCACGCAATGGCGCAGCCCGCTACCTAGAAAATACTCTCAACCCCCAGTCTATAGTACGTTCCGCAGCCTGCGCTTTTCGAGCTCGCCTGCCGGCGCTTTGGGTGCCCGCACCTTAGCGATCAAGGTTAACGGTTGGACTGATGGGTTGCACAAAAGGACGTTAGGGACCTTCGCCCTGGCGACTACCGAGGCTTTAGCCGCCGTTCTTCGGGCTATCGGCTGTGAGCTACCCGGCGGCAGCTTTTCCGAATTGGAAGCCGTTGTACTTCGGACGCCGCTTCGTGTGAAGCGCTCGCTGTTTACCGCGATTTTCCCGCACATCGACACGCCTCTGCGATCCATGCAAGAAAATAGGGTTGGGCCGCCTGACTTCGTCGAGAATGCGCCGCAAAAACGGCGCTTTAACCACAGCCCGCATCGAAGAGTCGGCATTGGCCGTGCACGTCGGATGTGAGGGTAGACTTCTTGCAAATGATGATCCTGCTGGTAGAGACAGTCGATTTCTGCGGCTCGCAAGCGAACGAGCACTGGTGAAAGCTGGCTACGACGTAGTCGAGCGTGGTGGACGGAGAAGCCGCCTTGCTGATGGCACGAGAACGCATTCCCAACCTCATCGTCTTACTTGACATGATGCTGCCAAAGCTCGACGGCTGGGGGGTCTTCGCGCTTTGAAAAACGATCCCCAAACCGCCGACATTTCTGTCATCGTGCTCTCGGGCCTTGGTCAACAAAACGAAGAGAAGCTCAAAAAGGAAGGCGCGGCAACCTACTTTACAAAATTAGATGCGCTCTTAGAGAACGATTCCGGCACTTTGCTGCAAGTTATTGAGAGTGTAGTGGGCGAGAGAAAAACCGCAGGACCGGTGGCTGCGACGTCAATCGCTTCCCATTAACCACCAATATTCTGAGCGTCGAGAGGCGGCGGGCGCGAGTGCGGCGTCTTTTGAATCGCACTCTTTCTTCTTCGGCCTGATTCTTAGGGCCGCGAGACTCGGCCCACGCAGCTAAGAACGCTGGCGAACTTCCCCAGCCAGGTTCCTCGAGTCGCCCGTAGCCGCGCGCCGCACGGGTAGCGGGTCCGCTGCGATTGGAGGACGGCGCTCGATCGTGCCGATCACCGGTGCCTCATCCATGCCGTCAGAATATGCCATGGAGGCGAAACGTTGCTCGCTGCACATTCGATCGATCATGCGTTGCTGTCGCCCGTTGAGCACTGCGTGAGGGAGAATAGGAAAATTGCGGAACATCCACACCAAATAGACGCGCTGGAGGAATGAAGGCATCACATAACGCGGACCAATGGGTGTCTGTACCTGCACCACACCGGCCGCCAGTTTTTCGATAAACATACCTGGGCCCACCTCGGAACGATAAATTGGCCAGAGGAATTCTAGGGCCGCTATTATTGCAGGCGCGCAATGCAATGGGAAGCCTTTTTTTCCGGGAGCCCAATGTATTCATCAATCACGAGTTCCAGGTTGCGCTCGACGGTGT
>Ga0209624_10001328_pt1 | contig 19694 bp, 12 predicted proteins | sample JacPinW_OM2H0_O1_FD_188565 | JGI IMG/M metagenome (GOLD analysis project Ga0209624, IMG submission 188565) | Forest soil microbial communities from Algoma, Ontario, Canada - Jack Pine, Ontario site 1_JW_OM2H0_O1 (SPAdes) (version 2) | ecosystem: Environmental > Terrestrial > Soil > Boreal...
ACCCTGGCCTTTTTGAACCTCCCCGAGGGTGTCCTCTTCGACGCGGAACTCATTGGCCATCGTTTCATTCGTGGTGCTTGAGCACCTTCCCACACAAGGACGATTCGCCAAGGCGCACCGAGGGTGAGGAATAAGATGGGAACATCGCTCCCAAGCGCATCTAGACGGCCGGAGACGAACTTTGTAATGCTCCGCAAAAGAAACTCCCTGTCTTCTACATCTGTCGAATGCTGGTGAGGCAGTACTCATGCGGCATGTCAATCAGAACCGCTTTCACGGCATTGAGTGGCCGGGACGCTTGGTCTGAACGATCTTCCATTAGCGCTCATACACACGGCACAGCGAGTTATGGCTTGTTGTTTGGTGGAGTCTTGGAAATCAATTCTTTTTGGGACGGAATCTGTGAGGTATCCCAACCCCCGCCCAACGCTTCGATTAGTTGGACGCTGGCTGTCATTTGCTGCATCCGCAGATTGACGGCCGTCTGCTGATTGCTCAATAACGTGGTTTGAGCGGTAATCACATTGAGGTAAGGATCGATTCCCAATTTGTATCGGTCGGTGGAGACTGTAAGATTTCTTTGTGCCGATTTCACGGCAGCGTCCTGTTGCTGAATCTCCTGCGAGAGGATTCGCAGGGCAGCCAGGTTGTCTTCGACCTGCTGAAATGCCGTCAACACGGTTTGCCGGTAGTTGGCTACCGTCTGGTCAAGAGCGGCTTGAAACTGCTGAACCGTCGCCCTCCGCAGACCCGCGTCGAAAAGCGTTTCTGCCAGAGCTGGTCCGGCGGACCAGACGCGGGCTGGCCACGTCAGCCAGCTTGCGATGGAGTCGCTTTCGAATCCTGCCGTCCCGCTCAGGGTAACGGTGGGGAAATATGCGACTTTTGCGATGCCGATCTGCGCATTGGCTTGGGCCATGAGCCGCTCACTGGCGGCTATGTCAGGACGCCGCTCCAGCAGTTGCGACGGAACCCCAAAAGGAATTGCCGGCGGCTTGGCTTTCAAGGGCTCGACTGGAATCAAGAAGGTCGAGGCTGGCTGACCGACGAGAAGGGCAATCGCGTGCTCGAACTGGGCCCGCGCGATGCCCACATTCGTATCCTGTGCCTCCGTCGTTTCCAGTTGGGTCTCTGCCTGCGCGACAGCTTCGTCGGAATCGATGCCGGTGTCGTAGAGTGCCTGCGTGAGCCGGAGAGACTCCCGATAAGCCACCACGGTGGAGTCCAGGAGCTGCTTGAGTGCGTCCTGGGTGCGGAGTTCGTAGTAATCGACGGCCACTTCCGCCTGCGCAGTTAATCGCGTGTTTTCCACATCCGCTGCGCTGGATTGCGCGGAGGCCACGTTGCTTCTCACCGTGTTCCGAACGCGGCCGAAGAGGTCGGGTGTCCAGGAGGCATCGAATGGCAGCGAGTATTCCGTGTATTGAACGGCCGATATGCTGGAAGAACTCGAAGAAGAAGACGATGAAGACGAAGACGAGGACGTGCTGAACGTGCGGTTCGCCGTAATGCTGGGGTTCGTCGTCACCGTTGGAAAGTATTGCGTCCGTGCCTGCCGCACCAGAGCACGCGCTTGAACAAAGCTGGCGAACGATGCCGCGATATTCTGATTGGAAATATTGACTTGCTCCTCCAGCGCGCTCAGCTCGGGATCGCCAAAAATCTCCCACCACTTGCCGTGAAGTGCGGCGTCTTGTGGCTGAGCCTCTTTCCAACCGTCGGTTTCTGTGAAGTTTTCCGGGGTCAGCTCCTTGTAGGCTGGCGGAGCCGGGGTTGGAGGCACCTTATATTTTGGCCCCACCGTGCATCCACAAGTCAGCAAGAAAAGAAGAGAGGAAGTCACTGTGGATATCTTTCTCGCTCGCGACCCAGAACGCGGGCGTCTCCACACCAAGGCGTTCACATTTGCTCCTGCTGTCATCCCATGCTCTCCTGCGGAGCACCGCTCGAGTCTCTCTGGCCGGACTGCTCCCACCAGAGTCGCAATCGATCGAGGTACAGATAGACCACAGGCGTCGTGTAGAGAGTAAGCATCTGGCTCATAATCAGGCCACCGATGATGGTGATACCGAGAGGTCGTCTTAGTTCCGATCCGGTTCCGGTTCCGAAGGCAAGCGGGACTGCTCCCAGCAGGGCGGCCATCGTGGTCATCAGAATCGGCCGAAACCGAAGCAGGCAGGCCTGGAAGATGGCGTCTTTCGGGCTCTTGCCTTCCGTGCGTTCGGCCGCAAGTGCAAAGTCGATCATAAGAATCGCATTCTTCTTTACGATGCCGATGAGCAAGATGATGCCAATCAGCGCGACAATGCTCAGATCTGTATGAAAGATCATCAGCGCCAGGACGGCACCCACGCCGGCGGAGGGCAGGGTCGAGAGGATCGTAATCGGGTGGATGAAGCTTTCGTAGAGAATGCCGAGCACGATATAAACAGCCAACAAGGCGGTAATAATCAGCATGGGTTGGGTTGAAAGCGAGGACTGAAAGGCCTGCATCGTCCCCGAAAACATTCCGTGAATCGTGTCAGGCATGCCAATCTTATCTTCCATTTGAAGCACGGAGCGGGTGGCGTCACTGAGGGCGACGCCGGGTGCGAGATTGAACGAAACTGTCACCGACGGGAATTGGCCCTGATGATTCACGGCGAGCGGAGCCGTCCTGGACTCCAAGTGCGTGACGGCACTCAGGGGAACAACTCCGCCGGTCGGTGAATTGATGTAGACATCGTTCAGGCCTTGCGGGCTTTGCCAGTACTGCGGGGCTACTTCCATTACGACGTAGTACTGGTTCAGCGGCGTGTACATGGTTGAGACCAGCGCCTGCCCAAACGCATCGTAGAGCGTACTGTCGATCAGCTGCGGCGTAATCTGCATCCGGGACGCCGTCGTACGGTCGTAAACCAGAGAAGCCTCAAGACCGCTGTTCTGCTGATCCGTGTTGACATCGGTGAGCAGGGGGAGCTTGCGCATCTGCTGCAAAAGAACCGGCCCCCACTTCACCAACTCCTCCACGTTGTCGCTCTGGATGGTGTATTGGAATTGCGCATTGCTCTGCCTTCCGCCAATACGCAGGTCCTGGCCGGCCTGGATGAAAACGGTGGCGCCGGGCAGCGAGGTCAGTTTCGGTCGCAAGCGGTCGATGACCGCACTGGCGCTGATGTGGCGTTGCTCCAGGGGCTTCAGCCCAATGTAGACAAAACCGCTATTCACTGCGCCGTTGCCGCCTGTGAACGCCATTGCGTTTTGCACGGAAGGATCGGTCTTGATCAGATCCACAAATCTCCGGGTCAACGAATCCATCGCCTGATAGGAAATGTCTTGCGCTCCCTGTATCCCGCCGAAGATCGTGCCATTGTCCTGCTGGGGGAAGAAGCCTTTGGGCACGATGACCAGAAGATAGACGTTGACGCCAATGGTGAGAAAAAGGACGGACAGAGTAAATGCCGGATGACGCAGCACCCAGGCCAGGCTGGTTTCATAAGTCTTGAGGACAAAGTCAAAAAACTTTTCGCTGGCGCGGTAGAGTCGGCCATGCTCTTCCTCGGATTGGTGCTTGAGGAGCCGCGAGCACAACATGGGCGTAGTAGTGAGGGAAACGGCCAACGACATGGCGATCGCGACCGAAAGAGTGACGGCAAACTCGCGGAACAGACGCCCCACAATGCCGCCCATCATGAGGATCGGGATGAACACGGCAATGAGCGACACACTGATGGAGAGTACGGTGAAACCGATTTCCTTTGCGCCGCGCAGGGCGGCTTCCATCGGCCGCACACCGAGCTCGAGGTACCGCGAAATGTTTTCGATGACCACGATCGCATCGTCGACCACAAAGCCGGTCGAGATGGTGAGAGCCATCAGCGACAGGTTGTCCAGGCTGTAGCCCAGCAGGTACATAACCCCGAATGTTCCGATGAGGGAGACCGGAACGGCCACGCTCGGAATGAAAGTTGCGCGCGCATTCCGCAGGAAAAAGAACACAACCAGAATGACCAGAACGATCGATATGATCAGGGTTCGCTCGACATCCCGTACCGAGGCCCGGATGGTCGTTGTACGATCCAGCACGACGGTGAGATCGATGGCGGTGGGAATCGAGGCTTTCAACGAAGGCACGGCGTCCTGAATGCGGTCGACCGTATCGATGATGTTTGCGCCCGGCATTCGATACACGATGACCAGCACGGCGGGCTTTCCATTGACGTATCCGGTCGCCCGTATGTTTTGCGTCGAGTCCTGGACGTCCGCGATGTCGGACAGTTTGATAGCGGCGCCGTTGTGGTAGCCCACAATCAATGGCTTGTAGTAGTCAGCCTTAAGCAATTGATCATTGGTGGTGATGTCGGCCGTGGTCTGGTCGTTGGCAATCGTGCCCTTGGCCTCGTTGGCATTCTGCGCATTCAACATACTGGCCACGGTCTGCAGGCCGAGCCCGTAGCTGTTCAACTGCGTCGGATTTAACTCGACCCGCACCGCCGGCAAGGAACTGCCCCCCACGTTGACCTGCCCCACACCCTGAATCTGCGAGAGCCTCTGCTGCATGATCGTCGAGGCTGCGTCGTACAGAGTTCCGCGATCGTAGACCGTTGAGGTCAGGCCAAAAATCATGATCGGGGCATCGGCGGGATTCACTTTTCGATAGGTTGGGTTGGCCGGCAGATTGGTGGGCAGATAACTGCGCGCTGCGTTGATGGCCGCCTGAACGTCTCTTGCGGCGCCATTGATGTCGCGATTCAGATCAAACTGCAGTGTGATGCTGGTTGTGCCCAGATAGCTCGACGACGTCATCTCGGTAACCCCGGCAATGCGGCCAAATTGCCGCTCGAGAGGAGTGGCCACCGAAGACGCCATGATCTCGGGACTCGCGCCCGGTAATTGCGCAGACACCGAGATGGTTGGGAAATCAATCTGCGGAAGAGGCGAAACGGGCAGGAAATTGAAGGCCACCGCCCCAGCCAGGGCGATCGCCACCGTCAGCAAGGTCGTGGCTACCGGCCGATGAATGAATGGAGAGGACAGACTCATCGCTAGTCGCCGGCGGAAGCCGCCTCCATGCCGCCCTCCTGGCTGGCGTGCGATCCAAGGAATTTCAAAGCCAGGCGGTCGAAGAAGATATAAATAACCGGGGTGGTATACAAGGTCAGAACTTGGCTCAAAAGCAATCCACCCACCATCGAGATGCCGAGCGGCCGGCGCAACTCCGACCCGATTCCCGTGCCGAGCGCGAGTGGCAGGCCGCCGAGCAGTGCCGCCATGGTCGTCATCATGATCGGGCGGAAGCGCAACAGAGACGCCTGGTAGATGGCTTCTTCCGGATGCTTGCCCGCCTTGCGCTCGGCTTCGAGGGCAAAATCAACCATCATGATTCCGTTCTTTTTGACGATGCCGATCAGCAGGATGATGCCGATCAATGCCACAACGCTGAGTTCTGTCCGGGTGATCATCAGCGCCAGGCACGCTCCCACGCCGGCCGAGGGCAGCGTCGACAAAATCGTGATCGGATGGATATAGCTCTCATACAAAACGCCGAGCACGATGTAGACGGTGACTAGTGCCGCCAAAATCAGCAACGGTTCATTGGCCAGCGAGCTCTGGAACGAAGCCGCCGTGCCCTGGAACGCTCCCTGAATGCTGAGTGGCATATTGAGCTCGTCCTTCACTCGGTTGATCGCTTCGGTGGCCTCCCCCAGAGACGCGCTGGGCGAAAGGTTGAACGAAATTGTGACCACCGGAAACTGCCCCTGGTGATTGACGGAGAGCGGCGCGCTCCTCGACTCAAAGTGAGTAAAGGTACCCAGCGGCACAGCTCCTCCATTGACGGCAGTAATGGTAGGAGGAACGCTCGTTGTAGTTGCGGACGAAGAAGAACTGGAGGTCCCGATGGAAGAGCCGCTGCCCGCGGCCGTCAACACGCCGTTCGTGTTCGAACCCGTCGTGAGCGCCGAACTGGCGAGGGCGGAACGAACATAAATGTTCTGCAAATCGGCGGGATTCTTCTGGAAGGTTGGCAATGTTTCCAGAATGACGTGGTATTGGTTCAACTGGGTGTACTGCGTCAAGACCTGGCGTTGGCCGAAAGCGTCGTACAGAGTCTCATCGATCATCTGCGGTGAGATGCCCATGCGGGACGCAGTCACGCGATCGACCGTGAGCGCCGCCGCCAATCCGCTGGTCTGTTGGTCAGTCGCCACGTCCCGTAGTTCGGGCAACTCTTTCAGCTTGTCCACGAATTGTGTGGTCCACCGGTTCAGCTCGTTCCGATCCGGATCTTCCAGCGTGTACTGATACTGGGTGCGGCTGACGCGATCCTCCACCGTCAAGTCCTGAATTGGCTGCATGTAAAGCGTGATGCCGTCAATCTCAGCCAACTTCGGCTGCAACCGGCGAATCACGTCAGAAGCGTTGATCTTGCGCCGCTCCAGCGCCTTAAGGTTGATCTGAATGCGGCCGCTATTTAGGGTCGTGTTCGTGCCATCAACACCGATGAAGGATGACAGACTTTCGACGGCGGGGTCCTGGAGAATCTGCCGCGCCAACAACTGCTGCCGTCGGGCCATTTCAGGGAACGAGATCGTTTGTGGCGCCTCGGAAATTCCCTGGATGATGCCGGTATCCTGCACGGGGAAGAACCCCTTCGGCACGATAATGTAAAGCCAAACCGTTAGGACCAGAGTCCCGGCCGCGACCAGAAGAGTCTCTGGCTGATGCTTCAGAACCCAGCGCAGCGTCCGCCCATAAAACTCGATGATCTTGTTGAATACATTTTCCGAAGACTGATAGAAGCGCCCTTTCTGCGCTTCGGGCGTGTGGCGCAGAAATCGGGAGCACATCATCGGTGTGAGAGTAAGGGAGACGACAGCCGAGACCAGAATTGTCACGCTCAGTGTTATGGCGAACTCGCGGAACAAGCGCCCGACAACGTCGCCCATGAACAGAAGCGGAATCAGAACGGCGATCAGCGAGATGGTCAACGAGACGATGGTGAACCCAATCTGCTCCGATCCCTTCAGGGCAGCCTCGAGCGGACTGTCTCCCTCTTCAATGAAGCGAACGATGTTCTCGATCATCACGATGGCGTCGTCGACGACAAACCCGGTCGAAATCGTCAACGCCATCAAGGTCAGATTGTTGAGGCTGTAACCGGCCAGATACATCACCGCGAAAGTTCCGATCAGCGAGAGCGGGACCGCAACGCTGGGAATCACGGTCGCTGACAAGTTCCGCAGGAACAGAAAAATCACCATCACCACCAGACCCACGGTCAGCAACAGTTCAAACTCAACGTCTGCCACTGAGGCACGAATGGTCGTGGTACGGTCCGTAAGGACCGAGACTTGAAGGGCTGTCGGCAGATTGCTCTGCAGTGCCGGCAACAACTTCTGAATGCGATCAACGACTTGGATAATGTTGGCACCCGGTTGCCGTTGGATGTTCACGATGACAGCGGGAGTCGTATTCATCCAAGCCGCCTGCTTCACGTTTTCGACACCATCGACTACAGAAGCGACATCGGAAAGCACTACGGGGGCGCCGTTGTGATAGGCGACGACGACATTCTTAAAATCGCCGCTGGTCAAAAGCTGGTCGTTGGCGTCGATCTGATAATCCTGCTGCGGGCCGTCAAAGTTCCCTTTGGCCTGGTCGAGGCTCGTCGCCTGCAGGGCGCTGCGTACATCTTCAAGATTGATGCCGTAGGAGGACAGAGCCGTCGGATTCACCTGAACACGTACTGCCGGTTTCTGACCGCCACTGATGCCGACCAAACCGACACCAGGAAGTTGCGCGATCTTCTGGGCGAAACGGGTGTCGGCCAGATCTTCGACCTGCGACAAAGGAATGGAGTCAGAGGATAGAGCCAGCGTCAAGATCGGCGCATCCGCCGGATTCGTCTTGCTGTAAACCGGCGGAACCGGGAGATCGGCCGGCAAGTAGGTTTGCGCTGCGTTGATTGCAGCCTGCACTTCCTGTTCGGCGACATCGATATTGAGGTTGAGCGTGAACTGCATCACGATGATCGAGCTGCTGTCAGAGCTCGTCGACGTCATTTGATTCAGCCCAGGCATCTCCCCGAATTGCCGCTCCAGCGGTGCGGTTACAGCGGATGCCATCACGTCAGGACTGGCGCCTGGGTAAAACGTGACCACTTGAATCGTGGGGTAGTCGACTTCCGGCAGTGCGGAAATCGGTAACTGAATATAGGCGACGATGCCCACCAGCAGAATCGCCGCCATGAGCAGCGACGTGGCCACCGGCCGCAGAATAAATGGACGAGAAGGACTCATTGACCACCCTGGACGGGCGGGCGGACAGTACCTTGTGCCGGGCGCACCGAGACCTTAATCCCGTCCTGCAGCTTGTCGAACCCGTTAACGGCAACAATTTCGCCTGCGTTCACACCTTGCACCGCGGCTGTGTCAGCGTCGGTCGTTCCCACGGTCACGGTACGGATAGAAGCAGTCTGGTCCTTCGTCAACACGTACACGTAGGCACCCTGAGCGTTGCGTTGGATGGCCGCGGTCGGAACCAGAGTTGCTCCCTGTTGCGTCTCAACGAGCAGGTGGGAGTTCACAAACTGGCTGGGAAAAAGGGCGTTGTCGCCATTAGGGAATTCCGCTTTCAACTTGACCGTGCCGGTGGTCGTGTCGATCTGGTTGTCCACAGTCAACAGGGAACCCTGGGCAATCTTCTTTTTCTGCTCCCGGTCGAACGCATCCACGGTCATGCGGTGTCCCGCCCGCAGCTGCTGCTGAATTTGCGGCAGATAATCTTCCGCAATGCTGAAAATCACCGTAATCGGCTGCAGCTGTGTGATGACCACCAGCGTGGTGGTGCTGTTCGCCTGAACGATATTGCCCGGATCCACCGGGCGAAGCCCGACCCGCCCGTCGATTGGTGAGGTAATGTGGCAGTAGACGAGGTTGACTTTCGCATTAGCCACGGCGCCTTCGTCGTTTTTGACCGTGCCTTCATCTTGTGCCACGATTTGCACCTGATCGTCATATTGCTGCTTGGCGATCGCGTTCCGATCCAAGGCCGCCTTGTAACGCTCCAGGTCGATGCGAGCTTCGTTAAGCACGGCTTGATCGTGGGCGAGTTGCCCCTGGGCTTGCGTCAACGCCGCCTCGTACGGCCGCGTATCGATTTCCACCAAAGAATCGCCCTTGTGAACCATCTGCCCTTCGCGATAGTTCACGCTCATGATCTGGCCCTGCACGCGGCTGGTCACGCTCACGGTGTACACCGGCGTCACCGTGCCAATGGCATCGATATAAACTCCGATGTCGCCGGTGCGGGCAGTCGCGGCAGAAACAGGAACGCTTCGCTGAGAGGAGGAGGCTCTCACCGTCGATTTCGCCGGCTGATGCTGGCGGAACATAAACCAGAGAGCCATGACGGCAAGAGCACAAACAAACCATGCCCATCTGGGGATTCGGCGGTGGGAGTGCTGTTTTGCTGCTGATCCTTGCTCCTTCTCGCTATCAGTCCTGTCTGCCAAGTCGTCCATTGCTTAGGTTGCCCCTCTGCTCTTTTGCTTTTTCGCACTTGCCGGCTTCGAATACGGAAACCCTGCTGACCCGCAGACCTTACCCTCTGATGTCGCGGTCGAACCTCAGGCCTGACAACGACCCGCTCGCTTGAGTCTATGCACTTGCTGTTTAAACTTGCGTAAAGATTTTGCGATGAGACGTAAAACTTCTTAGAGGGAGAATGTAAGCAGATCACCGACCGGGGCCTGCAACAAGTTCCGGCGAGAACACGATCGGCAAGCATTGTGCGGCCTTCACAGCCGCGAAGTGGCATTTGCTCCGGCCTAGATTTGTTTATGGATGTTTGCAGATCCTTACAAACCCTTACTGCGCTGTTTCCAAAGTGCGAGCATAATCAGCACTGAATCGTCAGCAAGCTGGCCGGACCGTCCAGTATGGATTCGGATTCGGTTCTCAGGGTGAGCGGACGAATGGATCGTTGTGACAGATTCGATCTCCGAGGGGCTTGCGTGTGAAAAGGATAGTGTCTCTTGCAATTCTCTTTGCTGCGCTCATCGAGTACGCGATCGAGCGCGCAAGGTTCGACCTATGGATCGTGACCGTTGCGATGGTGACGCTGTTGTGGAATCTCGTGGCCCGAGCCCTACGCTCTCGTGGGGAATCGCAAAGGCAAGATCACAATGTTTCCACCTCCGGGAAATAGTTTGTAATGTTCGATGAGGTGTCCGAGTACCAGATCTTCGAGTGAGGCTCAGTTGAGAGCAGGATTTTGGTATCTGTTGAGGTTGCCGCTCTTTGGTGCCGATGTCGGACAAGCTAAAACCAATCTTGTTCGCGCCACCGGGATCAATAGTGCCAAGCGGAGTAAAGCAACTTAGTCCCAGGCCACTTTCGTTGGCCGGTTTTGACGAGACCCCTGAGGATTTTGCGTTTCACGCGACTCCTGGCTGATGTGGGTAGCGTTCCGAGCTCGATCAACACCCTGCGCCCCGCGGGCAGCCTCTCGTTTCTGTTCCGTTGCTTCCGTACGGCCACACTATTCGCGTTCTTCGTTTCTGCACGACCTCAGAAACCACAGAGTTCGTCCTAGTGTTCTACCGGTCTGATGACTTGGCGGGAAAACTCTTCGCGGCGCGATTGATGGATTCGCGGACCAAGTCCAGGTTGGAGATTTGGTTTCTTGAGCGGAACATGATTTTGCAGCTCACCGAAGCAGCTCGCCTTAGGAGCTCCTCAGTTCTGTCTTCTCTAGCAGCAAGTGTGACGACTTGGCATGTGTTGGTCCCTGCCCTTTATGGATAGCTCTCCGGAGCAGATGCTCCGGGACGTGCTTCCATTCTCTCAAGATTGGACCGCGCGTGTTGGTAATTAGGCTGGATATCCAGTGTTTTTTTGTACATTTCAATAGCAAGGTTACGGCGTCCCATTTGCTCATACAACACTCCCAAATCAAAATACGCCGGAGCGTAAGACGAATTGTGCTCAATTGCCCTGGTGAGTTCCTTGCCAGCGGCAGCTAGGTTACCTTCTTGCAAGAACAATGCACCTAGATCGCAGTACGCGGAAGCTTGAGTAGGATCGACAGCTACGGCATGTCGATAAGCTTGCTCAGCGTCGGAGAAATTGCCCGAGCGTTGAAACATCGCTCCAAGACCGAGGATTGCCTCGACATCATTCGGTTTCAGAGCGATGGCATTTTCGTAAGCGTTCTTGGCTTGTTGGGTTAAGGCAAGTTGCAGATAAAGGTTTCCAAGATTCACCCAGGCATCAGGATCTTGGGGATCCAGCCTAATCGCCTTCTGGTATAAAGCTGCCGATTGAGGGTAATTGCCCTGACGCTGGAAAACGTTGGCAAGGTTTATGATCGCCGACGTGTAACCGGGATTGAGGCCAATAGCGCGCTGGTAATAGTCTGCCGCTCTTGAATTGTCTCCCCTCTCTGCGAATGCAAGCCCGAGATTATAGAGAAGCACCGAGCTTCTTGGCGTTGCTGCCAGCGACTTCGCGTATATTGAGATCTCTTGCCGCCAATCGAGTACCCGAGCGTTTAGACGCCAAACGCCCCACAACAACCACACAACGACTGTGCACAACGCTAGAGATCTTGTCCCGTTCTTGAGGCGAGACAAAAGCCCCACAATCGCTAAGACAAGACCCAGAGCAGCCAAATAGGTGTAGCGTTCGGCCATGCCTTGATAAATCGGTACGACTCCGCAAAAAGGAACTAAGGCGATAAACAACCATGCCAGACCGGCAGCCACCTCAGGCATCTTGTGGCGCAATTGTAAAAAGGTGATGAACAATGCCAGGACTCCGACGAACGCCGCCGCTGCGGCTGTCGGAGAATTGTTCAATGGTACGTCCGTCGAACGCTCGATACTCATCCGAATCGGAAGAAGCATCCAGGCAGTGTATTTCCAGAACGCCATGCTTATTCCAAGCAATCCAGGCGTACTTGAAGAAAGGTGTCCGCCTGCGGTGTGTCTGATGTACAGGTAAACAGCATCGACGGCAAGTCCAACGCCCCACAGCACGAACCAGTTGCGCCGTTTCGCGTTGACGGAACAAACCAGTAAACAGGTCATCGGTAAAGTCAGAATGCCAATCTCGTGTGAGAGAAGGGAAGCTAAGGCGGCAATCGCGTAACCGAGGAGCGCCACAGTCCGGTGCGAACGGAAATACCAATCTGCGCTCAGCAAGCTGGTCAACAGGAACAGAACCGCTAAAGCAATGGAGCGACCAGAAATCCACGCCACAACCTCGCAATTAATTGGAAGACTCAACCAGGTGATACAAACGCTGGCGGAGAGTAAACTAGAAACGTTCAACCTTTTTAAGAGTAAGAATGCGAGTAGACCGTTCCCCCAATGCAAAGCAAGATTTGTGAGGTGGAAACCTGTCGCATTCAAGCCCCAGAGGAAGCGGTCCAACGCCAAGCTGAACCAAAATAGTGGCCGGTAAAACGATCCTCCAATGCCACGAAATTGACCGTTAAAGGGGATAGCGGAGCGAGCATATTCCCTGGCCGAATGCCAGAAAGCCAAAGCGGGATTGTTTTGAATCTGGGCAACGTCATCATAGACAAATCCACCGCTGATTCCGTGCCGGTAAAGCAACGCCACCCAGCCTGCGCTAATAATCGCGAACCACAGGTCTGGATGATGAGCAAACGCCTCCAGCTCAGATTGTATTCGGAACCTTGCCGAGCATAGTCCCGGGCATCGTCTTCGGAAAAAACAAGCCCATTCGGCGATCTCTGTTTTCAAGAATAAGGGTATTTTTTCGCTCAAGAGACGGGGCCTCCCGTATGCACTGATCGCGACCCGCCGAGGTTCCCCAATCCACCGTCCATCCGGGGAAATCGGACCTGTCTTGCCTTGCGCACTGATTTATTCTCCACTGCTGTGGTGCACGGCGCTGCCACAAACGAAAAGGATAGCGGCGAGCTCCGGACGCAGGGCCAATGCAGGTCCAATAAGAATTCCCTGGACGTGCTTTCAATGAGTTAAGTGCCATTCATACCGTTGTCCATACCGCAAAACCCTTTCCAGGAGCGGTATGCGATGCGATTTTGTCTTGAATGTGACCCCGCTCGAAGAGGCGCGTGCCCTGATGGAAAAGTTCTCAGTTAGGAATGCCCTCTCGAGGAGCACCAGATAACAGGCATATGTGGCACCCAAAGAACTTTAGTCCAAATCGTCGACAGGTGTCGAGATTGGCTCGACACTTCCCGACACCCTCCGCCGTCCAGTCTTCTCTTCTTCATTAAAGTCAGCGATTTGCGATACGTCCCTTGTCCTTTTGCTTTGGTCGGTCAGTTGCCCCGGCCTGGTTGGTTGCTCAAAGACTCAGGTAAGGAGTTCTGTTCTGGATGAGGCGGTGAGCCGAGGCTGGTTCTAGAACGCAAGTTTGGGGCTTCAGAACGGGTTTCCTAGTGCAGCGCGGATTATGAGAAAACTCAATGGTCTGAGGCGTTTGCAGAAGAAGTTTCATGGAACGGATCCCAACAGTATTCGACCTTGTGTTTGGCTGCGATCATCGCGGCCTGAGCTTGGTGCTTACTCTCAGCCGCGCGGCTCATCGGGTGTGCGGCGATTCTCGGCACCACGTTCCAGCACTCGCTATTAACCAAGTCAGCGGACGACCACCGTGCGTATCGATCCACGCGGCACTGACTCAATGCGAATGGGGAAGGCCATTCGATCTAACGACTTGATCCAACGAATGGAGGTCACGATCATGGCCGCCGATCGCTCAGCTACTGAGAAAGTGAGTTATGACGGGGCGGCAGTTGAGGGAAGCAGGAACCTAACTGAACTCGTAAGGGACCACAACATTTGCTGTGAGGTGCGACCAAAGTACATGGGGACCAGTAGAGCGCGACGACAGTGGGTTTTGATTTGGAACTCTTGGGGGCCCACTCTAACCGCCACCATCTCGACCCGATGTGCCCAATGGGTGAACCGGTTCACGCCGCACTGGATGGGGTAAAGGGTTGGAAGAGCTGGGTGTTCGCGAAGCGTAACGCGAGCTGTTCCTTCTTCTGACCTTCCAGTGCCCCGGACAACAAGGGCGACGTTTCGAGCCAGGTGAGGTTGCGAATTACGGAGCATATGCATTGTTTATGGGGCGTGAATTGCTGGGCGCAGTGGGCCACTGCCCTCCCCGCCTAAGGTGTGGCCGCGCGCCTAGCGCGCCCCTCCAAATGTTGGTTGTAGGCCTGGGAGAAAGTCGGTGGCAATGCGGAACAGAAACTGGTTTTGCAGCAGATCAGAGAATTCTCGATCTCAACGCCAAGACCGGTCTGAAGGAAACTTCCAAACGCCGATTCGCTTCGGCCCTATTTCACAAAACGGGCGCAATCGCACTCCTGATATCGATGGCGGTCTGGGGTGTCCCCTACGCCTCTGGCGCCGACGATACCCGCTCCCGGATTATGAACCTCTCGGTGGTTGACGAAAAGAACCTACCGGTACCCAATGCCACGATTGAGCTTCGGTTGGGTGAGGAGTTGGTAAGTGCGTCCAGCACAGATGCCACAGGGAGAGTGACGCTCACGATCAACGCGGTGGGTACGTATTCGCTAAAAGTCCAAAAGAAGGGCTACCTGCCTGTGCAGACAGCTTTGGAAGTTAACGGAGGGGCTGCCGCCCGAGACGTCGATATTGTGTTGACTACCGCGCCGTTGAGTCACCAGAGTGTGGAGGTCAAAGGTGAAGCTTCCAATCCCGTAACCGAAACCACAAGCCGCCCGACAATCCTAGATCCGGAGAAAGCCAGGGATACGCCGTCTCGCCCAGCTACCGTGGTGGATGCTCTGCCGCTGGTCCCTGGAATCGTCAGCGGCCTGGATGGGAGCATGCGAATCGCTGGTTTCGGCGAAGACCACAGCGCCCTGTTGGTCAATTCGGTGGATGTGACCGATCCCGCGACCGGGGCGTTTGGACTGAGCGTCCCGATCGATAGTGTAGAGACGATCGAAGTTTCCGAGATGCCGTATCTGGCAGAGTATGGGCGCTTCACAGCGGGTGTGGTCGCGGCCGATACGCGACGCGGAGGCGAGAAGTGGACCTACAGTTTGAATGACCCGTTCCCCGAGTTTTTCATCCGTAGCGGGCACCTCGAAGGCGTGCGAAGCGCGACTCCGCGATTCAATGCGAGCGGTCCCCTCATACCCCACCACGTTTATTTCCTCGAAGGCGCCGAATACCTGCTCAATAAGCACGAGGTTCTCACGTTGCCGTTTTCTGAAAGCCTCACCACATCAAAGGCAATCAACTCCTTCACGCAATTCGATGCGATCCTTTCGGGCAACCACCTCCTCACCGGCAGCTTCCATGTCGCTCCACATTCGCAGCAGTATGCCGGACTGGATTTCTTCAATCCGCAACCGGTGACCCCGAATGGGACTTTCCATGAGACCACCGCCACGCTGACAGACCGGCTTGCTATCGGCGGCGGGCTCTTGCGGAGTACCGTCGCAAACAGGGTCGTCAGCAGTGCTACGTCGCCGCAAGGAACAGCCGACATGGTACTGATTCCGACTGGAAACCTCGGTAACTACTTCAGTCAGGAATCGCGCCGTGCGAATCGCTTTGAATGGATCGAAGAATGGACACCGCGCACATTTCACTTTGCCGGGGTTCACAGCTTCAAGTTTGGATCGGTGCTAGCCCACAGTAAGAATGCGGGCCACTTTTATGCTCGTGCCGTTCTGATCGAGGATGCCAACGGTCATCGCACCCAATTCATAAACTTCTCGGGAATAGGAGCGTTTGATCTTTCCGACACCGAGCCGGGAGCATTTGCCGAGGACCATTGGACGCTGAATTCTCACCTGGCTATCGATGTCGGTCTTCGTACCGAAGCTCAGACGATTACCCACACCAGCCGAACAGCTCCGCGAAGCGGTTTCGTATGGACTCCCGATGCGGGTAAGACTGTGCTCCGCGGCGGGATCGGCGTCTTTTACGATTCGGTTCCATTGGACGTTTATGCGTTCCACAGCTATCCCGAGCAAACGATCACGACCTATAACTCGTCGGGCATGCCCGTAGGGCCGCCGGTACTTTACCTCAATCTGATCTCGCAGGAGGCGGAATCGAATTTCCCGCTTATCCATCGTTCTGCAAAGAGCGGCGATTTCGCTCCCTACAGCGTGGCGTGGAATGTGGCATTCGAGCGCGCCGTGAATCGTTTCCTGCTGCTTCGCGTGAAGTACCTTCAGAGCCACGAGCGGGACATGATCACGCTTCAGCCTGAAGTCTTTCAGAACCAGAGCGCGTTTGTGCTGGGGGCTTCCGGGTGGGCGGGAACGCGCCAAACCGAGTTCACAGCCAGGGTTGGAGCGTCTTCCAATCGACAGTGTTTCTTTTCCTACGTTCGGCAATATGCCTATGGCGTCATCAACGACGCCAACTCCTATCTGGGGAATTATCCCTTTCCTGTCGTGCGAGTGAACCGCGTAGCCGGTTTGCCCGGTGAAATTCCCAACCGGTTTCTGTTTTGGGGCCCGTTCTCGTTCCCCCGAAAGATTCGAGTGATTCCACACCTCGAGTTTCGTAACGGTTTTCCCTACCAGCCAACCGATGTATTCCAGCAGTACCTGGCTGCCACCTTCAGTGCGCAACCTCGTTTCCCAAGATACTTTTCTCTCGACCTGCGAGTTTCAAAAGATATTCGGGTGAACGCGAAATACTCCGTGCGGCTCTCGGGTACGGTCCGTAATCTCACCAACCACTTCAATCCGCTCGAGGTGCACTCAAACATCGCCGATCCCCAGTATGGCGGCTTCTTTGGGACCTCCGAGCGGCGATTTACGCTCGACTTCGATGTTCTTTTCTGACCTAGGTTTAGGCTGCCTGCATCTATCTTCGACAATTGTCGATTCCGACTTCGACATTCTCCGACACTCCTTATCGCCGCCATCCCGGTCGTCAATGGAGTCAATAGTTTGCGGGAATACCAAGCAATGTTGCTTTGGCAAGCGTATTGCGATGCCTAGGGTTAGCGAACGTGCAACATGTCCAAGATACGAATGAACCCAACTGCTTGGACGTTTCTTCACCAGGGAGTGAGTGCTGGTGGGCGTAGCAGCGGCACTGGTGTGGCAGCCGCACTGGCGAAAAGAGTCGGACTCTGCGCGGCGTGGTTGACGTTGTGGCTCGCAGGGTTACTGTTGTGGCTCTTGTGGGGTGCCTTTGTCGTAAGCCGGGGATGGCTGCTACCGTGAAGCGCTGGCGGATTGGTCCCATTGGATGACCGAGTTCGACCCCTCGATTCAATGACTCACGATCGAGCCCGTAAGAATCAGCCGGGGTACGTGTTCATGTCGGATTAGTGATGAGGTCTTAGGATGTCGGCTTGTTTGTGAGCGCTTGGCGGGGGAGCCTGGCTGCTGAATCTTCCCTCCGCCGAGGGGAATCTGACATCGGGGAGTGCGGGAGGAATAGCGGCATGTCATTGACTCTGAGTCTGATAGGTGTTGCGGTTCTTGCGATGTCTCTAGTTTTCGTCCTTCGCGTGAAACGCCTAAAGGACCAACGCGAAATGGAGCAGCACAGCATTACAGCGGAAGAGCTCCACGCGTTGTTAGCTTCAGATCAAGAGACACTCCTGTTTGATGTTCGCCAGCCGCTGGACTTGTTAGCTTTTCCTGAGATCATCCCGACGGCAAAAAGGATCGCCCCCAATGAAGTGCTCGAGAGGCCGTCACTGATCCCGAAAGAAAAAGATGCGGTTGTATACTGCACCTGTCCCAGCGACAAAACCAGCCGAACCGTTTTGCGTCGGGCATTGGCACTTCAGTTGTTCCGGGTCAAGTTCCTCAGGGGTGGATTGGCGGGCTGGAAGGCGAGGGGGTATCCAGTCGAGCCGTACCTGGAGGTCTTTCACCTCTACGCTCCAACCTCGGCTCCGCGCTCTGGTTGACCTGGGTGGCCAAGGAAACCCGGTGCGATCCGATCAAAACTGAACCCTGTGAGGGTCTCGCACCATCCTACAGAGTGGGTATTATGCGTTCCAAAGCCGAGAAATTGTTGGTGGTGGAATCTGACGATCGTCTGCGGGACCACATCGTCATGGTGCTGAGCGATGCGGGATATGAGGTCTCGACCGACTACGAGCAGGGAATCAAGGCGGTCCTCGCATTCGATCCCGACGCGGTAGTCATGGGCGCGGATCCTCCCCAGCTCGATTGCTGTGACCTTCTCTCCGAAATCAAGGGCTCTGAGCGCACTCAGAATATACGCATTGTGATGCTATCTCCAGGAGGATCCGCCGAGCGTACTCGGGGCCTCGAGCTCGGTGCCGACGATGTGCTGTCACTTCCCTTCGACTCACATGAATTGCTGTCGCGGCTGCGTTCACAACTGCGAAACAAATCTGTTGCGGACGGGTTTCGCGAGCGGTTGCGCCTTGCCGAGGAAAATCAAAGCACGGCCCAGCAGGTGGTGACCGCAGTCAACGAAGAAAAGCGAACGCTTCGAGTTGGCGGACTGGCAACTGTTGCTGTCCTGATTGTTGCATCACTGGTCCTTCTGTTCTTCTACCGTCGCACGCAGGAACAGAATACCCGCGTCTACGCGGCGATCACTCGATTGCAGACGGGCGTCCTGACGCAACAACAGTTGAGGGAACGCTCGCGTCGCACCCTTGAAGACCGGGAGCACAATCCATCCGAGGTGAGCGATCCCCAAAAGCTGCAACTTCAGAAGAAGAGCGAAGACCTGAGATCGCAGATTGCAGCCAGCAAAACAGAAGACGCTTCTACTTTGCAAAGGCAACTTGCTGCTGTAGACAGCCGCCTGCAAAAGCTTGAGACCGAGGGCAGAGTTGCGCAGACGATTATCCAGTCCTATGAGCCGAGTGTCTGCCTCATCCATGTTGTGCTTGCCTTCCGCGAACACGCAACCGGATTACGGTTGCACTACGCTGAAATGACAAGCAGTGGTGAGCCCAAGACTGACGAACATAACAACCCGCTTTTGAGCCTAACCGGGAGTGGTCCGGAAGTACACTTGGATGCTTTTGGCACCGGGTTTCTCGCCTCCGCCGACGGACAAATTCTCACCAATCATCATGTGGCCGAGCCTTGGTGGCAGAATGACGATTTGAAGGAAATGGTCGATCAGGGGCTCGAGCCAGTGGTTGCTGAAATGAGCGCATATTTCCCAGGTGTTCCACACGGCATTGCCATCAACACCGAGAAGATTTCGGCTGCCGCGGACGTTGCCGTCGTGAAAGGGAACGTTTCAGAACTGGGAATTAAACAGATAGCGCTGGCCGCTGGCGGCCGTTCGGCCGTCAGCGGGGGGCCCGTCGTGCTTCTTGGATATCCCACGGCTCTGGATGCAATCCTGGCTCGGGCGGGCGCCGAGACGCTCCAGTCCATCGCTACAGCATCCCAAGGTGATCCGAAGCAGGTGATGGAAGAACTCGCGCGCCGCAATCTGATTAGGCCTGTCACTACTCAAGGACACATCGGCGACGTACTGCCTGACAAGATTGTTTATGACGCCCAAACCACTTCGGGCGGCTCCGGCGGTCCGCTCTTCAACAACGAGGGCAAAGTCATAGGAATCAACTTTGCCATGGTGCGCGAGTTTGGCGGCTCTAATTTCGCCATTCCTGTCGGCTACGGGAAATCACTTCTGAAACCTTAAGCCCGCAGAAACCGATCGGCAGGCCTACGGGGCATGAACCGGGGGG
>Ga0209624_10001329_pt1 | contig 19690 bp, 14 predicted proteins | sample JacPinW_OM2H0_O1_FD_188565 | JGI IMG/M metagenome (GOLD analysis project Ga0209624, IMG submission 188565) | Forest soil microbial communities from Algoma, Ontario, Canada - Jack Pine, Ontario site 1_JW_OM2H0_O1 (SPAdes) (version 2) | ecosystem: Environmental > Terrestrial > Soil > Boreal...
CGGCGAACAGGATGTGAAGCCCACCCCCACCGGTCGCATCGTCCTGGATTTTCTCAAGCGCAAGTTTCCTGCTTACGTCGAAACCGGATTGAACCTCGTAGACGTGAGGGAATGCGCGCGCGGGCACGTGTCCGCGATGCAAAGGGGAACTTCCGGCGAGCGCTATATTCTTGGCGGAGAGAATCTAACGCTGAAGCAGATCCTCGACAAACTGGGCGAGATTACAGGACTACTTTCTCCTCGGATAAAGCTGCCGTACTTCTTCGCATTTGCCACGGGCGTGGTCGACGAGGCGATTACTGGACGGTTGATGGGCCGCGAGCCGCGAGCCACCGTTGACACGGTTCGCATGGGGAAGAAAAAGATGTTCGCCAGCTCGGCAAAAGCGCAGCGCGAACTTGAATGGAGAATCATTCCGGTCGATGGAGCATTGCGCCGGGCCGTGGAGTGGTTCCGGGCGAACGGATATGTCTAAGGTCGCCATCGTCGCTGCTTTGGAGCGCGAGATACGCCCCCTTGTGAAGGACTGGCACGCTGACGACAAAGAGCATGAGGGCCGACGCTTCCGATTTTTCGTGAATGGCGAGTTCGTGCTGGTCTGCGGGGGCATCGGTGCCGAAGCCGCGCGTCGCGCTGCCGAAGCCGTAATCGCGCTTTACGATCCGACGATTGCTTATTCGGCCGGTTTCGCAGGAGCGCTCGATCCCTCGCTGAAAGTTGGAGAGATTCTCCGGCCGGGACGTGTCGTCAATGTTGGCGACGGTAGCACTGCAATTCTGGACGGCGCGGACGGTGTGCTTGTTACCTTCGGGTCGGTAGCCAGTCCCGCTCAGAAAGCGAAGTTGCGAGAATCTTTTGGAGCGCACGTTGTCGACATGGAAGCAGCGGCTGTAGCTCGTGCGGCAGAGGCTCGGGGAATTTCTTTCGGGGCAATCAAGGTAATTTCCGATGCAAGCGATTTCGAACTGCCTTCGATGGAACGATTCGTCAATTCCGAAGGGAAGTTCTCCGAATTTCGATTCGCTTTGTTCGCAGCGGTTCGACCGTGGACGTGGGGGCGAGTCATTCGCCTGGCGCGGAATAGCAAATGCGCTTCCGACGCGCTGTGCTCCGCGTTGCGAAAGTTAGATAGCGACCAGATTACGGAATCTCCTCAGGCCCGCCCATCGGCGGCAATCTGAAAACATGCATGTAGTCTCCGCATTTTTTCATTATCGGATCGGGTACATCCGCGTAAATGCTTGGCCTGATTCATCTATAATTAAAGAGACATTCTCATAAAACCAATGCAATTTTTCCCCTTGCTGGCAGCGTTTATCGGCGGCGAAGTCGTCGAGATGATTTCTAATAGCGGCCCCGTGGCCAAGCTGGTCTTGGTTTCATTGGTGGCGTTCAGTCTGGTCTCATGGGCCATCATTCTTACCAAGTGGAGTTTGCTTCGACGCGCGAAGGCGCAGAGTGGACGCTTCGTGCGCGCCTTCCGCAAGGCGCAGCGCCTGCAGGATATTGCCGCCGTCGCCGATCAGTTCAAGCCCAGCCCGCTGGTAGGAGTATTTGAAGGCGGATATGAAGAATACCGGCGCCAGGCTTCCACTTCGGGCGCTTTGCGAAATCTGGTGGCAATCCAGCGCGGCATGCAGATCGGCGCATCCGAGGAAATATCGCGCCTCGAACGAAACCTGCCATGGTTGGCGATCACCGCTGCCGTGACGCCGTTCGTCGGCCTATTCGGGACCGTTTGGGGCATCATCGACGCGTTTCAAGGACTGGGGACCGCAGGCGCAGCCACGCTGCGAGCGGTCGCTCCCGGCATCTCCGAAGCCCTGATCACGACTGCAGCCGGACTGGCTGCGGCCATTCCGGCTGTAATCGCGTACAACCTGATCGGGGCCTCGATCCGTGAATTCGCCTCGCGCAGTGATGATTTCGCCCTCGAAGTGCTGAATGCCGTCGAGCACAGCCAGGCACAGATTCCCGCTCAAGTTCCCGTGGACGTGAGGCGCTAGTGGCCTTCACCGCATCCAACGGCCGCACTCAGACAGCCCTCGCCGACATCAATATCACTCCACTGGTTGACGTCGTACTTGTGCTGCTGATCATTTTCATGGTCACTGCGCCCGTCTTGCAGTCGGGGATTGACGTCAGCGTTCCCAAGACGCGCACGGTCAAACAAATTACTGAAGAGCGCTTAGTGATCACCATCAATAAAGACCAGCGCGTTTTTCTGGGCAACGATCCGATCAACATCAACGAGATCGGCAGCAAGCTGAAGCAGAAGATTCGCGATCCGCGCAACCAGTCGATCTTTGTACGAGCGGATGAGAACGTTCCCTTTGGCGCTTTTGCGACGGTGATGGATTCCGTCAAGCAGGCGGGATTCGTCAACGTAAGCATCGTCACTCAACCCCTAGAGCAAAATGGCAGCAAACGCTGAGATCTACTTCGAGCATGACCGCTGGGGACGCGCGCTGGCGTGGTCTGCGGTTCTGCACGTAGGAATCACCGGATTTTTGATCGGATACTCTGCATATTTCTCTCGTTCGAGCGGCGATGCTTGGGGAGCGGGTGGAGGTGGAGAAGCAATCGGAGCGACGCTCGTCAGCACGGTTCCGCTGCCGTCCAATCCGGCGCAAACGCAGAACGTGCTCGCCAACGAATCGAAGGGCATCACGCAATCGCAGCCAAAGATTGAAGAGAAAGAGCCCGACGCGATCGAGATTCAAGGCAAGAACGCGAAGATCAAGCCGAAGAAAAAGCAGGAGACGGTTTCCAAAGACAAAGCCCAACCACCTCCGGAGCAGGAAACGAATCAAGTTGCGTTCGGCGAAGGCGGCCCCGTCAGCGGGCCGTATGGTTCGTTCAGCGCGGGCGGCGCCAAAGGCGGATTCGGAGTTACCGGCGGCGGAGGCGATTTCGGAACGAAATATGCATGGTATGTACACGTGATTCAGCAGAAAGTGGCTGAGAACTGGCTGAAGTACGAAGTCGATCCACGGATCACGACGGCGCAGCGGGTCTACATCACGTTCGATGTAGCACGTGACGGGCATCCGACAAATGTTCAGGTTGAACAGACGAGCGGAGTGCCTTCCTTGGATATTTCTGCAGTGCGAGCTCTACAAAGAATAGACACGTTCGGTGCGCTACCTGCCGATTATTCAGGAAGCAAGATCTCCGTCGAATATTGGTTCGACTACAAGAAATGAGCAAAATGTACCTCCGGCGCGTGACCAACTAGATACGCTGGCGCCGGAGACCATATGAACGAGTGCAGAATAGGAACTTAGTGGAATGAATAGCTTCGAAAACACGGATCAAATGTTGCAAAGCGTTTCCTATCGGAATACGATATTCATGTACGTAGGAGTTCTTTCCCCCAGACGGATGGACGATCCCGCTCGATCATTCCTTCGGCCACGGCCGAGCAAGTCACGTGTACTAACCCTTGCGCTCGCCTGTATCTGCCTCTTCTTTACTTCCTCACTGTTCGCTCAAGATTGGGTGAAAACCGGGACAAGCCTCGGTGTAGAGAAGGTCCGACTAGGCGTTCCCGATTTTAAGCCTTCGACAGCCGATCCCCAGAACACGGCATTACTGAAAACGTTTAACGACACGTTGTGGAATGACCTCGACGTATCGGGCGTTGTGGAGTTGGTGTCGAAGAGCTTCTATCCACTGCAGCTTCCAGGACAGCCGCCGGAAGTGAACTTCATGGCCTGGAGCGCGCCTCCGCCCAATGCAGCCATGTTGGCGTTCGGAAATCTGGGAGTAACCAACGGCAGGCTGACTGTCCAGGGATGGTTGTACGACGTCAAGAATATCCAGACCCCGCAGATTCTCGGGAAGCAGTACTCGGACGCTGCCACTGACGCTGCAGCCCGGGTGATGGCCCACAAATTTGCGGACGAAATCATCGTCCGGCTCGGTGGCGGCGTCCAGGGAATCGCCGAGACTCAAATTTATTTCGTCAGTGACCGCACTGGTCACAAAGAAATCTGGGCGATGGATTACGACGGATCGAACCAGCACCAGATTACTCGCATGGGCTCGATCGCACTCTCGCCCCGAGTTTCGCCCGACGGATCTCGCCTGGCCTTTAGCGCCCTGACCAAGAGTGGCTGGGATCTCATGATGTACTCCCTGGAAATCAATCGTCCTGTGAACTTCCCACATTTAGGCGGAACGAATCTATCGCCGGCTTGGTCGAGCGACGGAACGAAGCTGGCATTTTCTTCCTCGCGCGGCGGGCAACCTGATATCTACGTATCTGATGCTTCTGGTGGAAATCTGCAGCGCATGACCACCGGCAAGGGACCCGACGTTTCGCCGGTATGGAATCGCAAAACGAATGCGCAGATCGCTTTCGTCAGCGGGCGAACTGGCCTCCCCCAGATTTATACGATGGAGGCTGACGGTACGAACCAGCAGCGGATGACCGATCAGGGATACGCGGTTTCGCCGAACTGGGCGCCGAATGGACAGTTCCTCTTATTCGCTTGGGTTCGTAAGTACGGACCGGGCGAGCCGGGTTCGTCGGATCTCTATTTGATGGACGTCGCCAGCAAACAGTGGGTGCAGTTGACCCACGACGGCGGCCGTAACGACTTTCCATCGTGGTCGCCGGATAACCGGCACATCGTCTTTCAGTCAAATCGTTCGGGCAGCCTGCAGCTTTGGACGATGCTGGCCGACGGGACAAAAGTTCAGCAGCTGACGTTTACGGGTCACAACTCGCAACCGAATTGGAGCTGGAAATAGTAAATACACTTCGTCGGGCCCCGGGGCGAGCCTTTGGGGTCGTTAGGGAGGAATATAAAGTGAAGCAACTCAATACAAAGTGGTTTTTCCTGGTACTCGCACTGGGTGCACTTCTAACTCTAGGCGCTTGCGGAAAGAAAGCGACTCCGCCGCCACCACCACCGCCGCCTGCGCCTCCGGCCCCCACCGCATCCATCGCGGTGAATCCGAATACGATTCAGGCAGGGCAGTCTGCCTCGCTGACTTGGCAGACCGGCAACGCAACCGACGTCTCGATCGATGGCATCGGGGCGGTGCAGCCGAATGGCTCCCAGAGTGTATCGCCAACGGATTCCATGACATATCATCTCGTCGCGAAGGGCGCGGGTGGAACGCAGGAAGCAACTGCGCGCCTGACCGTAACGCAGGCTCCTCCGCCACCGCCGCCGACGGCGAACGTCACGGATGAAGACTTGTTTAGCCAGAATGTGAAGGACGTCTATTTCGACTACGACAAGGCCGATGTTCGGGGCGACCAGCAGGCGTCGATTCAGGCGGACGCGCAGTTCTTCAGCCAGCACACCAACATGAACTTTACGATTGAAGGACACTGCGATGAGCGCGGATCCACGGAATACAACCTGGCGCTGGGCGATCAGCGCGCCAGTGCGGTGAAGACTGCCTTGACCGCGGCCGGCGTCAGCGCCAGCCGAATCAAGACAATCAGCTATGGCAAGGAAAAGCCGTTCTGCACCGAAAGCAACGAAGCATGCTGGCAGCAGAACCGCCGCGGGCACCTCGTGTACCAGAAATAAATATTCCGGGGGACGCTCCTTGCGTCCCCCTTTTCTTCTTGCACAAAGCGACGCACTGGTTTGCGTCGAAATCTTCAGTGAAATGGTTGCCATCTTTCGGTTGAGTCTTCCGGTTCCTCGAAGTCCCTTTGTGTTTGGATTCGTCCCAGCCTGTGGGACAATCAGGGCATCTAATCTCGGTTGTTCAGGAAATCCTCTATGAAACCACATCGTGTCTCGGCGTCGATCGCGTTGCTCGCAGTTCTTTGGCTGGAGATAGCTCCTGCATTTGGAGTTAGCAAGGAGATGGTGCAGTTGCAGACGCAGGTGCAGCAACTGCAGGAACAAATGACCGCCATGCAGCGGAGTTTCGACGAGCGCATGGGAGTCATGAAAAATCTGGTAGAACAGGACACCGACGCCGTCAATAAAGTGGCGAATGCCCTGAATGGGCTGCAGACAACCTTGCAGAAGCAGCAGGCTGATGGTGGCACGAAAACCGACCAGCTTTCCGGCCAAATCCAGGCCCTCAACGACACCATGGACGAAATCAAGGTGCGCCTGGCGAAGGTGACCAAGCAACTCGAGGATATGCAGTCGGCGCAGCAGAGTCTCGCCGCGCAGCAGGCGACGCAACAGGCAGCGCAGCAAGCCGCCGCGTCGGCGCCTCCTCCCGATGTGCTTTATAACAACGCGCTGCGTGACTATAACGGCGGTAAGAACGACCTCGCCTTGCAGGAATTCTCGGACTACGTGAAGTTCTATCCGAACACGGATCTAGCGGGGAACTGCTACTTCTACTTGGGAGAAATCCAGTTCCGGCAGGCAAACTACCAGCAGGCAGCCCAGAGCTACGATCAGGTTCTACAGAACTTTCCTAGCGGAAACAAAGCCGCGTCGGCGCAGTTAAAGAAGGGATTCTCTCTGATCGAACTCGGCAAGCAAGACGATGGGGTCACCGAACTGAAGCACCTGATTCAGCGCTACCCGCACGCGCCCGAAGCATTGCAAGCTCGCGAGCGGCTTCGCAAGTTGGGAGTGACCAGCACGTCACGATAAAAAGCTTTCAGGATTTCCAGAGGGTCGCCTGCGGTAGTTAGACCGTGCGGCGATGATGCTTTGGAGCATGGTGTTTCGTAGCTTTGTGCGCGCGGTGACGTCGTGCTTTTTGATGCGTGGCTTTGACCGTGGTCAGGGATGCGTGCGCGGTATCTGCGATGGCAAACACGCTAAACAACAGAGATATGAGAACTACAGAAATTATTCGACGCATCTACTCCCCTTTCCCGTAGTGCCTAAAGATTAAAGCTATTCTATTCCGAAAAGGCAAAGAATAAACTGGCTTGGCAGGGGGCGTCTACGAAAAGTAATCTAAACTCCCCAAATTCATCGCGCGAGGTGGAATGATGCACAAGGACCATCCGGATCAGGATGCCGGTAAGGGCGCCAAAGAGACCGGAGATCATCAGGGATCTGGCAACACTGGCCTCCAGGACCAGTTGGGCCACCGCGACCAGGACCCAATGCTGAAGGATTCGGATTCCGATTTTCCTGAGCCTGGCCAGAATCCCGAACACACAGGCGAACCTCAACGCAAGAGCGGTTAGGACGGCAAGGCTTCATTCAAAAGTGAAAGGGCCCCGCATGGGGCCCTTCTTATTGAGGGCTTGCCAACAGCTTTTACCGCAACTCCTCCATGCAAGCGTCCAATACTTCTTTTCCCGGACGAGTCAGCGAATCTGGAAGTGTCGCCAACGGCTGATCCACAACATTCAGCATTTCAATGAAGTTGGGAGCCGTCGGATTCACGTAGAAAACTCCTGTAAGCACCTCGCCCTTATCGTGCGCTTCTGTGAGGCGAGTCATGGCGCGAATCTTGTCCGCCGGGTCGTAGTCTTCTTCCAGCTTTCGCAGGTTGAGATGAGATCCGTCGTGCATCGTGACGGAGACCATCGTGCCCGGATCGTACTCGACGTTGATGTCTTCGAAATGCGGGACAAAACTGACGTCCTGCAGCGTTTCCTCGTGCTCCTTCACGTACTTGTAGGACTTAGTCGACCCTTCGTGGTCGTTGAAGGTGACGCAGGGAGAAACAACATCAAGCATGACGGTTCCCTTGTGCGCAATGGCGGCCTTCAGCATGGCGCTCAGCTGACGCTTGTCGCCAGAGAACGAACGACCGACAAGAGTAGCGCCGAGTTGAATCGCCAGGGCACACGTATCGATCGGAGGAAGATCGTTGATTACGCCGGTTTTCAGCTTGGAGCCAAGGTCGGCGGTAGCCGAGAACTGTCCCTTCGTGAGCCCGTAAACGCCGTTGTCTTCGATGATGTAGATGATCGGAAGATTCCGGCGCATCAGATGCATGAACTGGCCGATACCGATGGAAGCGGTATCTCCGTCGCCGCTGACACCGATGCAGACCAGTTTGCGATTCGCCAGTAAAGCACCTGTGGCGACTGAAGGCATGCGGCCGTGCACTGCGTTGAAGCTGTGAGAGCGGCTCAGGAAATAGGCCGGGGTCTTCGACGAACATCCGATGCCGCTCGGCTTAATGACGAATTCGGGTTCGACCCCCATTTCGTACATCGCTTCGATGATGCGTTCGGAGATCGCGTTGTGGCCGCAACCGGCACACAACGTGGTCTTTCCACCTTTGTACTCAATGACAGTGAGCCCAATGCGATTCGTCTTAGGTGCGGGAGCGCCCGTTTCGGTCGGCGTGGTAGCCATTACTTGCCCTCCATGCTGGTCAGTTCGTCGGTGATCGATCGCGCATCGAGCGGCAGTCCGGTAATATGCGCGATGCTGCGCAGGTGTCCGATCAGTTCAGGCTTGAGATCGAGTTTCAGCAAGCTCAGCATCTGTGCGTCGCGGTTCTGCTCGACGACATAAACGTGTTCGTGCTGCTCGATGAATTCATGCACTTCGCGCGTAAAAGGATAAGCCCGCAGCCTCAAGTAGTCGGTCTCGAGGCCGTATTCTTCGCGCATCTGATCGCGGCTTTCGGTAATGCCCCAGTGGGAAGTTCCATAACCGATGATTCCGATCTTCGCGTTGTTTCCCTTCGTAATTTCAGGTCGTGGAACGAAGGACCGCGCAGTTTCGAATTTGCGGTTCAACCGCTCCATATTGTTCTCGAAGTCGTCGGCGCGTTCGCTGTACTGAGCCTTTTCGTTGTGGCCGCTGCCTCGTGCGAAGTAGGCGGCCGCCGGATGCGAAGTACCGGGAAGCGTGCGGTATCCGATTCCGTCGCCATCGACATCTTTGTAGCGAGCGAATCCACCAAGGCGATCGAGATCCTCTTTACTCAAAACCTTGCCGCGCTTGATGGGAGCCGTCGGGTATTGAAAGGGATCCGACATCCAGTTGTTCATGCCCAGATCAAGATCGGACATGACGAACACGAGCGTCTGGAATTGTTCTGCCAGGTTAAAGGCATCGGTCGCCATGGAGAAGCATTCTTCGACGGAGCAGGGAATCAGCATGATGTGCTTGGTGTCTCCGTGCGAAAGCACGGCCGTCGATAGAATGTCACCCTGCGAAGTTCGCGTGGGCAGTCCGGTGGACGGTCCCACTCGCTGAATATCCCAGATCACTCCGGGAACTTCGACGTAGTAAGCAAGGCCCGTAAATTCCGCCATCAGCGAAATTCCGGGGCCGGCAGTTGCGGTCATACTGCGAGCACCCGCCCAGCCTGCACCAATCACCATGCCGATCGCCGCTAGTTCGTCTTCAGCTTGAACAATGGCGAACGTCGCCTTGCCATCGGGGCCGATGCGGTATTCCTTCATGTAGTCGATCATCGTCTCGACGAGCGATGAAGACGGAGTGATCGGATACCATGTGACCACCGTACATCCAGCAAACATGCAGCCCAACGCAGCCGCGGAATTGCCGTCGATGATGATCTTCCCGGCGGTCTTGTCCATGCGCTCGATGTAGAAAACGCCACGCTTCTCCAGATTTGCCTTGGCGTATTCGAACCCGGCTTGCGCCGCTGCCCGATTGAGGTTGGCGGCTTTTACCTTCTTGGCAAACTGTTTGCGAATCGCCTTCTCGATCTCCGCCATGTCGATCGTGAGCAAACTGGCCACCACGCCGACGTAGACCATGTTCTTGACCAATTTGCGCAACTTGGCTTCCGGGCAAACTTGAGCCACGATCTTGTCGTAAGGAACGGAATAGAAAATCAGATCATTCCGAAGCTTGTGCAGCGCCAGCGGTTCGTCGTAGAGAACTGACGCGCCGGGAGCTAGTGACATCGTGTCTTCGGTGGCCGTCTCCGGATTCATCGCAACCAGGAAGTCGATTTCCTTCTTGCGTCCGATATATCCGTGCTTGTTGGCGCGAATTGTGTACCAGGTTGGAAGACCGGCAATGTTCGAGGGGAACATGTTCTTGCCGGAAACCGGTACGCCCATCTGAAAAATACTGCGGAGAAGAACTGTATTTGAGCTTTGTGACCCCGAGCCATTGACCGTCCCGACCTGAATGCTCATGTCGTTGACGATGCGCTGCTTGCCCATGCCGCCGGACGATTCCCGGGGCACGACATCCGTAGTGGCCATCCCAACACCTTCCTTTAGTTAACGGAGCGATCCCACTCGCCCCTATTTGTGGATTGCGGAGGATGAAACATTTCATTATACGGCGACTTGGGCGGCCGGTGGCGGCGAATCGCCCGGCTGTGGCCCGGGAGGAACCTGCTTTGGAAATGAGGGGGATGTTCTCGACTCAGCCTTCGCTCTTATAAAACTGTGCAATGGTGCGAAATTTTTCGTATCGTGCCGCCACCAATTCATCCGGAGTCAGTTTTTTCAGGTCAGAATAATGTTTCTGCAGGCTGGCGTCGAGCAGGGCCGCGGCCGCTTCATGATCGCGGTGGGCCCCGCCTTCCGGCTCGGGGACGATATCGTCGATGCAGCCCAATTCACTGAGGTCGCTGGCGGTGATGCGCATGGCCTCGGCCGCAAGTTCTTTCTTAGTTGCATCGCGCCACATGATGGCGGCACAGCCTTCCGGAGAGATGACCGAGTAGATCGAGTTCTCCATCATCAACACGCGATCAGCGACTGCGATTGCCAATGCGCCGCCACTACCGCCCACGCCGATCACCGTTGCAATTATTGGCACTTCGAGTCGCGCCATTTCTCGCAGGTTGTAGGCGATAGCCTCCGCCTGTCCTCGTTCCTCGGCGTGAATCCCTGGATAAGCGCCGTCGGTGTCGACCAAAGTGAAAACGGGCCGCCGAAACTTCTCCGCAATCTGCATTACGCGAATCGCCTTGCGATAGCCCTCTGGATGCGGAGTGCCGAAGTTGCGGTAGACGCGCTGCTTCATGTCGCGTCCTTTTTGCGTCGCGACCACCATTACCTCATCGCCGTGGAAACGGGCCATGCCGCAAACGATCGCGGCATCATCGCCAAAGCCCCGGTCGCCATGAATTTCGCTGAAATCGGTAAATATGCGCTCAATGTAGTCGAGCGACTGCGGCCGCTGGGGATGCCGCGCCAACTCGGTCCTCTGCCAGGCGGTGGGCGGAGCGTTCATCTCTTGGCGAAGGGTCTCAATGCGTTCTTGAAGCGTAGCGATCTGTCGGCGGGTGTCTTCATCCGGGCTGGCCGACTCCATCTCGGCGACCTGGCGTTCGATTAGTTCCAGCTCTTGTTGTACTTTTTCGGTGGCTGCCATGCTCGCTTAGCTGATCACGCGGACGCTGCCGCGCCCGCACAGTTGCTCGACGCGGGCAATGAAATTGCGGTCTGGAAGCACATTATAGCCTTCCGCCTCCATAACCACCATGAAATCCCCTTGGCGTTCCACGTCAAACAACACTCGAGCCTCGCCTTTGCGCTCAACAAACAGACTGTGCAGGTTATCAATCGTTGCCTCTTCCGAGGTCTCCAACGGAATCCGGACTCGGATGGCACGGGGCAGCGGAATCTTCGCCTCTTCAAGAGGCATGATCTCGGCGGCCGTAATCTTTGGATTTGTACCTTCTTCGATGCGAACTCCTGCTTTCACCAATACGGGCACTTCGAGTTTGACCTTCTCTCCAATGCGCTTGTAAGCCTCGGGGAAGACGATCATGTCGATCGATCCCGACATGTCTTCTAAGTTGGCTTGTGCGTAGAAATCACCCTTTTTGGACTTTAGCACGCGCACATTGCTGATGATGCCTGCAGTAGTGATGGTCTCGTCTTTGCCTGTCGACTTCGTCATCGCCGCAATTTCTTCGACGCTGAACGCCCGCAGGTCCTGGAGCTTGTCTTTGTATTTTTCCAGTGGATGACCGCTGATGAAGAATCCTAGGATTTCCTTTTCCGCAGTGAGGCGTGTGTGCTCGTCCCAGTCGGGAACGTTAGGCAAAATATCATTCTGCGTCGCCGCCTCTTCCTGTTGGAATACTCCAAAGAGGCCGTGCTGTCCGGATTCTGCGTCGCGCTGTGCCTTTTGCGCCTGCTCAATGGACTTATCGAGGACTGCCATCAGTTGAGCGCGCCTGCCCATCGAATCCATGGCGCCGCTCTTCACGAGTGATTCGATGACGCGCTTGTTGAGTAATCGTAAATCGACGTTCTCGCAGAACTCGAAGATAGACTTGAATCGCCCGAGCTTCTTGCGGGCGGCGACGATGGATTCAATCGCATTGCCCCCGACGTTCTTTACTGCGGCCAGGCCGAAGCGGATCGACTCTCCTTGCGGTGTGAAGTTCGCGTCAGAGATGTTGATATCCGGTGCAGCAACCACAATGCCCATTTCGCGGCATTCGTTGATGTACTTGACAACATCGTCGGTCGAGCCCGTCACCGATGTCAGCAGCGCCGCCATGAATTCCACGGGATAATGTGTCTTCAGATACGCCGTGTGATAGGCAAGCAGGGCATAGGCCGCGGAGTGCGACTTGTTGAATCCGTATCCGGCAAACTGAGCCATCAGATCGAAAATCTTCTCGATTTTCTTCGGCGGGAACTTGCGCTTCGCGGCGCCTTCGACGAAGCGCTCGCGCTGCTGCGCCATCTCCTCGGCCTTCTTCTTGCCCATGGCGCGGCGGAGCAGGTCCGCTTCACCGAGCGAATATCCCGCCAGGCGGTTCGCGATCTGCATCACCTGTTCCTGATACACGATCACTCCCAGCGTCTCCTGCAGGATCTCTTTCAGTTCCGGCAGTTCGTACTCGACCTTCTTGCGGCCGTGCTTGCGGTCGACGAAGTCATCGATCATTCCGCCTTGGATTGGGCCGGGGCGATAAAGCGCATTGAGAGCCGTGAGGTCTTCGATCGAATTCGGCTGGTACTTGCGCAGCACGTCGCGCATACCATGCGATTCAAACTGGAAGACGCCGGAGGTCAGCCCCTTGTGGAAGACCTTCTGGTACGTCTGTGCGTCCTCCAGCGGAATTTGTTCCAGAGTTAGCGGTGTCTCGCGCTTCTGCTGGATAAGCTTCAACGCATCCGTGAGAATCGTGAGGGTCGTCAGGCCGAGGAAGTCCATCTTCAACAGGCCCATCTTTTCGATGGCGACCATGTCGAAGGCAGTCACGATTTCGTCGTTCTTGGTGCGATGCAACGGTACCAGATCCGTCAGCGGACGCGGCGAAATCACAACGCCGGCAGCGTGAACACCTGAATTTCGGACCAGTCCTTCAAGTTTCAGGGCCGTATTCAGCAATTCCCGGATCTGCGCATCCTTCTCATATGCTTCATGCAGCTGCGGAGAATCAGCAATCGCCTGGTCGAGAGTGATGTTGAGCTGCGTGGGAACCATCTTTGCGATGCGGTCAACGTCCGCGTAAGGGATGTCCATCGCGCGGCCGACGTCTTTGATCGCCGCCTTCGCCGCCATGGTGCCGAAGGTGATGATCTGCGCCACATTGTCACGACCATATTTCTGGGTGACGTAATGGATCACCTCGCCGCGCCGGTTCATGCAGAAATCGATATCAATATCGGGCATCGATACGCGCTCTGGATTCAAAAAGCGCTCGAACAGCAACTCATGCTGAATCGGATCGATGTCTGTAATTCCGAGGGCGTACGAAACGAGCGACCCGGCAGCCGATCCACGGCCCGGCCCGACCGGAATGTCATGCTCTTTTGCGTACCGGATAAAGTCCCAGACGATAAGAAAATACCCAGGAAACTTCATCTGTTGGATGATGCCCAGCTCGCGCTCGAGCCGTTGCTCGTATTCCGTCAGCGAATGCTTCAACTTGCCTTGTTCGTGAAGTGGCCTGAGCACTTCCATGCGGCGGGCGAATCCTTCACGCGATACATGAACGAAGTAGCTATCGATGGTGTAGCCCGGCGGGACCTCAAATTCCGGGAACGGATTCGCTACCTTTTCGAGGCGAAGGCTGCATCGTTCAGCAATATCGAGGGTCCGCGAGAGCACATCCGGAGAGTCCTTGAAAACCCGGAGCATCTCGTCGTGGTTCTTGACGTAGAACTGCGTTCCGTCGAACTTCATGCGCGCGGTGTCGCGGATGGATTTGCCGGTCTGTATGCAAACCATCACATCCTGCGCGTGGGCGTCGTCCTCGCAGAGATAGTGGCTATCGTTGGTGGCCACAAGGGGCAGGCCCAGTTCTTTTTCCAGCTTGAAAAGTCCGGGATGGATGCGATGTTCGAGTTCCAGCCCCTGATCCTGAATTTCGAGAAAGAAATTTCCCTTACCGAAAATGTCTGTGAATGTGCCGGCGGCGGTTCGAGCAGCCTCGTAGTTTCCCTCGACCAACCGCTCTGCGACTTCGCCCTTAAGGCATCCAGATAGGCCGATCAATCCCTTCGAGTGTTCGGCGAGAAACCTCTTGCTGACCCGCGGCTTGTAATAAAACCCATGCAACGAAGCTTCGGACGTGATCTTTACGAGATTTCGATAGCCCTCTTCGTTTTCAGCCAACACCAGGAGGTGATTGTAGGTATCGCCCTCGGGCGCCGCGCGGTGGTCGTCTTTCTTGCAGACGTAAAGTTCGCAACCGACGATGGGTTTGACGCCATGCTTGTAAGCGGCATTGGCAAAATGCACCGCACCAAAAATATTGCCATGGTCAGTCATGGCAACTGCGGGCATGCCTAGTTCGTGCACGCGCTCGCAGAGCTCTTCAACGTCGCAGGCGCCATCAAGCAGGGAGTAGTCAGTGTGCAGGTGAAGGTGGACGAATTGGGACATGGGTCATGTTTAGTCTAACCCAAACAGGATGGAGGAGAAGTGTGGACGCCTGTGCGTTTCTGGGGATCCTCATGCCACTGACGCGGCGCTTTTAATCGGCGCCGGCAGCCGCTGCCTGCGATTTCTGCAGCAGCTTTCGCGCCTGGCTAATCAGTTCGGCTACTTCGAAGGGTTTAACAAGATAGGGAACGTTGTTTTCCTGCAGGAAGGTTCGTCCATCGCCCGGTTCCACACCGTTCGAGAACGTGTAGAGAATGTGCTGCTCCATCGTCGGGCAATTTTCTTTCAGCCATGGATAGGATTCTTTGGCGCTCCACTGGCTTGGCATCTTCCCGCTCATGATGATGGCGTCAAAGGGCTCGGAGAGCAGTCTTGTCTTCACATCTTGGCTAGTCTTGGCCGTGACAACCGTAGCGCCGGCGCCGATCAGCACGTCGCGCTCGAATTCCAGCACGGCCTCTTCTTCTTCGACGAGCAGCACGCGCCCTGCGATCGCACCCTCCCGTTGACGGGGAGCGGGCTTCAGTTCCTCGGTTTCGGGCTGTATCGTGGCCGCTGCCGGTAGCCGGACTTCAATCATCGCGCCGCCCTCTGGAGCGTTATTCGCGGTGATATCGCCGCCATGCTCTTTCACGATTCCGTAGCAAATGCTCAGCCCCAGGCCGGTGCCTTTGCCGACGCTCTTGGTGGTGTAGAACGGGTCGAAAATGCGCTTGGGATCTTTGATTCCTGCGCCGTCGTCGGTGAATTGTGTAGTGACATTTCCGCCCTGACAAGCGATCCTGATCTTCAACTGGCCGGTGCGCCCTGTCTCAAGGATGGCATCGACGGCGTTGTTGATGATGTTAAGGAAAACTTGCTCGATCTGGTGCGGGTCTGCGACCACCATTGCTGGTTCGGTGGGGAGATCGCGCTCTACTTTGATGTTATTGATCTTCAGATCGTAATCGCGCAGCGCGAGAGTTTCCTCGAGCACCTTGCGGATGTCGACCTCGTCTCGCTGTGGAGCGCGCTGACGGGCAAACGAGAGAAGATTCTGTACCACACGGTGGGTACGCTGCGCTTGCTTAAACAGCTTCCCGACATAATCCTGCGCACGTGTGTTGAGCCCTTCGGTCTCGAGCAACTGAGCATAACCAAGGATCGCCGTGAGCGGATTGTTTAGTTCATGTGCCACGCCCGCAATCAATTGTCCGACGGCTGACATCTTTTCGCTCTGCAATAGCTGTTCTTGCGTCTTGCGCAGATCTTCATAGGCGCGGCAGGTTTCTTCGTAGAGCCGAACTTTTTCGATCGTGGTGGCCAACTGGCGGCTGATGGCAACCAACAGATTTTCGTCGTTGCCGGAATATTCATAGCCCAGATGGTTGCAGAGCCCCATGATGCCGACGGGACTGTCCTTGCCCCAGAAAAGCACCCAGATCCACGAGCGGTCCGCGTCGGACTTCAGGAACTCGGCAATGTTCGGCGGGAGGTGCGGCATATATTCCGCTGTGATGACTTCAGCCCTTGAGCGTACGACCAGATCGCCGAATCCTTCGGCGAAAGAAATCTCGGCAGGACGCATCTTGTCGCGGCTGCGCGGCCCCCACGCTGCCCTCCGCCGATAGGTTGGGCTATCGGTGTCTGAGAGATAGACCGTACCGCTTTCCGCACCAAACAGTGTGACCACTTGGCGAAGCGTCAAATTAAGGATTTCGTCCAAGTCGAACGATTGCGCCGCCACCACAGCCATGGCGTTCAGCGCGTTGAGCTCCCGGTTGCGCCGCCGCATTTCGTCCTCGGCGCGCCGTTTTTCGGTCGTGTCGAGAACGAATCCCTGGTAGCGCTCGATTTTTCCGCTGGCGTCGCGCGTTGCAAAGCTGCTCTCGATGGCCAACAAAATCGTCCCATCCTTACGGCGCAGCGTGACTTCAAAATTGCGGACGTAGTTATGAGCTTCAATGTCGCGCCTGAACGCATCTCGCTGCTTGGGATCAACGCAAATTTCAGAATCGAGATTCAGGACCAGCAGTTCCTCGCGTTTGCTGTATCCCAGCATGCTAACCAAGGCGTCATTGCAGTCGATGAGCTTGCCGGTCGGATCAGAGACATAAACGCCTTCCTGCACCTGGTCGAAGAGCAAGCGATATTTTTCCTCGGCGGACCGCCGATCGGTAATGTCCCGAACCACGTGAATGGTGCCTTTTTGCGGGCTTCCTTGCTCGGTATACGAAGAGGTCGAAACGACTGAGAAGCCGCCAAAGCAGGCGTCCGCTCCCTCCGTAAATTCCTCGTCCGCGCCCATGGCGCAGTAAGGGCAGCCTTTCCATTCCCCGAAGGTATGAGGCAGGGCCGATTCGCAAGTGCTGCCAATGACATCCGCGGCGGCCTTGCCGAGCTGTTCCAGCAATACCTGATTAGCCTTGATAATGCGGAAGTCGGCGTCGTGCGCGAGGATGATGTCGTGAACGGAATCGAAGGTATTGATCCACTGCCGTTGCGAGCGTAAAACCTGCTCCAGCAACCGGAAGTTCTCGACGGCAACCGCAAGCTGCTTCGCACAAGCCTGCAGGAATTCCAATTCTTCCGACGTCCACTGTCTATTGCCCGAACTGCCAAGCATCAGCAAACCGACGGGCGCTTTGTTGCCGATTACGGGAACGGTGACTAACTGGCGAATCTTCTCGCTCACCAAGCATTCCTGCGGCTCCTGCCCGGATGCGCTCGGCTTGCTGACTTCAGGAGCAGAATGATCGAGGAGCTTGGAAGTCTTCTCATTCGCAGGATGGAAGCCGGCGTCGCGCAGGAAATCGGACGAAAGACCAACCGCATGCGTCGCTACGAGATTGCCGCCTTCGAGCAATCGGAACCATACGGCCCGGACTCGCATCAACTGCCGCAACTCTTCGACTGCGCATTTCACCACATTCCCATATTGCTGGGCGCTCGCTACGCTCTCGGTAATCGCCTGCACCGCGAGCAGACGGCGGGTCCGCGTCCGGGCCTGGTCGAACACAACCAGCAGCATGCTTAATCCCAGCGCAATTTCGGCGCCGAGATACGCGCCTTTGGGTACGCTATCCGCGAAAGAAGGCCAAGAGAGATGAAGCGTCGGCAGGCAAAGCGCGAGCAGCCAAGCGGAAAAATCCCAGCGTCTGCGACGGGCTCGCACCAGCGCAATCGACGCGATCAAAAGTACAATGCGATAGCCCAACTCCAGAGCCATCCGCATCGGAAGGGAATCTGGCCACAACAAGACTCTCGCCCCGGCGAAACCCGCCAAGATCGGCGTAATCACCATCAGAGGCACAAGCAGATCGCGCCCTCGGACATAAAGCAACACCGCTGCAGCGAGCAATCCGACGGCGGCAATAAAGGCCGTGTGTACGACAACAAGATCGAACGGCGCAGGTATTTTGCCGGCCAAACAGTGTTCGGCCAGTCGCGAAGCAGTCAGGCTGGTCCAGCCGAGAATCCAAATTTTGAGGTAGTTCTCACGGAAGGAGCGCAGAGCGAGCAAGGACGTACCAAGCAGAATGAGTAAACTCAGTTCTGCTGCCGAAGGCCGGGCAATCCCAAGCCTTGCCGCCGAATTCCAGATCGACCAGAGGGCTGCGCTCATCGCATTGCGGACGTACGTCTTCCTTGCTTTTGAATATCATGCTCAGCTTGATTCTCGATGGAGATTCCGGACAACAATGATTACTTTCGGAATCTCGTGCAAGCGTTACAATCGCCGATAGACTTTCGTGTAACCCCATGGCAGACCGAATCCTAGTAGTTGACGACGAAGAACCGATTCGCGAAATTGTCGCATCCATGCTCGGCACAGCCGGATATCTCTGCAAACAAGCGGCTTCCGGCACAGAGGCCTTGGCTGTTCTCACTTCCGGAGAGGAATTCGAATTAATGCTCTCCGACTTGATGATGGCTGACCTCGACGGCATTGGCCTCCTGGAACGAACCAAAGAGAAATATCCGGATATGCCGGTCGTGATGGTGACCGCAGTGCACGACATTTCCGTAGCCCTGGCGGCCATTCGCAACGGGGCATACGACTATCTTTTAAAGCCGTTTGAGCGCGAACAACTCCTCAACACGGTCAGCCGCGCTTTGGAGAATCGCCGCCTGAAAGTGGAGAACCGGACCTACCAGACGAATCTCGAATCGCTGGTGAAAGCCCGCACCGATCAATTGCAGGCCGCGATGGTCAGCCTGGAGCGCTCATACGACATTACCCTTGAAGCTCTTGGCGACGCGCTCGATCTAAAGGACGCGGAAACTGCCGGCCACACCAAACGTGTGACCGCGTTCACTATTGCCATTGCTCGTGCCATGGGCTTGCCACGGGAGCAGATCGCCGTCATCGCGAGAGGCGCTTTCCTCCACGATATTGGGAAGATGGCAATCCCGGACAAAATTCTGAATAAGCCCGCCAAGCTCACTCCGGATGAAACCGTGATCATGCAGGAGCACGCTTATCACGGCTACCAGATGCTGAAGAAGATTCCGTTCCTCGTTGAAGCCTCAGATATCGTGTACTCGCATCAGGAGCGCTTCGACGGGACAGGATATCCGCGTGGCCTGAAGGGCGAGGAAATTCCGCTTGGAGCCAGAATTTTCTCGGTCGCGGACACTCTCGATGCCATTACTTCCGATCGCGTATACCGGCCTGCACAGTCGCTGGCGGCGGCTCGCGCCGAGATCGAGAAGTGGTCCGGGAGACAGTTCGATCCGCAGGTCGTGAAGATATTTCTCGAAATTCCGGACAACATTTGGCAGGATCTGCGTCGAGATATCGCGGCTCAGAGTTACCGCGTCGCTTATTCCGCTGGGGCCAAGGGCTAAATCTGCTCGCGAAGGTGGGGACTTTGCAAGGCCGTCATCCTTTGAAGGTTTTGCTGTCGGCTGCCGTCTTGTTGACGGCTGTGCTGTCCGCTGCCTGCCTGATCCTGCCCCGTGGACTTGCGGTCGCGGGAGTGAGCGATATCGTGTGCGGAGCC
>Ga0209624_10001330_pt1 | contig 19681 bp, 10 predicted proteins | sample JacPinW_OM2H0_O1_FD_188565 | JGI IMG/M metagenome (GOLD analysis project Ga0209624, IMG submission 188565) | Forest soil microbial communities from Algoma, Ontario, Canada - Jack Pine, Ontario site 1_JW_OM2H0_O1 (SPAdes) (version 2) | ecosystem: Environmental > Terrestrial > Soil > Boreal...
GGAAAGCTGTGTGAGCCAAGCCCAGGCGTTTATTTCGTAAAGATGCGGGTGCGGGCGAAGCGAAAACCGCGGCGGGGGATTAGCTGGGATGGGCATGGAAGCAGAGAATAATTTGCGGCGCGGTGGTGTGTCAATCGAATCGCCCGGGTTTAGTCAGTCGATTTGCGTGGACGGGAAGGCCTAGAGTTTCTTGTGCTCTCGAACTGCAGTCACGATTTCATGAATCGCGGCGGCAACTTGATCGGGGACTTCGAGCTCCATGTTATGACCGCTGTCGACGATTATCTGCTTGCCATTGTTAGAAAGTTTGGAGAGGTTGGCTTGGGCGTCCTTACGCTCCTGCTCGAGTTGCGCAGCCGGGATATCAAGGTCGTCGCCGTACCCACCTTTAGCCCGGGTGAGAACAAGCACTGGAATTGCTCCGAGCGTTCCGGCCTGCGATTGGGCATGCCATTTTGCGAGAGACTCCGGCGACCATTCGCGCTGGCTATTTTCCGCGTTCTCCATTTCGGGCAGAGCTTGAGCCCAGAGTTGCAGTTTCTGTTCGGCGGACGGAAGCACGTTGTACAACGGATCGAGAGCTTGGACCTGTTGAGGATCTGAGGCGACCGGGGTGGACGGCTTGTCGGAAGCTCGCATGTCTTCGTGAGGAGGCGGGATGGTTTTGCCTTGTGCGCCGGATCGGATCAAGATTGCTTTGCCTCGAAACGTGTACCTTTGATCTTCGCTAACGGCATCTACGAAAACGATTCCGGCGACATCTTTGGGGTAAGTGAGAGCGAAGTTGCGAATTACCGGGCCGCCGAAGGAGTGCCCCACGAGAACAAAAGGTCCATGCTCACCCAGTTTTTTGAGGGCGTCTTTCAGCTCCAAATTTATTTGGGCCAAGGTGCGCGGCATCGGCCCCGGCTCGCTCCAGGCGTATCCGGCACGATCGTAAGTGCAGGCGCGAGTAAACCGAGAAACCTGGGATTGAACGAGTATCCAGTCAAAAGAAAAGTCGCCGAATCCATTCTCCACAACGACAGTGGGACTGCCTTTTCCCGTGCAATTCACGTGAAGGTGGTGGCCACCCAAGTCGACGAGCCTTCCCGGCGCGCTGGGCTGAGATTGGGCGAACGCAGAACCGGCGGATGTCGCTGCCAGAATCAGTGTGCAGATGAGTATTGAGTATGTGGACGGCGGGAGTTTCATGGAACTCCTTTGGGCGGTTGGACGGGAGAGGCCAATCAACGTTAGCGTGAATGCGAGATTCGGGTAAGCCGGCTGCCCGGATTCTGAAACCATTACGCGGCGACTTCGGTATACTACGCGACGAATGCATGGGCAAATTCCTTCGAAAGCAGGTTCCATTATGACGTTGAGATTTGCGCGGTTGCTTGTGCTCGTTCTGCTTTTCTACCCAGCTCGGACTCAGACGATCGCTGCGGCGCAGGATTCTTCGAGTGCCGCGCAGGCCGGCCCAGCTAACGCAGAAAAATCGGGGCCGACGCGAAACCTCACGATTGATGATTATTTCAGGATTGCGGAAGTGGACGACGCGCAAATCAGTCCGGAAGGGAAGTGGGTGTCGTATACCGTAACCACGCATGATTTGAAGAATGACAAAAATAAAACGCGGATCTGGATGATTTCGACGTCAGGTGGGGCAGCGGTCCCGCTGACTGCTGAAGATGTTTCTTCGGAACATGCGCGATGGAGTCCGGACGGAAAATATCTGGCATTTTTATCGGGACGCGGAGAAAGCAAGGGTGAAAAAGGAGACGAAGAGAAGAAGAAAGAGGTGTGGGTGCTGAATCGCGAAGGCGGGGAAGCGCAGAAGCTGACGGAAACGATTCAGGATGTCGATGCGTATGCGTGGTCGCCGTCGGGAGACCGGATTGTTTTGGTGTTACAAGACCCATCGATCAATGAAATCGAGGCGGCCAGGGACAAGGACAAGGCGGACGCGAAGCCGAAAGCGCATCCGTGGGTAATCGACCGGTTGCATTTCAAAGAAGATGAAATCGGATATTTGGACCGGCGGCGCAAGCATCTTTTTGTTTACGAGCTGGCCAGCCACAAAATGACGCAGGTCACGTCAGGGGATTATGACGATAGCGCGCCAGCGTGGTCGCCGGATGGGGATTCGATCGCGTTCGTGAGCAATCGTTCTGATTCCGAAGATCCTGATATGAACTTCAACACGGATATTTGGACGGTGGCGGCGGACAACGCGGATAAGGGGAAGTCGGCGGTGAGGGTGACGAAGAATCCCGCACCGGACGAAGCGCCTGCATGGTCGCCGGACGGCAAATGGATCGCTTACATGACCCAACTGGATCCGAAACTTTTTGATTACGCCACGTTTCATATCGCCATCGCGCCTAGTTCAGGCGGCGAAGCGAAAGTGTTGACTCTTAAGCTGGACCGCAATTCGTCCGCGCCGCGTTTTTCACCGGACGGCAAATGGATTTATTTCATCGTGGATGACGACGGCACGCAGAATTTAGCGCGCGTCCCGGCGATGGGAGGAGAAATAACGCGGCCGATAGGAGGCCGCCGGATGGTGGAGTCGTACACGATAGGGAAGGATGGAAGCGCGGCTGCCGTGATAGGAGAATTAACGCATCCGGCTGAAATTTATTTTCTACCGGCAGACGGCGGAGATTTGCGTCGTTTGACGACGACGAACGATGCCTTGATGGCGCAGATCCGGCTGCCCAACGTGGAGTACGTGCATTTCAAAAGCAAAGATGGCACCACCGTGGCGGGATATCTTTACGAGCCGCCCGATTACAAGCCTGGAATGCGTTATCCGACGATCTTGCGTCCGCACGGCGGTCCCGTGTGGGCCTACTATGCGGAATTTAATTTTGATCCGCAGCTTTTTGCGGCGAACGGCTATGTGGTTTTAACGCCGAACCCGCGAGGGTCTTCCGGGTACGGGCAGGATTTTTGCAAAGCAATTTTCGCAGATTGGGGCCACAAGGATTATGAAGATGACATGGCCATGGTGGACTACGCGGTGGCGCAAGGCCTGGCGGATCCCGACAAACTTGGCGTAGGAGGATGGTCTTACGGAGGAATTTCGACCAACTTCATTATTACGCAGACCACACGGTTCAAAGCGGCCATTTCGGGAGCTGGCTCTTTCCTCAACGTATCGAACTGGGGACATGATTTGTATTCCAAAGGCTGGGAAATGGAGCTGGGACTGCCTTGGGAACACCGCGACCTTTGGGAGAAGCTGTCGGCGTTCAATCGGGTGACGAAAATCAAAACGCCGACGCTGATTATGGGCGGCGAGATTGATTGGAATGTACCAATTCTAAATGGCGAGCAGATGTACCAGAGTTTGAAGCGGCTGGGCGTGCCTACTCTGCTTGTAGTTTATCCCGGTGAATACCACGAATTCTCGCGGCCGTCATTTATTCAGGATCGGTACGAGCGGTATCTCCATTGGTATGGTCATTATGTAAAGGGAGAAGGAACAGCAATACCTGCGCCAGTAAAATATTCCGAATAGAATATGTATAAGGACGAACTATTCCAAATAACATATGTAGAGTACCCCGGAAGCTACCTCCTCGGAAGACTTCAACTCTCGATGGCAAGCAACAATACTAAGCTACAGTTTATAAAGGTTTTAACAGGATAAATCCGTGGTCAATAATTTACATGAGCTTGTAAAGCTTGGCTATGGAACTGCATAGCAACTTCGAGTGACTATCAAGGCGCGCCCGCGCCGTGTGGAAATAACTGGTCGATTTGAGGGGGATAAAATGGATTATGGGCGAAGTGTGTTCAGTGTTGCGCGAAGACTGCTATTGGTTTTGGGTTTGTTGTTCGCGGTCTTGGCACTGCCATCGCACCTGATGGCGCAGACCAGCAACGGCACTCTTGTGGGTACGGTAACGGACCCGTCGGGCGCTGCAGTTCCGAACGCCAAAGTCAAAGCTGAAAGTCCGCAATACGGTCAGCCCCTCGAAGTTACAACCGACTCAGCGGGAACGTACCGCATGGATTCGGTACAACCAGGTACCTATGGCGTCACGTTCAGCGCTGCCGGCTTCGCTGATGTGCAAGTTACGGACGTCATCATGCGTGGTTCCATAACAACCACCGTGGACGCCACGTTGCAAGTGGGTGCCCTCTCTAAGACGGTGATCGTTGAAGCGTCGGCGGCGCAAGTGATCGACACGCAGTCAGGTCAGCTCGGCGAAAGCTTCGGCAAGGAAGAAGTTGAGAATCTCCCTTATACGAGCTTTAATCCTGCCGAACTGGCCCTGACGTTGCCGGGTGTTCAGGACATCCCGGTCGGCGGTAGTGCTAGCCAGGGCTTTACTAACGGATTCGGCTATTCGGTGAACGGAACTCGCCCTCGCGCCAATAATTTCCTTATCGACGGGCAGGATGATAACGATTACAGCATTTCCGGACAGGCGTTCCAGCCTTCCAATGTGGGCGCAATCCAAGAGTTCACAATTCTGACGAACTCTTACAACGCCGAGTACGGCAGAGGCGGCGGCTCAGTCGGCAACTATATATATAAGAGCGGTACGAACGGCCTTCACGCTCAAGCCTGGGAAATCGCTAACAATTCATTTTTTGCGGCCGACCCGGCCCAAAACAAGATTGCCGATGTTTCCCGGCCGCTCTTCGTTGAGAACACTTTCGGCTTCGACATCGGGGGCGCCGCGATCAAGGATAAGCTCTTCTTCTTCGCCAGCATTCAGTGGGACCGCACTCGGCAGCGCGGCACTGGACCGTCGCAGCAATTTTTGCCGACAGCCGACGGTGTTACCACGCTGGAGTCCTTGCTTCCAAATCCAAACGTCCAACTCCTTCTGAATTCGTTGGGCGGTTTGGTGGCGGCCGAGAATCCTGATGGTACTGGAAAAATCCAGGGGACCTGCATCGGTCTGGGCAACGGTCGGCCGTGTGTCAACGCGGGCATATTCCAGCTTTCGGGCGTTCCGGAAGCAGGTAATGACCGCCAACAGTACTATCGCGCTGATTGGCATTTGGGTCCCAACGACGTGCTGACCGGGGCCTACATCCGGGATGATAGTACCCTGACCCCGGATTTTTTCGCCAATCCCACAAACTTGCCGCAATTCGAAACATTGCAGGGCGGGCCGTCCCAGATCTTCCGCGGCCAGTGGACGCACATCTTTTCAAGTCGCATGGTCAACGAACTAAGGTTCTCGTATACAAACATCGATTTCGCATTTACCCAGACAGCCGCGACGCTTGCGGGCCCCCTCGCCAACATTCCGGAGATTGATTTCGGCGCGGATGCCGGTTTTCCATCCCTGGGCGTGAACGGTGGATTTCCCCAAGGAAGGGGCCACAAAACCACGCAGGCGCAAGACGCGCTCTCCTATAGCATTGGGCGACACACCATTAAGGGAGGGGTGGACGTAACTTTCCTGACCGTTCGGGATGAAATCCCGTTCAATTCACGTGGCGACATTTCGTTCCTATCTGGGGGTGGATTCACGTCGCTGGGTAATTTTATTGATGACTTTACGGGTCAAGGTGGGTCGGTTTCGAAGGTTTTCGGAAATCCAGTTATCAATCCGAACACGACCATTTACGCGCCTTATATCCAGGATACCTACCGCGTAAAATCAAATCTGACCTTTACCTTGGGACTGCGTTACGAGTATTGGGGCACCCTGGAAAATTCCGTCCAGTTCCCCGCCATCAACTATAACCTCGGCTTCGGAATTCCTGGGGCGACATTCCCCAGTGCCTTCGGCTTTCAACAGCAGCCTGATAAAAAGAATTTTGGGCCCAGGCTCGGTTTTGCTTATACGCCGCACTGGGGCCAACGGATATTCGGTCAGGATAAGACTGTAATTCGAGGCGGCTACGGTATTTTCTACGACGGTCTATTCACTAACATCGTGGACAATACTGCGGCTTCGGCACCCAACGCTACCGGCGGAAACGTCACCGGCGGTGCAGGTCGCGGCGCGGCCGATGCCATGGGGCAATTGGCGGCCATCGTTCCGGTGCCCAACGCATTCACTACCGTGGATACGATTGCGAATAACCTCAAAAACCCAATGACGCAACAGTATAACTTTGATATTCAGCGCGAACTTCCGTCCGGATTTATCCTGACTGCTGCCTACGTTGGCACTAGGGGAACTAACCTTTTCGTCAACCAGGATTACAATCCTACCGTCAACTTTGGGCCCAGGATCAACTCGAATTTTGGGGACATCCTGGTGCGCTCCAATGCTGGCCGTTCGAACTACAACTCACTACAGGTGGAAGTTGAGCGGAGACTCAACACGTCTTTCACGGTGCGGGGATCATACACATATTCGAAGTTTATGGATAACGGTTCGGAAGTCTTCACTAGCACCGGCGGAAGCTCCGTGTCGCAGGATGTTTTCAACCAGAATAGCGACTACGGGCCGTCGGCATTCGACCGCCGTCACCGGTTTGAGATTGCTTATGTCTGGCAGTTGCCGTACTCGAGGCATGATGCGATTATGAAGGCTCTCACCGACCGTTGGCAGTGGTCCTCCGTAGCCAGCGTCGAGAGCGGCACACCAGACACCGTATATGACGGCTTTGACGTTGGTGGTGATGGCCGAAGTGGAAACGACCGTCCGATTCTGAGCAACAAGTCAGTCTCCCTTAATAATAACGGTATCGACGGTGTGCAGCTCTTCAATCCGGTCACTATGACGACCCTGACGTCGACTCCTGGCACATATTTCCAGATCACGCAGACTTGTCTCAACTCCAATACTCCGGCGGTGGATTGCACTTCTGCACCAGCTGATACGTTTCATTTCTTGATTCCCGCCGGCGGGGCAACGCCGCTCGGAGCAATCGGCCGAAATTCGCAATACGGTCCCGGGCAGGTTTTCTGGGATACCAGCATCGAGCGGCGCTTCCCAATTCCAATCGGTAAATTGGAAAGCCAATCGCTGATGTTCCGTGCAGAATTCTTTAACGCTCTCAACCATCCTAACCTGTACACGCCGACCTTTAACCTTCTGAGCCCTCTTTATAACGACGCACCAGCGTACGTTCTAGGAGGCCGGACGATTAAATTCTGGCTAAGGTACGAATTCTAGACCGACTACTTTGACATTTAATCCGGCCCCACTCGGCTTCCGCCGGGTGGGGCCTTTTTTTTTCGGAAGTGATGGATGGGGAAGTCAACGTGATTTGATTTGTCAGGGTTTCGGAACCATCGAAAGCGCCTGGGTGCGCCGGCGTTGCTCGTGATTTATCCGAGTGAATATCACGAATTTTCCCGGTGGTTATTTATTCAGGGTAGCTACGAACGTTACATCGCATAGTACGGGCGTTACGCGAACGGCAAAGGGTGGCAATTCCTGCGCCGGTAAAAACCACAGACTGACTTCCGCGAGAGAATGCAAGTCTCCGAAAAAACGTAGATATCACACGCTACGAATAATGCGAATTAAGCCGACCAGAAAATTTTGCTTTTCGGACGCCTGCCGATTGTTTTGAACCTCCGCCGTTCACACCTGCAATCGAATCAATTGTTTACGCGCTTCACAAGAGTTTACAACTCGTGGTTACGAACCTGCATATCGAGGACTGATTCGCGAGGTGCGTTTCGCGCTTCGCAAGAATTTTCCATATGGATTGGGGGACAGGATGAAGATTGGAAGCGGCTCCTTCGGAGTTGTAAGTGCTCGTAGTTGGCTTCGCAGTCTGGGCATGCTTCTCGCGTTGGCTACGATTCTCTGCGGCCGCGCTGGGGCGCAGGCGACTTCCAGCGTGACTGGTTTGGTCACCGATCCTTCGGGCGCGGTTGTTGTCGATGCCCAGGTAACATTGACGGATCCGAACAACGCTTTTTCTGCGACGGTGAAGACGAACGATTCAGGAGTCTACCAATTCCCGCAAGTCCCCCCGGGCGAACACTACGCGCTAACGGTCAGCAAGGAAGGGTTTGAAACCGCGACGATTCAAGGGGTAGCGCTCGCCATAAACACGAAAGAAACAAGGGACGTAAAACTCGCATTAGGCAATGTAAAGACGGTTGTAGAAGTCACCACTCAAGGCGAAACAACGCTGAATACCACTGACGCGAGTATTGGCACGGTAATCAACGGAACGCGCGTGCAGGATCTCCCGAGTCTCTTCGTTAACAACGCCGCGGCTCTGCTACAGCTCGCTCCAGGAGTGGTAATTAACGCTTCTCCGGACTCTTCTCAGGCAGGTGCCACAACCGGGACGAGAGCGGACCAGGCGAATATTACTCTGGACGGGTTGGATGTAAACGATCAGCGGAACGGCGAAGCGTTTACTACGGTCGTTAGTGCTCCGCTCAATTCGATCGAGGAACTTAACATTATCGTCGGAGGCAACGATGTTACATCGGGACACGCTTCCGGCGCCCAAGTGGGCCTGGTGACGAAAAGCGGTACGAATCATTTCCACGGCGAAGCATTCGAATTTAATCGCGTGACCGCTCTCGCGGCAAACGATTATTTCAACAACTTGAATGGAGTTCCGATACCGGCGCTCATACGAAACCAGTTCGGAGGCGACATCGGCGGACCCATCATTAGAGATAAACTCTTCTTCTTTTTCACCTACAACGGCCTCCGTCAGAAATCGAGCCAGCAGATTGAGGAAGTTGTTCCGCTGCCCGCGCTCGGGAACGGGCAACTGAATTACATCAACAACGGTCCTGGATGCGGCGCCGGCTCCAATATCGTGAGTACACCGAATTGCATTAGCACCACTCCGCTTACGGGGCCAAATTCTCTACAGGCTTTGGATCCTTCGGGCATTGGGGCGGCCCCGGCGATCTTAAGCCTGCTCGCGAACCGGCCATATCCGATGGAAAATAACTTCAATGCGGGCGACCTGATAAACACAGCCGGATTTGGGTTTGCGGCCCCGGTTACGTACAACGAGAATTCGTACGTTGGGAAAGTCGACTACAAGCTTTCCGCAAATAATCGTCTGTTCGCGCGCGGCTCTTGGGACCGGTGGAACAATGACGATAACGTGAACCACTTCGTTCAGACCTTTCCGGGAGATCCGGTCACTGCATTGATCGTCAATCACTCGCGGTCGTGGGTGGTGGGGGATACCTGGACTGCTTCGCCGACAATTGTGAACTCAATATCGTTCGGGGAGACCACTTCATTGCTGGTGTTTCCCTTGACCTCAGCGCCGACTTTCCCAAACTTACTTAGTTTTTCTAATGGTAGCGGTGTGCAAATCATTGCTCCCTTTGACAACACGATTAGCGGAACGCCGTCCCTGAATTCGCAATTCCCGGATGTTTCGGTTTACCAGTTCCGCGATACCTTAAGCTGGTCCCGCGGGAAGCATACCTACCAATTCGGAGGAGTGATCAAGCCAATAGTCTTTAAGTCCGGGAACGTTGTGGACACCAACACGTACGGGGTTGGCCTGGGCGGCAACTTCAACGCATTGGTTCCAAGTCTCCGGCCTTCCGATATCGAGACTGCCGACAGTACTGGAATTACGGCTTGGGACAACCTGTTCCCAATAGCCCTGGGGCGTTTCTCCGCTGTAACCGGCGGATTCAATTTCGATAAGGCGGGGAACCCGCTGCCGCAAGGCACGCTGCCCATTCGCGATTATCATTCAACGGAGTTTGAATTCTTTGCCCAGGATACCTGGAACATTCGGTCGGATCTCACTCTGACTTACGGCCTACGCTGGGAGTTTCATAACCCTTTGACCGAAGTAAATGGATTTGAAGCAGTGCCGACTATCAGCGAAGAGCAGCTTTTTCCTACCCGGCTGGCAAATGCGAATGCCGGAATAGAAGGGCCCACGGCTGCGCCGCTCGTGTCGTATGAACTTGGTGGCTCAGCGAATCATGCGCCGGGTTATTACAGGCCGTCCTACACCGACTTCGCTCCACGGCTGGGATTGGCATATTCACCGGCGTTTACGGATGGTTTACTCGGCGAGTTGTTTGGGAATCGTAAGACCAGCGTGCGCGCGGGATTTGGCATCAACCATGACGTTAACCTCATCGGCCAGGGTTTCTCATTAGATGAGACCAGCTTCTTGTTCGCCAACTCCTCGGTAACGGATTTTGGTTCGCAAGGGCCTATCGCCGCGTTTAGTCCTGGAGGGGATCCGCGGTTTTCAGGGCTTTCGAGTTTTCCGGCAGTTCTTCCCCCTCCCCCTTCCCCACGTCCGATTTTCACGCCGAATCTTGACGCAAATGGAGTTCCGGTAGGTTTCAACACCGGCGGAGGATTTGGATCGGGTGCCTTCTTCAATTACGATCCTAACTATCGCACCCCTTATGAGATGAATTTCTCGTTGGGGTTCCAGAGAGAGCTGCCTGGTAACTGGCTAGTGGATTTGAGTTATTTTGGAAAACTCGGCCGCAGGCTCACGGCGGTAGGGGATCCCGCTCAAACCGTAAATTTCAAAGACCCAGCTTCCAATCAGTTTCTTTATACCGCGTTCGCGAAGGTACAAGCGCAACTGCAGGCGGGAACGCCATTCTTCAATGTCACCAACCAAGCTTGGTTTGAAAACCAGATGACCAAAGCAATTCAGGCCGCAGGGCTTGGAAGTTGCGCAAGTGTAGGAAGTACGCTCACCCAAGGAGCCTTCCCAGCGTTGTCGTGCACGCAGCTGGCTGCCGGCATTGCTGGATCGGCGTGGCCGAACGGCGACGTCTCTTCCACGCTTTTGGACCTTTCGCTTATCCAGCTGAATGGAAACCCGGAACAAGGCTTGATTCCGCTAAATAGTGGATTACTGGCACAGGACGGCGCGGCTGGATTTATCGGAAATTTTGGCTCGTCCAACTATAACGCGATGATTCTGAGAGTGAATCACCGACTCTCGCGTAACTTTACGATGGAGTTCGATTACACCTTGTCGCACTCGATTGATAACGCATCGGACATCCAGAATTCGTTGGTTACCTACACTTTCACGGGCGCGGGAGAGGTTTGCGATCTCCGGAATCTGCGTGTTTGCAGAGGCAACTCAAACTTCGATGCTCGTCACATAGTGGCAGCGAACTTTGAATATGCCCTTCCCATCGGACATGGCGAGTGGCTACTTCATAATTCGTCCAAGCTAGTGAATGAGATTGTAGGAGGATGGAAAGTATCCGGCATTGTGCTGGCACATTCCGGCTTCCCGTTTAAAGTTGACTCAGGCACCTTCCCGATCGACTTCACACAGTCGGCGCCTGCCTTATTTGTCGGCACTCAAGGAGACATCAAAGGACACATTCATCAGGTAACTCAGGGCGGTCAAACGATGGTCCAATACTTTTCAAATGAAACGAATGCTCTGGGGGCGTTTGCGTTTCCATTCGGCGGGGAAACAGGTACCCGCAATGTGGCTCGCGGCCCCGGTTTCTGGAACTTGGATATGTCGGTACTGAAGGATTTCAAGATGCCGTGGTCGGAGAATCAAGTCCTGCAGTTCCGCACTGACGCGTTCAACATATTCAATCATCCGAATTTTGAGCCGCCCAATGCCACTTTGCAAGCCCCCGGCAACTTCGGGACAATCAATTCCACCATCCCGGGGCCTGACGGTAATAGCTACGCTCGCCAGCTCCAACTGGGTCTGAAGTACATATTCTGAGGGCACAGAGTATCTTGAGAGAAAGCGGGGCTGTGAGGGAGTCCCGTCAACTATGGGAATGTAATTCGAAAGTGGAGATCGAGAGCAGTCCATTGTTTATCGCAGACGGACAAAACAGTCAGCGTTAGTTTCGAAGTTGCGGCGAGAAGCAACAGCCCCTTTCCGGTAGTAAGCCGGGAAGGGGCTTTTCTTTTTAGCAGATGTTGGCGGCGATTAGCCGAGGAAGCCCAGGTTCTGGGTGGTGAAGTTCGCCAGGTTCGGGAAGATTGAGGGCATGTCGGTGGGGCCTACGCCAAACCAACTGGCCAGCGTGGCGCCGTATTGGTCGACCGACGTGCTTGGTATCCAGCGTCCGTTTGTGCCGACATCGTCGGGACCGCCTAGTGCTAGTTGCGGGAAGGTGCCGTACACGTCGCCGCCATGAACCGCGCCTCCCATAACCAAGTGATGGCTGCCCCAGGCATGATCGGTGCCACCATTCGATCCGGGCTGCAGAGTGCGGCTGAAGTCGGACAAGGTGAAGGATGTGACTTGCTGCTGGACTCCCAATTCGACGGTGGAACTGTAAAAAGCTGACATGGCGGGATCGAGCTGCGCAAAGAGATTTTGCTGTGTCAGCAGTTGCGCGCTGTGCGTGTCGAATCCGCCGAGCGAGCAGAAGAATATCTGGCGCTGCAAGCCAAGAGTTGTCCGAGCTTGCATGATCTGCGCTACTTGCTGAAGTTGCGCGCCAATGCCGGTGGCAGGGAATTGGGTTTGCAGTGCCGGCAAGCCGTTAAGGGCAGCGGCGAGAATTTTACTTTCGGCGATCGACTGGCTCATCACCGCGCTAGTGTCTTGAACGAGCGAAACGCCGGTATCGAAGGTGAGGAGTTGCTGGAAAGCGACTAGCCGCGCGTTATCGGAGGCGGAACCGTAAAAACCGCTCAATCCCGGCGATGAACCAGGAATCATGGCATAAGGTTGAGTCTGAGCGCCGGTGCAGAGAATTGCGCCGCCGGCGACCGAAGTGATCGGCGGATACTGTGCGCCTGCATTCAGCGGTAGCAAGACGTCGGCGGTGCGGCCTGCCCATCCGGTGGGCCCGTATCCATCGAACTCGGCGGTCTGCCACTGGCCTTGCTGGTCTGAATGCGAAAACAAATTCAACGGGAGCGGAACGCTTCCTTGCTGATATTGGGAGCGTGTGACGGGCTGAGAGAGTGTTCCGACATTTGCCACGACCGCAAGCTGGCCGCTATTGAATAGTGCCTGCAGTCCGGGGAAATTCGGATGCAGGCCGTAGGGAACACTTCCGGTTTTGGCGATGATAGGAAGCAGCGAACTCTGGGGCAGCGCGAGGTTCGCGCGAATGTTAGCGTAGTTTTGGTAACCGGGCGTGTCGTTCGGAACGATCAGGTTGTTGCTGTCATTTCCGCCGAATAGGAATATGCAAACCAAGGCCTGGTAGCCGTTGGACGGGCCTGCCGCCAGGGCGTGAATCAAGTTGAGCCGACCCAACGCAGAGGTCATGGCGAAGGAAGCAGCGCTGCAGCATCCAGCGCGCAAGATGTCTCTGCGAGATATTCCGTTTCCCCGACGCATGTTCACGCTCCTGCGGCCCAGCCGCTTATAAAAACTAGTGCTGCACTTGATACTGCGAAGAAGAGCCGATCAGATAGATGGCAGTTTGCGCCTGCTTTAGTGCCTGGTTCGAACCGGGTGGAATTGTTTGCATAGCGGAGACGATGCTGGTTTTCATGTCCGCGGACATGGAGCCGTGCATCAGCAGCGTATTCAGCGTGTCAACAAGAGCGCCGGGGTTGGCCGCTTGGGTGGCGTAACTCGAGAAATTCACCACGGTTCCCGATCCCAGCGAGCCGAAAACAAAACTGTTAGTCCAGTTCACGCGGTTCAAAGATGTCGCAGTAGTAAGGATTTGAAACTCCGGGCCAAACTGAGTGGTTCCGGGTATCACGTAATTTGGCGAGTAAAAATTGAACACGCTGGGTGCGAACAGCGCGTTTTGCCCCATCCCGTTGCCCTGGTATGCGAGATTGGTGCCGTCACTGGTAGCGTCGAGTGCGCGCAATAAGCTAGCCATATACAAAATGGGTTCCTGCAGGTGACCGTCAGTGGGTACCGCGGTCGCAGGATCGTCGCCACGCCGGGCCTCGGGGTCCATTAGGATCGCGGTAATCACAGACTTCATATCTCCGCGCACGCTTGATCCGTTGTTTGCAAAAACATTGGAGACCCTTTGAATGTAGGCCGGCGAAGGATTGCTGGTGACCAAGTGCTGGATCAGCTCTCGCGATATAAAAGGTCCGACATTCGGATGATTAAAAATATTATCGAGGGCGCCCTTTAGGTCCTGCGCGGAGGTTTGACCGCCGGGGAGCAGGCCGCCATTAGCCGCGTTTGGATATTGCAACAATTGTTTTGGGTCGGTGTCGTGGTTGGAGTCCACTGCGACCATCGGTCCAGTCCAATAGGGTGGGTTGTGTTTTTGTTGCGTGCTACCGGGCGTGAGTGGATAGGTCCAACCCGTGTATGCGCGGGCGAAAGCTTCCACCGTGTCTTGTGTGTAAGTTGGGATTGGATTGCCGAGTTGAGTGGAGCCGTCCGGATTAAGTTGTGCGGTTCCGATAGTGAAAAGCTGCATCAGCTCGCGGGCATAATTTTCGTTGGCGTGATCTCCCTGGCTGGTATTGGGCTTGTCGTTGTTCACCATGTCGAGCCAATGGCCCATGGCGGGAGACAGAGTGACGTCATTCATGATCTGGCGATAATTGGAAAATGCGTCGGTATCCAACAAGCGGAGATAATTTGTGTAGCCGGTGGGGTCGTTGACTTTATCGCCGCCGACGACAAAAATTTGGCTCAGCGCAAAGGCCACTCTTTGACGCAATTGATCCGGCGCAAACAGGACTTGCACGAAGAAACGTTGTTGCACCGCGCCGAGTCCTTGCTCTCCTGTTAGCGGATCGGGGTAAGGAGAAACCGGCAAACCGTATTGCGCGGTCAAGAATGCCTGCAGCCCGCTGGACTGAACCTGAGCGACGAGCGCGGGATCCGGTCCAAAAGTGGACTGCTCGAGAAAGCGGTCGGCGACCGTTGGGGGGACCTGAATTCCTCCCACGACTTCCGCGTTCAAGCTATTCGAGGATATCGATCCAGGATTCGGATTCGTCACGGCAACCGCTACGGAACCGATTTGGGCGGTCGTGGCGGTCCCGCTTGCCGTCAGCTGAGTGCTCGAGTTGAACGTCGTGGTTAGATTAGTTGAACCGAAGGAAACGGTTGCGCCGTTGACGAAATCAGCGCCTGAAATCGTGAGAGTGAATGCACCGACATTAATTTGCGCAGGCACAACGCTGGTTATTTGCGGAATTGGATTCAGGAGCGTGACGTCACTTGTTCCGGCGATGGATGGCTTGGAAGTTTCGGCGGCAGAGATAGTGACGGAGTTCGGCGTGGGTAGAACAGCGGGCGCGAGATAGTTTCCATTCGCATCGATGGTTCCGAGCGTCGTGCTACCACCGACGGTTCCGTTCACAGACCAGGTCAGGCTAAGGCCGGCCAAGGAGGGAGTGAATTGCTGCGGTGAACCTGCGCGCACCGAAACGGTACTGGGAGAAAGTGAGAGTGTTTGAGGGCCGGGAGGTGATGACGGCGTCAGGGAGCAACTAGAAAGGAATATTACGAGCAATAAAGCAGCTAGCGCAGGTAAGGGTGAGCGACGCACGATGTCCCTCTCTTGTGAATCAGGACTGTCCTAAATGTATGGACGATAACCCAGCCATCCGGAATTAGTTTCGCGATCTCCAATCAAATTTTTCTTTGATGAATTGGAAGGAGGACGTTACAGCGGCGGTGCCCAAATTGGAACTGACACTAGGGCGGGTTTCGGGGTGCTGACCTTTCGTACTGGTAAGCTGAGAGCCGGCTCGGCAATGAAAGTGCGAGATTGCGACAAGCGAGGTGAGCGGTGGTTAAAGCTATTGCTTGTCGCAGGCGAGGGAAGGAAAAGTCAGAGTTAGCTCGGTGGTGTCGGTGTCGGCGCCGTCAACCGAGGCGGAGTCGGCGTCGATGCGTGCGGGGATGGTGCAGGTTTCTTTTTCGCGGCGCTGGCTTAGATGCTGAGGATCCAAATCTTCCCAGGCGGAAATTGTGTAGTGGGAGGATTGCAAGAGCGTGAAATCGTAGGTGGCTTCGCCAATTCTTTGCGCCGCCGGATTTTCGCCCTGTTCGGCTTTAGCCATGATGGTTACTTCGCCGGGAGGACGGCCATCCTTCCATTTCAACTGGACGCGAATTTTGCGAGTCGGATAGCCGTCGTTGAGTTGGATATTTGCTTTCAGCAACTGCTCGCCATCTTTCAATGTGATCACGCTGGTTTCGCTTTGATTTGCAACACCGGGATAAAACGCTCGCGGGAATGGTGAATTGGGATCTTTGCGATCTGTGCGGTTAAAGATCAAAATATAATCGCCGGGGCCGACGTGATCGAACTCGAACTCGCCTTTCGTGCCTTGAAATCCCCAGAGGCCCGGTTCGGTGTCCTTGTACTTCTCGGCACGATACAGTTCCACTGAAGCTACCTTCAAAGGTTTGCCATCAGGACCCAATACAGCTCCGCGAATTTTTCCGAGGGGGAGCGCGTCAACGTTGTATTCGTAGCAAGCGCCGTTGGGAATTTTGAAAGGCGGCAAAGCGCCGGGCAGAGTTCTCTCGGACAATTCCATACGAGCTGGAAGGCTTGCGGAAAAATGATATTCGCCGGAATGGACATCGTAGAAAGAATAAACGCCGTCGGGGCCTGTACTGGTGGCGAAGCGATCGAACTTTGAGCGAAGTTTCAACTTGATGTGCGGAAGTGGATCGTCCGGGTCATCTATCGGAGCGAGGAGAGGCGGGTCCGAGCGGCGAAGAACTCCGAAAACAGAGGCGATCTGTTGATGGTTGCGCATCGCGCGCAATTGAGGGATCAACGCTCGGCCGTCTGCTGCAGGCCGCGTACCGCCGCAGATGGTGGCGAAAAGACGGCCTTCCGTTTCCTGTTGGGTGAAAACGATGTACTGATCGCCCTTATGGAAATGGTAGCCGCAATCTCCATCATCGCCACCGGAAAAAACGTCGATCTCCGCGGTATTAGGACCTGCGAACTTTTCACTAATTTTAAAATGATAGCGGGTTATAGGAAGGGCGTCGGATGCTGGCGGGGCTGTCTCGGGGGAGGCGGAGTCTGTCGATTGCGCTTCAACAGCTGCTGGGGGTGAAACGTTTTCAATGTCCGTGACGGTTCCGATGAAGACGACGTCATCGGATTGCAATCCTGGGCAAACTCCGGGAGGAGCTTTCGAACACGTGCAGGCAATCGTGGCGACCGGCCAAAAAAGTAAAATTGGAAGTATTCTTAAAATTACACGCGAAGTCATCGTCGATATCCTACATGGAGCGGCTGGTGGAATCGAGAGCACAGGTTTAATTTTTGGAAGGGATGTCTAATCTGAGAGTATTCCACTCTGGAACGTTGCGTCGCTTCAGGAAAAACGAACGGTGCGCGCTATTCTCCTTCCCATAAGCGAAATCCGCCGAGGATTGCACTTTCGTTGTTTCCCATGCGCGCGCCGGGCGGAAGTTTTTTCAGTTTCGTAACGTTTCCGCCCCCTAGAACGACGTAGTCGGCTTCGAGAGCGGTTATCAATTTTTTCGTGACCTTGAAGACTTCTTTGCGCCACTTTTTCTTTCCCAGGCGCTTGAGACCACGGACGCCGAGATAGTCTTCGTAAGTTTTGCCATGCTTATAGGGCAAGTGAGCGAGCTCCATAGGCTCCAGAACTCCGTCCACAATCATGGCTGAGCCGAGGCCGGTGCCGAGACCAAGAAACAGCATGCGCTTGCCGTGATAACTGCCTAGAGCCTGCATGGCTGCATCGTTCACGATTCTCACGGGACATCCGAACGCTTTCCTGTAATTGAAACCTACCCAGCCTCCGCCCAGATTTGCGGGTTCGTGCACGGGATGGCCAGCCGTCACTGGAGCGGGATAGCCGATAGAAACGCGATCGTATTTCCAATTGCGAGTGGCTGTTTTTACGTCCCGAACCATTTTCTTCGCAGTCATGAACGGGCCAGAAGGGATTTTGACCGGCTGCTTTTGTCCGGTAGCTTGAATTTTAATATTTGTGCCGCCCACATCGAGCACAAGTATTCTGTGGGAAGATTTCGCCATGATTCGTCTTATTCTCGGGAATTTTTTATTTTCTTGTGAAGTCTTTCAAACTAAGGGGCTTTCCCAATCCACCAGAGAACCTTGGCCAATATCTTCCACTTGTGCTTGCTATCGAGCGTGATGGATTCATAGTCGCGATTTTCCGGCTGTAGGGTATCGGTATGACCGTAGCGTTGCAAGCGAGATACGGTTAACCCCATATCTTTATGCCAGGCGATCACGATTTTCCCGTTGAGCCTATTTCGTTCACTCTGTGAAGAATCCACGGCAAGAATATAGCCGTCTTGAATCAAGGGCATCATAGAGTGGCCCTTTACGCGCAAACAGCTTGTGGCGGTGGGATTGGGACACCAGTCTTTGGGAGCTGCAATCATGCTTTCGATCGGGGCGTCGTGTAATACGGATGCGTCGTGGCCTTTTTCGCCGTGCGATGCGGCCACTATTTTTAACAAGGGAATTGCGACGAGTTGCACCTTGCTATGCAACGGTTTTTTCCCACCGCTGCCTGCCGCGACTATTTCGAAAGCGGGCATGGCGATCTTTTTCAGCCGTCGGCGCAAGCCGGGAACTACACGCATAAGGTCTTCGTTGCGCAGACCGGCGCGGCTCCAGAAAAACCAGCAGTCCGGATCTCCGGCTAAATTTCCCAACTCAATATAAGCGTGAGAGGGAGGTTCCTGCACACCACGTTCCCAGCGGGAGATAGTCATCGCCGAGCAATCGAGCCTTTCACCTAGCGCCGTTTGATCAAGTCGTAATTTCCGACGCAACTCGAAAATGGCCTTAGCCGATTTGGAGGCTGACGCAGACCTCGGCTTAGTGGCTATTTTGGGCATAAAAAACACTCTTCTCTCCCTAACAATATGCTCCCACCGTACAAAGCGCAAGGGCACGATGGAAGGCTTTTGGTTAACAAATGCGACTAGTATCCGCAGTTACTAGAGCGTATGGTTAGGGCAGGTCTCATTAGCCGATCGACCTCTCAGCGTTCGGTCCCTAGTGAATCAGACACTTTCCAGAATCAGTTGAGGGCCACTCATGTCCGACGGTTCCACTCAGTCGATTCCCAAGAATCTTTCGAAGATGCCATCCAGCGATGGCAAAGAACGCAACACACAGAACAAGATTCTGCGCGGACTCCCGAGCAAGGAGTCCCGGGCGGTGTTCGCGGCCCTGGAGTTCGTGGAACTGCCGACAAGAACAATTCTGAATGAGACATTCGAGCCCATCGAGTTCGCCTATTTCGTGAACAGCGGTCTGGCTTCCGTTCTAAACATCATGGAAGACGGCAAAAGCGTGGAAGTAGGTTTGATGGGGAAAGAAGGTTTTGCGGGAATACCGCTTTTAGTGGGATTCAAAACGAGCCCTAGCCGCGTGGTGATGCAGATCGAAGGCAGCGCGTTCAAAATTCGCGCGAAGGATTTTGCGGCTTTATTGTCGGAGTGTCCGCAACTTCAGAGATCGTTATTCCGGTTGTCGCAGGAAATGGCGGTGCAAGCGGCGCAGGTGGCAGCTTGCAACAGGCTTCACGAAGTGGACGAGCGGCTGGCTCGATGGCTGCTTATGAGTCAAGACCGGCTGGAGGGGAATCGAGTTCCGTTAACGCAGGAATTTCTGGCGCACATGCTGGGCACCAGGCGAGCGAGCGTAACCGTAGCGGCGGGAATGCTGCAAAAGGCCGGATTGATCAAGTACACGCGCGGAGAGGTGCAAATCGAGAACCGCAAGGAACTGGAAAACGCCGCTTGTGAATGCTACGCGACGATCGTGCGCCAGTCGCAGGTTTGGCGAAGCGAGGCGGAAAAATAACGGCTTGGTACGGTAGCGAACTGACAAACAGAAACCATGTTTAGTAAATTTCTAGGC
>Ga0209624_10001331_pt1 | contig 19678 bp, 16 predicted proteins | sample JacPinW_OM2H0_O1_FD_188565 | JGI IMG/M metagenome (GOLD analysis project Ga0209624, IMG submission 188565) | Forest soil microbial communities from Algoma, Ontario, Canada - Jack Pine, Ontario site 1_JW_OM2H0_O1 (SPAdes) (version 2) | ecosystem: Environmental > Terrestrial > Soil > Boreal...
TGAGCGGCGCGGTTGACTTCGAGCGTTGGCCCGTCTCGCGTCAGGCTCCCACCGCGATCTCATGGCTTGGGCCGGCGCTGGCCGCTGATTTGCCGGCGCTGGCACAGGCGGGCGAGTCGGCGGTCCACGATCTACCGATCGCGGGCGCGACGGGCACGGTGAACGTACGCCTGCGGCTGAGCACCCCAGCAACCGTGGGAACGGTGCTGCGGCCTGAGAGCTTCGTGCACAGCCCGGGAGAGCCGTTGGTGTCCGAGCCGTCGGTGTCCGGCGAGCTGGCGCTCGCGGGGACACAGATGTCGAGTGAGCGGCCGATCGCGAGCGAGCCGGATGCGGAGGAGCCCGTTCCTGGGGAGCTTGCCCCGGGGGAGCAACTCTCATTTCTCGTTGGAGATGCTCCCTCTATACCTGTGGCCCCCGCTTACGCCTCAGTTCCGGCTTCGGACTCGGCCCCGGCTTCCCCGCCAGTTCCGGCGTCGAGTACCGCCCCGACGCCCGCCTCGGTTGTGACTGCCGCCCCGGCCTCCGCAGGAGAGCCAGCTCTGACGTCGCTCAGCTACACGTCGCTGAGCGAGTTGGAGCGCTGCGGCTACCGCTACTACCTGGAACGGGTGCTCGGCTTCAGCGAGGATCGCCGGGCGGTGCGATCGGAAGCGGGGCAGGGCGGCTTGGAGGCACGTGCGCGGGGTACGCTCATCCATCGGCTGATGGAGTCGATCGACTTCTCGCGACCGAGCCCGCCGTCGTCACAGCAGGTAGGGGCGCTGGCGCGAGAGCTGGGCCTGCGCACGAGCGCGAACGAGCGGGATGAGATCGTCGCGTTGCTGGACACGGCGATGCGGGCGCATCCGGCGCTCCGTGTTGCGGGCGCTCGAGCGGTTCGGCGCGAGCATCCGTTTGCGTTTTCGCTGTCCCCCGGAGAGCCGCTGATCAGCGGCGTGATCGATCTGCTCGCGCAGGAGAGCGATGGCGGGGCAGTTGTGTTGGATTACAAGAGCGACAGGGTCGCGCTGACGGTCGATCTAGAGCCGCTGGTGGCTCGTGACTACGGTGTCCAGCGTCTGCTTTATGCGCTTGCGGTGCTACGCGACGGGGCGCCCAGGGTGGATGTGATCCATTGGTTTCTCGAGCGCCCGGGCGAGGCAGTCGTTGCGAGCTTCCAGGCCGGCGAGCGTGACGCGCTGCAGCGGCGCCTGATCGAGCATGTGGCGAGTGCTCGCCGGCGGGGTTTTGCCGTCAGCGCGAACCCTCACCGTGGCCTGTGCCTGACGTGCCCGGGCAGAGGCAGTCTGTGCTCGTGGAGCGAACAGGAGACCATGAAGAATTAGCGCAGTGGATTGGCTCAGGGCTTCCCAGCGCTGCTACGCTTTTGGGCTCCGCCTCAGGTGCCCGCCTGCCTGCGCCATGGTGGGCATTCCCGTAAGAGTGGTCTGCCCACCACCTGCGCGGGATGCACCGCCCCAAGGGAGCACTTCCATGAATTCGCACAACAAGCAGCCGCCAAAGGCCGTCGGTCTCTACGACCCCCGCTTCGAGCATGATGCGTGTGGCGTGGGCATGGTCGCGCGCCTGGACAACCAGCCGACACACGAGGTGGTGGCGCGGGCGCTGACTGCGCTTGAGAACCTGGAGCACCGTGGTGCCACGGGCGCTGACCCGTGCACGGGCGACGGTGCGGGAATCCTGATGCAGTTGCCGGACGAGCTTCTGCGTGCGGTGGTCGACTTCGAGCTGCCGCCGGCCGGCGACTACGGCGTGCTGATGTGCTTCCTACCGACCGACGATGGCGCTCGTGGGCGCCTGGAGGCGCTGCTCGAGCGGATCGTCAAGGACGAGGGTCAGCGGCTGCTCGGCTGGCGCGACGTGCCGATCGACGAGTCACAGACGGGGGAGGTCGCGGCTGCGTGTCGGCCGGTGATCCGCCAACTGTTCGTCGGCGCCGCGGCGGCACAAGCCGGCGACGACCCCGAGGGCATGCGCCAGGACGCGTTCGAGCGCAAGCTGTACGTGATTCGTCGGATCAGCGACCTGACGGCTGAGGACCCCGGTCTGTACGTCACATCGAGCTCCTCGCGCACGATCAACTACAAGGGCATGCTGATCAGCAACCAGCTGGGCCGGTTCTACAAGGATCTGAGCGATGAGCGCTGCAAGAGCGCGCTGGCGCTCGTGCACTCGCGCTTCTCCACGAACACGTTCCCGAGTTGGGAGCTCGCGCACCCATACCGCGTGATCTGCCACAACGGCGAGATCAACACGGTGATGGGCAACGTCAACTGGATGCGCGCCCGCGAGTCGGAGCTGCGCAGCGAGCTGTTCGGCGATGACCTGGAGAAGATTCTGCCGGTCGTGACGGCCGGCAACTCAGACTCGGCCACGTTCGACAACGTGCTCGAGCTGTTGATGCTCGCTGGGCGCTCGCTGACGCACGCGGCGATGATGATGATTCCCGAGGCATATCGCAACCGCGATGACCTGCCGGACTACCTGAAGGGCTTCTACGCCTACCACTCATGTCTAATGGAGCCATGGGATGGGCCTGCGTCGGTGGCGTTCACCGATGGGCGCGTGGTCGGCGCGACGCTCGACCGCAACGGCCTGCGTCCGGGTCGCTGGGTGGAGACGACCGACGGCTACGTGGTGCTCGGCTCGGAGTCCGGTCTGCTGGACGTCCCGCCGGAGCAGATCAGGCGCCTGGGGCGCCTGCAGCCGGGCAAGCTGTTCCTGGTCGACCTCGAGCGCGGACGGATCGTGGAGGACGAGGAGGTCAAGCGCGAGGTGGCCACACGCAAGCCATACGGCGAGTGGTTCGCGCGCAATGCCGTTCCGTTCGCCGAGCTGCCGCCCTCCGAACAGGTGACGCTGTCAAATCAGCCGCTGCACCTGCGCCAGCGCGCCTTCGGCTACTCCCAGGAGGACCTGCGGGTGCTGTTGGCGCCGATGGCGATCGACGGCGCCGAGCCGATCGGCTCGATGGGCAACGACATCTCTCTGGCAGTGCTCTCCGACCAGGCGCCGCCGCTGTTCTCCTACTTCAAGCAGCTGTTTGCGCAGGTGACCAACCCGCCGATCGACCCGATCCGCGAGGAAATCGTGATGAGCCTCGCCACCAGCCTGGGTAACGAGCGCAACCTCTTCGAGGAGACCCCTGAGCACGCGCACAAGCTGCTGCTCGACCAGCCGATCCTGCTCAACCGAGAGCTGGAGACGCTGCGCCACGTCGACCACGACGTGTATGCGGCGCGCACGATTGACATCACCTGGCCGACTGCCGAGGGGCCGGACGGCATGAGTGCCGCGATCGAGCGCATCTGCCGCCAGGCACGCGAGGCGATCGCTGAAGACGTCAACATCATCATCCTCTCCGACCGCCAGCTCGGACCGCGCCGAGCGCCGATCCCGTCGCTGCTTGCGGTTGCTGCCGTGCACCACCACCTGGTGCTGGAGGGCACGCGCCTGCGTGCGGGCATCATCGTCGAGTCGGGTGAGCCGCGCGAGGTGCACCACTTCGCCACGCTGATCGGCTACGGCGCCAGCGCGATCAACCCCTACCTGCTGCTGGAGACGCTCGACACGCTGGTGCTCGAAGGGCGTATCGCGCGCACGGCGCCGGACGGCACAGCGGTGTCGATCGGTGTGGAGGCGGCGGCCCAGAACGTGGTCAAAGCGATCGGCAAAGGGTTGCTGAAGACGATCTCCAAGATGGGCATCTCGACGATCCAGTCCTATCGCGCTGCGCAGATCTTCGAGGCTGTTGGCCTGGAGAAGGCGTTGATCGACACGCACTTCACATACACCGCCTCGCGCATCGGCGGGATCGGCATCGACGTGCTCGCGTCGGAGGCGCTCGAGCGCCACGCGCGCGCCTATCCGGCGCCGGCGGACTCGCTGCTACCCGTGGGTGGTGTGTACGCGTGGCGGCGTGACGGCGAGCACCACATGTGGAACCCGGAGACGATCGCGCTCGTGCAGCAGGCGGTGCGCGCCGCCAACGGCGACGTTGGGGCCGCTTTGAAGGGGAATCGCGAGGCTTATGAGGCGGTGCGGGAGAGCCCAGCATTCTCGACCTACAAGCAATACGCCCAGGCGGTCAACGAGGACGCAGCCCGCAAGGCGACGCTGCGTGGCCTTCTGCGGATCGGCGGCGAGGGCGCCGCGAACGCTGCGATCCCGCTCGAGCAGGTCGAGGCGGCGAGCGAGATCGTCAAACGCTTCTGCACCGGTGCGATGAGCCTCGGGTCGATTTCCCGCGAGGCGCACGAGACGCTGGCGATCGCGATGAACCGGCTGGGTGGGCGCTCGAACACGGGCGAGGGCGGCGAGGACCCCGTGCGCTTCAAGCCGGACGCGAACGGCGACCGGCGCCGCTCGGCGATCAAGCAGGTCGCCTCGGGGCGCTTCGGCGTGACGATCCACTACCTCGTCAACGCCGACGAGCTGCAGATCAAGATGGCCCAGGGCGCCAAGCCCGGCGAGGGTGGGCAGCTGCCGGGGCACAAGGTCGACGCCTACATCGGCTCGATTCGCCACACGACCCCTGGCGTAGGCTTGATCTCGCCGCCACCCCACCACGACATCTACTCAATCGAGGACCTCAAGCAGCTGATCTACGACCTGCGCTGTGCCAACCCGCAGGCGCAGGTGTCGGTCAAGCTCGTTTCCGAGGTTGGTGTGGGCACTGTTGCAGCGGGCGTCTCCAAGGCCAACGCCGACCGCGTGCTGATCGCCGGTCACGACGGCGGCACCGGCGCCTCGCCGCTGTCATCGATCCAGGCGGCGGGAATTCCGTGGGAGATCGGCTTGGCGGAGACCCAGCAGACGCTGCTGCTGAACGACCTGCGTTCGCGCATCATCGTGCAGACCGATGGCCAGCTGAAGACGGGCCGCGACGTGGTGATCGCGGCGATGCTGGGCGCCGATGAGATGGGCTTCTCGACGGCCCCGCTGATTGCCACCGGCTGCATCATGATGCGCGCCTGTCACCTGAACACGTGCCCGGTGGGTATCGCCACGCAGGATCCAGAGCTACGCAAGCGCTTCAAGGGTACGCCTGAGCATGTCGTCAATTTCTTCTTCTTCGTCGCCGAGGAAGTGCGGGAGATCCTCGCCTCATTGGGCCTGCGCTCGCTTGACGAAGCGACTGGCCGCGTCGACTTGCTGGGCGCGGGAGAGGCGATCGAGCACTGGAAGGCGCGCGGCGTCGACCTCACCCACCTGCTGACACACATCGAGCTGGATGACGACCCCGCCCACCCAGCGCCGCGGCGCCGGGTGACCTCACCGCCGCAGGTACTCGACGACGCGTTGGACTGGGAGCTGATCGAGCGTTCGAAGGCGGCGCTGACGGAGCGCAGCGGTCCCTCGGTCACCGGCGGGCGCGTCAAGCTCGAGCTGCCGATCCGCAACCGCAACCGCTGCGTGGGCGGCATCCTCTCCAGCCACATCGCCCGCGAGTTTGGCGCGGATGGCCTGCGTGAGGAGGACTCGATCGTGGTCGACTTCGAGGGTTCGGCGGGGCAGAGCTTCGCTGGCTGGCTGGCCCCCGGCGTGACGTTCACGCTGCACGGCGACGCTCAGGACTACGCCGGCAAGGGTCTCTCCGGCGGCGTCTTCGCGATCCGGCCGCACGAGGGCATGGGCGAGCACTTCAAGGCCGAGGAGAACGTGATCGTGGGCAATACGGTGCTCTACGGCGCCACCTCCGGCCGCGCTTTCTTCCGGGGGCTGGCTGGTGAGCGTTTCGCGGTACGCAACTCCGGCGCATCGGCCGTGGTGGAGGGCATCGGCGATCATGGCTGCGAGTACATGACCGGCGGACGGGTGGTCGTGCTTGGGCCGACCGGCCGTAACTTCGCGGCTGGCATGAGCGGCGGCGTGGCCTACGTGCTAGACGAGGATGGCACCTTCAACACGCGCTGCAACATGGGCATGGTCGGTTTCGAAGCGCCCTCCGAGGCAGACGCGCTCGAGTTGCGGGCGATGATCGAAGAGCACCAGCGGCGCACCGACTCGCCGGTGGCCGCGCGCGTGCTCGAGCAGTGGGGCGAACTGCTCGACAATGGCGCGTTCGTGAAGGTGATGCCGCACGATTACAAGCGCGTGCTGCGCGAGCTGGCTGAGGTTGAGGCATTGGCGGCCAGGGCAGCCGAAAACGGTCTCCCGCAGTCTTCGCGGCCGCTGGACGCAGTGGGGGAGACCGGTAGCTGATGGGAAAGTTGGGGAGCTTCCTACAGATCGAGCGCCACGGCGTGCGCCAGCGCGATCCGCTCGAGCGGGCCCACGACTTCCAGGAGTTCCTGCTCCCGCGTCCCGTCGAGGAGCTGCGCGAGCAGGGTGCGCGCTGCATGGATTGCGGGGTGCCGTTCTGCCACAACGGCTGTCCGCTGGGCAACCTGATCCCCGACTGGAACGACCTCGTCTACCACGACCGCTTCCAGGATGCGATTGCGCAACTGCACGCGACGAACAACTTCCCCGAGTTCACGGGACGCCTGTGTCCTGCTCCGTGCGAGGCGGCATGTGTGCTCGAGATCCGCGAGGGTGATGCGGTCACGATCAAACAGATCGAGAACTCGATCGTCAATCGCGCGTGGGATGAGGGCTGGATTGTTCCGCAGCCGCCGCGTCGCGATCGCGAAACGGGCCAGTCGGTTGCTGTGGTCGGCTCCGGGCCGGCGGGCATGGCCGCCGCTCAGCAGCTGCGCCGGGCTGGCCATCGCGTGACGTTGTTCGAGCGAGATGAGTCAATCGGCGGCTTGGTGCGCTTCGGTGTGCCCGACTTCAAGATCGAGAAGGCAGTGGTGCAACGGCGTGTGGAGCAGCTGATCGCCGAGGGCATCGAGATTCGCTGTGGGGTGGATGTCGGCAGCGACATCACCGCAGGGGAACTGAGCGAGAGCTTCGACGCAGTGGTCCTGGCAACGGGCTCGCGGGTGCCACGCGATCTACCCGTCCCCGGCAGGGAGCTCACGGGGGTGCACTTCGCAATGGAGTACCTATACCAGCGCAACCGCTGGGTTGCGCGCGAGCACGGCCCGCAACCGACTGTCGCCCAGCCAGCAGTGGAGCAGGTGATCACCGCGGCAGGCAAGGACGTGGTGGTGATCGGCGGCGGCGACACAGGTGCGGACTGCGTGGGCAATGCGTTGCGCGAGGGTGCTCGCTCGATTGTCCAGCTCGAGCTCCTGTCCGAGCCGCCGGCGCATCGGCACGATGAGCTCACTCCGTGGCCGCAGTGGCCGCTGAAGTATCGCCTCAGCTACGCGATGGAGGAGGCGCGCAAGCTGGGCTTGGGCGAGCAGGATTTCTCGGCTGCCACCACAACCTTCCGCGACGGCGGCAGCGGCGCCATCTCCGGTGTGCGCATCGCGCAGGCTGAACCGAAGCCGCCGTTCAAGCCCCTCCCCGGAACCGAGCGCGAACTGCCAGCGCAGCTGGTGCTGCTGGCGATGGGCTTTCTGGGGCCAGAACAGGCGCTACTCGACCAACTCGGGGTCGAGCGCGAAGATCGCGGCAACGTCAGATCGGTCAAGCCCTACACGACCTCCGTCGATGGCGTGTTTGCCGCCGGCGACGCACGTCGTGGGCAGTCGCTAATCGTGTGGGCGATCAACGAGGGGCGCCAATGCGCGCGGATGGTCGACCGTTACCTGGCGGGGCGCCGCGGGGTCGCGCGTGGCGCGGCTGCTTTCGCCCCTGAAGACGGCGGCCTGGCAGGCCAAGCCGATGCGGATCGCGGTCCGGAGGGACCGCCCCAGCATGTCGGGCCTGGCATCGGTGCCTCGGACAACTAGAGTTGAGAACAGTGAACGAGTCGCAAGCAAACGGACATCACGCTTCCGTTGGCTCGGCGCGGCGGGAGCTTGCGCGCGTATGTGTGATCGGCGCAGGCTCCTCGGGCATCACCGCGGTGAAGGCGCTGCACGAGCGCGGGATTCCGTTCGACTGCTTTGAGAAGTCCGACCGCGTTGGCGGCAACTGGGTGTTCGAAAACGCCAACGGCATGTCCGCTGCCTACCGTGACCTGTTCATCAACACCTCGCGTCCGCGCATGGAGTACTCGGACTTTCCAATGCCGGCTTCCTACCCGGACTTTCCCCACCACACGCAGATCGCGGCCTACTTTGAGGCATACGTGGACCATTTTGGCCTGCGCGAGCTGATCACCTTCGAGACAGGCGTACAGCACGCTGCGTGCGACGAGCAGGGGGTGTGGACGGTTGAGCTAGACACCGGCGAGACCCGCCGCTATGACGCCCTCGTGGTCGCCAATGGCCACCATTGGAACACCCGCTGGCCCGAACCCACCTTCCCGGGAGCGGACACGTTCACGGGCACGCAGATGCACGCGCACTCCTACATCGACAACTCGATCTTCGCCGGCAAGCGCGTGGTCGTGCTGGGGATGGGTAACTCGGCGATGGACATCGCGGTCGAGAGCTCTTACGTCGCTGAGCACACCTACCTGGCGGCGCGCCGGGGGGTGTGGATCGTCCCCAAGTACATCTTCGGCAAACCGGTGGATCAGATACGCAACGATCCGCGTATCCCGTTCAAGATCCGCCAGCGGATCACCCAGCAACTGGTCAGCAGCTATGCAGGGCCACCAGAGCGCTACGGCCTGCCCAAGCCCGACCACCGCATGGGGGATGCGCATCCGACGGTCTCCGGGCGCATCCTCGACCGCATTCAGCACGGCACAATCACGCCGAAGCCGAACATCGATCGCTTCGCAGGCGCGCACGTGCGCTTCACGGACGGTAGCGAGGTCGAGGCGGACATGGTGGTGTACTGCACCGGTTACAAGATCACGTTCCCGTTCTTTGCCGAGGATTTCATCTCCGCGCCGGACAATCACATCGAGCTGTTCCGGCGGGTGTTCCACCCCGAGATCCCCAACGTGTTCTTCATCGGTCTGCTGCAGCCCCTGGGGGCAATCATGCCGCTGGCAGAGGCTCAGGGAGCGTGGGTGGGCGACTACCTCGTGGGCGACTATGCGCTTCCCCCGACGGCTGCTATGCGAGCAGACATCGATGCCGACCAGGCGGCCATGCGCGAGCGATATGTGGCCTCCAAGCGCCACACGATCCAGGTGGACTACGACGACTACCTGTACGACTTGGCCAAGGAGCGGCGTGCGGGTGCAGCACGGGCGCGCGCAAACAGATATATCCCACCGGCAACATGCCGACCTTCTGCCGTCACAATCGCTTCGTAGAGCGCTGCCCGATCTGCAGCAGGACGCTGCCAGGTCGTACACCCAGCCCCAGCCAAGCCTCCTCAGCCCGTGCCAAGTCCCCCCGACCGGCGCGTGCTGCTGCCAGCAGTCCACAGCGCCGGCACGGGCACAGTGGTCCTCTGCGCATCCACCGCGAGGGCCGCGCCGAGGATGACGGCTACCGTTCAGAGCTCGTGCCAGGGCTGCGAGCCTCAGCTGACGCGCACCGCTTGGCAGAGGAGCTCGCCTTCTCGAGTGGGCGTCTGCTCGCGCTCGCCAGCGCTGAGCCCCCGGGGTTGTACGGCGAGGCGCAGACGCTCGCAGTGGACGATCTAGAGCGCGCGACGTGGACGTGCTTCCTGATCGCCTATCTGGGGCCGCTGGAGTCCGAGGACCCCTTCGCGGGCATCCGGCTCGCCCTCACGAGCGGGCCCGGAGAGCTGCCAGATCTGCAGGGCATCCCGCTCGGACCGCGCACCTCACACGACCCCTTGCGCGGTAGCGCAACCGTCAGCGCCTACTACCAATGGGTGCAGCGCGGCGGCACTGCAGGTACGCCGTCGCCTGGCGTGCAGGGAAGTCAGATGATCGCGTTCACGGGAGATCCCGCGTGGAGTCCGCAGCGACGCTTCGCGCGTGTTTTCGAGCGGCTCTCGCTGCCGGGGCTGACGCGCATGGCCCGCTATGACCTCCTGGTCACGCTTGGGCGCATGGGACTCTACGAGCTGGCCCCAGACTCACTGCACCTGGCGGGCGCGGCTGGGCTTTCCGCCGATGACCCGACGACGCTTGCGGCCAAGCGCTTGTTTGGCATCGGTGACCCGCTCCTGCTCGAGCGTCGCGCGGCCGCGCTGGCCGAGGCGGTATCGATACCGATCGAGGCACTCGAGGAGGCGCTTGCGAACTGGCTCTCACCGCCTCGGGCGAGCATGGGGTGCCCGCCCGAGACTCACGACGGTGACGCGTATGAGCGCGCCGGCGACGCGCTGGGCATCTGAGCGCTGCACGCACGCCACGCCCAAGCTGGGGAACGCAAGGCGCGGTCGGCGAACGCCTGAGAAATACCGTCCACACGGCCGCCTACAGTCCTTGCTGTCTTTGTTCCTAACTCCACGGGAGAGTCGCGATGCCACTCTGTTTCATCGAGCCGCAAGATGCGATCCGCGTCATTGCCGAGTCGGTCGGCCGCGAGGCGCGCCGCCAGCTTGTGGGCGAGGTGGTCCGCGCGTGGGTAGACGACATCCCTGACCAGGAACTCTCAGTCCACTACGCCAAGGCAATTGCCGACCTGGACGAGGACGATCTGCACCTGCTCGCCGCCTGGCACGCCTCGCTCGAGGTGGGGCAGCCGATTCCCAACACCGACTTCCTCGTGGGCGTGTTCCCCAGTCTTGGTGAGAACCGGCGCGAGGCGCTAAAGATCGCGGCTGGCTTCCGTGGCGAGGAAGCATTCCAGGCGGGCGTTGCCGAGGATCAAGCGCTCGACACAGTGCTACCGCGCCTGTCTCGCGAGCGGGCAATCGAGCTGGCTAACGAGTGCATACAGCTGTATATGTGGGACCGCCTCGGCTGCGATAACTAGCGGGCCGTATGCCGGCGCGAGGCTGCGTCCTCGCCGGCTCCGTGCGTATCACGCCACGCCGTCTGCGTCCTTGCCTCGCTTGGCCTACGGCCCCCTAGCGGCCGTGGATCTGACTGGCGATGGAGCGGCTATCACCCTACGCGAGCTCGGCGAGGCTGTTGTCAGCCCAGGTGATCGCCTCGCGGTAGACCCGCTCGACATCGGGCTGGCAAGCGATCAGCTCGCTGGCGGCGTTGAAGTCGCCGCGCTGGTAGGCGATGACTCCGGTGAGAAGGTCACCGAGCTTGCCGCTGCCGTAAAGCAAGGCGTCGACGATGTCATAGCGGAATGGCAGCTGCTCGATCACGAGCTGCATTGGCGTATCAGCGAGCGCGTCTGCGACGGAGAACAGACCGACGGTGAAGTACGACTCGCCGGCTGCGCCGTCTCCCTCACCGGAAAGCTGTTGGCACATGCGGGCCCGTACTAGCGCGGTTATGAGCAGCTCGTGGGGGGCGTCGTGAGCGTTTGCAAGAGCGACCATCATGGCGAAGCGGCGTACGGTCACCGCGCCGAGCCAGGCGAGCCCTTCTTGCACGGACCCGACGCGGCGAGGCAGCGAGACGTATGCCGAGTTGGCGTATCGCAGCAGGCGCATACTCAGACCGACGTCGCGTGTGATGATGCGGTGGAGCTCGTCAAAGTCCTCGGTCGCGCTGAGCTCGACCATCGTGCTCAGCGAGGCGAGACCCTGCGTAGGCAAGCGCGACCGCTGCAAGCTTGAAGGTCGCGCGAAGTAGTAGCCCTGGAAGGCGTCAAAGCCGAGCACGCGGCAGCGCACCCACTCTGCACGGGTCTCGACCTTCTCGGCGAGCAGGGTCAGGCCGGGATAGTTGGCTCTTAGATGCGATACGAGATCCTCGAGGGCCCGGTCGCTGTACTCGAGGACGTCGACCTTGATGATGCTCGCGTAGCTGATGAGCCGTTCTGTGGCAGGGGTGAGCCGGAAGTCATCGAGTGCGATTGTGAAGCCGTCCGCGACAAGTTCGTCCAGCACCCCGAGCAGCGCGTCGTCAACGACTTGATCCTCGAGCACCTCGAGTACGACGCGCGTGGCCGGTAGCGGCGGCGGACGCACGCTCAGCAGAAAGTCACGCGAGACGTTCACATAGGCAACGTTCTCGCCAACGAGATCGAGCAGCCCGACGTCGAAGAGCCCATCGAGAATAACCGTCGAGGTCGCCGCTCGGTCGTCGAGAACTCCTGCGCTCTCGCTGTTGGGTTGCCGAAACAGCAACTCATAGCCGAGAAGGCCCCCATCTCGGTCCAGGATCGGTTGCCGTGCTACGGCAACCACGGAGCGCCCGGCCGGCGCCGCCGCAGCGACCCCCGGGCTCGCGACCCGCTGTGCCTTGTTCCAATGAATGGCACGCACACGAAAGTGTCGGATCGGGCTGATTGCAGCTTTAGTTCGCAGAGACCGCCGTGGACTCCAACGAAGGCCGTCCAGATCGGGCCCTCAGTGGCCGAGTCTCAGCTCAACGCACGATCGTGAAGGACAGCGCCTCGACGGCGGAGCGCTTGCCCGTGGTGGTGTTGGTCGCTTGAACGCGCACCGAGTAGGCGCCGAGCGGTAGATGCCTGCCTTTGGCGAGCCGCCCCTGGAAGGCGATCCGGTGGGCTCCCGCGCTGGCCGCGTAGGTGAGGCTCCCGCGGCTTAGGGTTCGCCGACAGCGTTTGTGACGTCGGTTGCTCCGGCTCGACTTCACGCACTTGCCCCCGACCAGGAAGCCGGAAGCGCCCTGCGTGAAGCTCAGTGTCACCCGGCTGGCTTGGCTCAGAGTGAACGAGAACACGGTGCCGAGTGGTGGCCGCTTGGATCTTGACAGGACTGCCGATTGGGATCCCTCTCGCCAGCGGCGATGGGACTCCGACAGGTGCGTGATCTGCGGGGCTTCGACGCTCGGCTTGGTCAACGCCTTAGACGCGGGACTCGGCTCGGCCGAGATTACAATCGAACCACTCGTCGTGGTTAGGTTCCCCAAAGCGTCTTCGCTTGACAGGGTCACCGCGTAAGTGCCGGGGCTTGTGTAGGTGTGTGTGAGCCGGCACCAGAGGCGCTTGAACCGTCGCCGAACTGCCATCCGGTCGCGCCGAGTGCGGACCAGACGTCCAAGGGGCTCACCGAGAAGGTTACGGGGTCCATCGGGCGGGTGCATCGCTGAGGCAACATATATTTGTACGTGATAGCGTACGTCGCATGCCTGATTCGATTTCGGTTTTTGCTTCCCACGCCGGGGATTACGATGCGCAGCGCCGACGCTTGGTGCCCTGCTTCGATGAGTTCTATGGGACGGCCGTGTCTGTGATCGGGTTGCGCGAGGGTCCAGTGCGGCGTGTGCTCGATCTCGGGGCCGGTACGGGGCTGATGAGTGCTGCTGTGCTTGCTCGCTACCCAGACGCAGAGCTGGTGCTCGTAGACGGGGCGGCGGAGATGCTCGACCAGGCGCGTGAGCGCCTGCCTGTGGGATCGACCACAACCGTCGTGGCTGATCTCCGTGAGGCGTTGCCAGGTGGTCCGTTTGACGCGGCAGTGTCGGCACTTGCCATTCATCACCTCGAGAATCCCGACAAGCGCGACCTGTTTGCTCGGGTGTATGACGCGCTACGCCCGGGAGGGGTGTTTGTCAACGCCGAGCACGTCACTGGCCCAAACCAGTGGCTGGCGGATACCTATCGCTTGATGTGGCGTGAGGCTTGTCGGACGGCGGGCGCGAGCGTGGAGGAGCTGGCGGACGCCGAAGTGCGGATGCAGACCGACCGCTGCGCCGATGTTGCCACGCAGATCGACTGGCTGCGTGCGGCTGGTATGCAGGATTGCGAGTGCTTTTTCAAGCAGCTGCATTTCGCCGTGCTTGCGGGCTGGCGAGCGCTCTAGCGGGGCTCGCTGCAGTCCGCAGCTAGACTGGCCACCATGGACGACGAGCTCACCGCAGCGCCCGCCGCAGCTGTGCCATCCGAAGTTGCGCCCTCCGAGGAGGACGTGATGGACGCCTTGTCGAACGTGATCGACCCGGAGCTTGGGCTGGACTTCGTCGAACTGGGGCTGATCTACGGCGTGGAGGTGGCAGGCGGCAACGTGCGGGTGACGTTCACGCTGACCACGCCGGGATGTCCGATCGGGCCACAGGTCAATGAACAGATCGAAGAGTTCGTGGGCGAACTCGACGGTGTCAAGACGGTCGAATCGGACATGGTCTTCACGCCGCCGTGGTCGCCCGAGATGATGAGCGAAGACGCTAAGTTCGCGCTCGGCTACTGAGCCACCACGCGCTCGCCGCCATCCGGTAGTCAGATGGCTTGCAGGGGGAGGTCGTTTATGCTCGGGCTGTCCGTCGGTCCCAGCATCGGAGGCGATCTGCGTTTGACCTCATACAGCCTGGGTATCCTCTTATCGTCAATGGGGCGGACTGGCGCCCTGGGGGTCGTGTACTGAGGGAGGGTTCTCATGGGGCGCAAGAGGTGGGGTGTCGCGGCCGTGGCCATGCCGCTGGCGATCGTGGGGGCGATGGTCGTCACGGCTGCACCGGCGTGGGCTGGTTTCTCGACGTCGTTCGTCAATTGGGCGGTGTCGGGAGCGCTGATGCCGAAGACGCTGAACGAACCCAGTGCCAGACGGCCGAACCGGTGACGTTCAGCCTGAAGACCACGCTCACGCTCGGCGAACTGCTCGACGTCGGCCCGCATTTCACGGGCACCACAACGATCCCACCCATAACTTGTGAAGGCCCCTCGGGCCTCGTGCTGGGAACGCTCATTACCGGCTTGATGTCCGGCCCGGAAAATCCGTACGAGCTATACATCGCTCCCCGCGAACCTGCGGCGCCAACGGTGGCCACAGACGAAGCCACATCGATCTCGCAGGTTTCAGCAAGGCTGAACGGCAACGTCGACCCCAATGGCGCGAAGCCGAGCGAATGCAAGTTCGAATACGGCATCTACACCTCCTACGGATCGAGCATCCCGTGCCAGTCACCGCCGGAATCGGTGTACTTCCCGTTCGCAGGCAACGCCGAGACGGCGCAGGCAGCGGGACTGAGCGAAGACTCCGTCTACCACTACCGGATGGTGCTCACCAACTCGCTCGGCACGAGCTACGGCGGCGATCAGATGTTCACCACGCTGGGCTCAGCCGGCGCACCGCAATACGGTCAGTGTGTTGCTCAGAAGGACGGCAATTACGCAGATGGCAACTGCAACACGGTTGCAGAGAAGAAAGGTCAGCCCGACCACAAAGGCAAGTACGAATGGGAGCCTGGACCGGCCGCCACGTGTGTGGCGCAGAAGAAGGGCAACTACACGGATTCAGGGTGCACCGTGAAGTCGGCAAAGGCCAAGAAGGGCACATACGAAAAGGCGCCCGGTCCCGGATACACCTCCACGAGCGGATCAGTCACGCTAGAAACAGTGGGCCTTGGATACCCCGTTATGTGCGCAGCGAGCACCGCGGCGGGGGCGGTAACCGGTATGAGCACCGGCATCGAGCGGGTCGCATTTAGCGGCTGCGAAATGTCGGGCAAGACCTGCACGAGCGAAGGGGCCAACGGCACAGCGGGCACAACAGGCGAGATCGTCACGAACATGCTCAACACGCGGCTGCTCGGACCGGTGGCGGGACAGGTGTGGACGGAGATCATGAGCGCAGAACACGCCCCGTACCTGGCTGAATTCGGCTGCGAAGGCTTGCTGCTGCGCGTGTCGGGCTCAATCGGCGGGGTGCAAAGCCAAGACGTCGACACCTCGAGTGTGACCAGCACAACAACGTTTGCGGTTGAAACGGGCGAACAGGTTCTCCACTCATCGCTCTCTGAAAACGGCGGCAAAAGTTGGGCTGTACCCGATGTCTTGACTCTGTCGGCGGTAGCCACCAACACATCGGCATCCGCGATCGAGATCAGGCCATAACCCCGTAGCGTGCAACTTCCGCTTGAGCGGACGACGCTAGGATTCGTCAGCACGAGAGCGAACAGGGGGGCTTAGGTGGTGCAGGGGCTTGGCAGGCGTCGTGATCGCGTCAGTGTCGCCGCAGTGCTCACGGTTGTGCTCGCAGCGCTCGCGAGCGGGCTATTGGGGACGCTGGCCCAGGCCGCGTCATGGCATCTGGACACCGCGTTCGGTAAACGGGGCGTTGCCGGGCTACCCGTGAGGGAGGGCGGCTTTGAACATTTCTACGCCCCCGGACCCGGGGCCCAGGGTTCGCTGTTGGCGTCTGGACCGAATGGCTCGGTCTTCGTGGGTGGCTTCGCGCACAGCAGGCCGGGAGCGTTTCTGCTGGCGCGCATGTCTGCGCAGGGCAAGCTCGTAGCGGGCTTCGGACATGGCGGGGTGATCACCGTACCGGCGATCTACGCGCGGCCGGAACATCCACCACGGATGTTCGCACTCGGCGGCGGTGCCCTGTTGGTCGTCGGTCTCAACCGCACCCACGAGCTCGTGGTTGTCCGCCTCAGTGCCGACGGTCAGCCGGATCGCGCGTTCGGACACGGCGGCGTCGCCGAGTACACGCTCGCAAATACCCGCGGCCACGCGATCATCGCGGGCGCTTCGCTGGAGGTGGGCGGCGACATCCTCATCGGCTACTTCCGTAGCGAAGTCCCGCAGCCTTCTAACGAACCGGCGATCACCTATGGCCTCGGTGCTGGGCCGCTTGAGCTCGTGCGGCTGCTGTCGTCCGGCGGTCTCGATCCGTCGTTTGGCAGCGCTGGTTTTCTGACCGCCGGCGGCCCACCGCCTGAGACGGGAGAAGGGGTCGCCTGCGATGTCACCATTGCCAATAGCGGGTCAGTCTTGCTCGCCTACGAACAAGCGTTTCTGCCGAGCGGAAAGGGCTTGGAATCCCCAGCGGTACAGGAGCTCGGCCCGACCGGAGCGGACGCGCCTGGGTTCGGTGATGCTGGTATCGCCTACCTGTCGTCTCCACCGGTGGTCGAAGGTGTCGACTCGATCGTATGCGGCGGTCTGTTCGCGCTCGCCAATGGCGAAGTCGAGGCAAGCTTTGGCGGCGGTGGTGAGCTTTTCCGCTTCACCTCAGCCGGTCTACCTAACCCTGCCTTTGGCAGCTCCGGACACACCAGCTCTAACCGCCGGGTTGTGGACTTGGCGCTCGGTGCGAACGGAGAGACCTTCGCGCTTGGCTCGATCGATCCCCTTATCGTCGTGGGCACGCTTGCAAGCGGCACACCCGATCCGGGGCTGGGCGGCAACGCAGGTATGCGCTTCCCGGTCAAGCTCGCGCGATCACCGCGAGGTGAAGAACACCCGGTCGTCGAATTGCTGCCAGTCGACGGCGGTCTGGACCTACTCGTCGGAGAAAGCCTCGTGCGCCTGAAGGGTTAGAGCCGCGGCCGCTTGGTTTGTACCCGGTTGGCTCCACTGAACTGTTCGGCGCGCAAACCACGGGTGCGCCGACGCGGTAGGTCGGCAGGATCTCGTGGCGGCTGTTGACGCGTAGCTCGGCGATGAGGATGGCGAGGAGTGCCTTGGCTTGCTCGGGCTCGCTGTGTTCGATGACGTGATTGAGCTGGTCAGCGACGGCGCGGAGTGCCGCCGCATCAGGCTTGGTCGGCGTGTCTGCGGCTAGTTCGTGGGCGAGTGCTTGGTCTTGGTCATGGAGAACGTCGAGTCGTGCCTTGAGGGTGGTCAGCCGCTCGTTGAAGTGCGCGGGGTTGAGGTCGCCGGCCTCAAACGCGTCTTGGTAGCGGTCGATCGCTCGTTCGGAACGGGTGATCTCCTTGGCGAGCGAGGCGCGTTGTTCGGTGAGCGCCGTGCGGTCGGTGTCATTACTAGCGGCCGCCTGCTTGATGGCGTCGCGGATGAGCCCGCCGTCTCGGTAGATGCTGGTCAGCTGGGAGAGGATCGCGGCCTCTAGCTTCTCGCGGGGGATGCGCTCCCCGTCACAGCTTTTTCGTCCGAGCTTCTGTCGGCCGGAGCAGGCGTAGTAGTGGTAGGTGCCGCCGTTGCCTTTGGCGGACATGCCGACGTATGCGCGGCGGCAGCGCCCGCAACGCACCAGGCCGGTTAGTAGGAACTCAGCGCGGCTTGCCGCGCGCATCGCCAGGTCATCTCCTCGCTGTTTCAGTAGTGCTTGTGCGCGATCGAAGGTGTCTTGCTCGATCAGCGGCTCGTGCAGACCAGGGAAGGTCTGGTCGCGCCAGTGGACACGCCCGACGTATGCCTCGTTGCTCAGCACCCAGAGCACGATGTTGGGCTGCCAGCCACGCGACGGCGCAGGCGCATGTTCGTCCACGAGCCGCCGGGCGATCGCAGCGGCGCCGAGCCGCCCGGCGGCGTAGAGGGTGAAGATGCGTCGGATAACGGGTGCGGTGCGCGCATCGGGGATGAGTTGCTTTTGCTCGTTGCGTGCGTAGCCGAACGGGATGCGTCCGTTGGGCCAGCGGCCTTCGCGTGCGCGGCGCTCGATGCCGCTGGTGACGCGGTCGACGATCGTGGCGTGCTCAAACTCGGCAAACACGCCGAGCATCTGCAGCATCATCCGGCCGGCTGCGGAGCCGGTGTCGAATGGCTCGGTCGCCGAGCGCAGCACGACGTTGAGGGTGTCTAGCTCCTCGGCGATGCTCGCGAGCTGACGCACCTTGCGGCTGAGCCTGTCAATCCGGTAAACGAGCAACTGGTCGATCCTGCGTTGGCGGGCGAGGTCCAGCGCAGCTTGCAGTCCGGGCCGGTCGAGCTTGGTGCCCGTGGCGCGGTCTTCGTGGTGGGCGATGATCCGCCAGTCCTCCTGCACCTTGCAGAACGCCTCCAACCGTTCCTGCTGGGAAGCGAGCGAGGTCGGCTGGTTCTCCTCGTCGGTCGAGATACGGGTGTACAGACAGATACGCGTCATCGCCAAGGCTCCTCCTGCTCGTGATCTCGCGGGGAGTCGAGGAGACCAGAACCGCCACCGGATCTCAAGTCCTCGTCGCCCCACGGCCGACCGACTGTTCCGTGCTGTCTCTCGTGTTCGGCTTCTGTGCGTTCCTCGGCGCGGCGCTGCTCCCATGCGCGGGCAAGCTCGGCATCCTCCGCCGCCACGGCAGCCGTCGTGTCCTGCGGGCGGGCACGCGCACCGAGCGGGGAGAGCGCCGCCCAGCGCTCGGGCATCGGCACCTGCCAGCGCCGTCCGAGAGCCCGTTCACGCGGCGTGACCTCTGCGCCGGCCAGCGTCTCGAAGTCCGCCATCCCGCAGGGCTGCTCCTCGTAGTCAAGACAGCGCCAGACCGTCCCGAGTGGCCCACACGCTTCAAGCTGGGCCGTGGTGGTGACCCAGAAGCGCGCGCTGGGCACCTGCCATGCGTTCTGCCTGCCCTCTAGGACCAGGTGTTGTGCGCGGCGCTCCCCAGGGACGACGAAGCAGACGTTATGCCAGCGCAGGCCGCGGGCTTGCTCCAGCGTCGTGGCGTAGCGGCTGATCTTCCCGGCGAGTGTCGCCATTGGCTCGGTCGCGCGATCCCACTCCACCGCAGCCACCACGAGCCCGAACGGTGTGCTCAGCGTGAGGCTGGCATCCGGTCGCGCCATCTCATATGCGGGGTGTGACCAGTACGGCTTGATCGCACCCCAGCCAGGCTCCCACGCGGCGACCCACACGTCGGGAGTGTCGAGGGTCGCGACGACGATGCTGCATACGAATCTGTTGCACTAGCTGATCGGTCGTCAGGATCTTCTGGCGATACAGCAACCATGCGATCTCTCGGTCACGCTCTGTCGTGTGCTTGGCTACCTCCCAGGCGAACGCGCTCCCTACACGCGCCGCTCGCGTAGACATTTCGTTGGGCATCTACTTACCTCCCTTTGTCGCGCGCCGGGAGCCCTGGCGTTTTGCGGTCCCATGCGGGCAATCC
>Ga0209624_10001333_pt1 | contig 19654 bp, 17 predicted proteins | sample JacPinW_OM2H0_O1_FD_188565 | JGI IMG/M metagenome (GOLD analysis project Ga0209624, IMG submission 188565) | Forest soil microbial communities from Algoma, Ontario, Canada - Jack Pine, Ontario site 1_JW_OM2H0_O1 (SPAdes) (version 2) | ecosystem: Environmental > Terrestrial > Soil > Boreal...
ACGTGCAAACGCCCGTCGACCGCGCGCCGCCATTCGCGAGCGACATGGGCGACGAGAGGAGCGAAACGAGCGCGGGCGTCTTTTGCAGCAAGCGGCATGGCGTCTGAATAGATGGCATATCAATTAATTGAGTGTCAATTATCCACCCTGCCCCACTGGCTTCGCCTATCAGAGCGCGAACGTCCTCAGCCTCAGTGCATTGGCGACCACGCTCACCGACGACAGCGCCATCGCTGCGGCGGCCACGATCGGGGACAGGGTGAGGCCAAAGGCCGGATAGAGCACGCCGGCGGCGATCGGCACGCCCGCGGCGTTATAGATGAAGGCGAAGAGCAGGTTCTGCCGGATGTTGCGCATCGTCGCCTGCGACAGTCGGCGCGCGGCGACGATGCCCCGGAGATCGCCGCTGAGCAGGGTGACGCCGGCGGATTCGATGACGACATCGGTTCCCGTCCCCATCGCGATCCCGACGTCGGCCGCCGCAAGCGCCGGGGCGTCGTTGACGCCGTCGCCGGCCATCGCGACGACACGGCCCTCCTTCCGCAAACGCTCGACCATCTTGCCTTTGTTCTGCGGCAGAACTTCCGCCTCGATTTCCGCGATGCCGAGCTTGCGGCCCACGGCCTCTGCGGTTGCGCGGTTGTCGCCGGTGAGCATCACCACGCGGACGCCCATCGCCTTGAGCATACGAACCGCGTCGGGCGCGGTCACCTTAATCGGGTCGGCTACAGCCATCACGCCGGCCGCCTTGCCGTCGATCGCGGCGAAGACCGCCGTCGCGGCGTCGATCCGCCAATCGTGGGCCGCCGCTTCAAGAGCATCAACGTCTATTCCAATCGCCTGCATCAAAGCTCGATTGCCGAGCGCCACTTTGCGCCCGTCGATAATTCCGGTCACCCCTTTGCCTGAGACGCTCTCGAAGCCCTCAACATTACCCAACGTGAGACCACGATCAGCCGCGGCGCGCACGATCGCCGCCGCGAGAGGATGTTCGCTGCCGCGCTCGAGGCTCGCCGCCAGCTTAAGCAGCGTTTCCTCGCTGATTCCGGACGCGGGCTTCAACGCCACGACTGTCGGCTTGCCCACGGTCAGCGTGCCGGTCTTATCGAGAACAAGGGTGTCGACCTTCTCGAGCCGCTCGAGCGCCTCCGCATGTCTGATCAGCACACCCGCTTGAGCGCCGCGCCCCACGCCCACCATGATCGACATCGGCGTGGCCAGACCCAGCGCGCACGGGCAGGCGATGATCAGCACCGAGACCGCGGCGACAAGGCTATAGGCCAGGCGCGGCTCCGGTCCCCAGATCGCCCAGGCGACGAAGGCGAGCGCGGCGACCGCCATGACCAGCGGCACAAACCAGCCTGATACCTGATCGGCCAAGCGCTGAATTGGCGCTCGGCTGCGCTGCGCTTGCGCCACCATTTGGACGATCTGCGCCAGCACCGTGTCGCGCCCAATCTTGTCGGCGCGCATCACGAAGGCGCCGCTTTGGTTCATCGTGCCACCGATGACTCCGTCGCCCACGCTCTTGCCGACCGGCATCGATTCTCCGGTCAGCATGGATTCGTCGATCGCGCTTCGTCCCTCGATGACTTTTCCATCCAAGGGGACCTTCTCGCCCGGCCGAACGCGCAGCCGATCGCCGATTTTGACCGCATCGAGGGCGACCTCCTCGTCGGCGCCATCGCCATGGACGAGCCGCGCTGTCTTTGGCGCAAGATCGAGCAGGGCGCGGATGGCGCCGCCGGTCTGCTCGCGCGCCCTGAGCTCAAGCACTTGCCCGAGCAGGACAAGAGTCGTGATCACCGCCGCTGCTTCAAAATAGACCGCGACCGCGCCGTGGGCGCCGCGAAACGCCGACGGGAACAGCCCCGGCGCAACGGTGGCGACGACGCTATAGGCCCACGCAACGCCAACCCCCATGGCGATCAGCGTGAACATGTTGAGATTGCGCGTCTTAAGTGACGCCCAGCCGCGCTCGAAGAACGGCCATCCCGCCCAAAGCGCGACGGGCGTGGCGAGAGCGAGCTGAATCCAATTGGAAAGGGCCTCGGACAAGAACCAATGCGGACCGGCCAGATGCCCGCCCATTTCGAGCGCGAAAACGGGAATGGAGAGCGCAAGCGCGATCCAGAAGCGGCGGGTCATGTCGATGAGTTCGGCGCTCGGGCCGGTCGCTTCCGCTGCGATCTCCGGCTCCAGCGCCATCCCGCAGATCGGGCAGTTTCCGGGATGGCCCTGACGAATCTGCGGATGCATGGGGCAGGTGTAGATCGTGCCCGCGGCGGGGTTTTGGCGTTGTAGCCGCGCTCGATGAGCGCGGCCGGCGCGGTCGGCGACCTCGCCTACAGTACCAAGGTATTTCGCCGGCTCGGCGACGAATTTTCCGCGGCAGCCGGCGGAGCAGAAGAAGAAAGTCTCCCCGCCGTGCTCGGCCTTGTGCTTGGCCGTCGCCGGGTCAACCGACATGCCGCAAACGGGGTCCGTCGCGAGCGCGCTTGTGGCCTCGGCCGCGGTCATCGACGAATGGTGCTTGTGTTCCATGAAGGGAGAGCATAAACCTTCCTATCATGGGAAGGTCAAGCGGATTCTCAACATGAACATCGGCGCGGCGGCGGCCTCCAGCGGAGTCACCGCCAAGATGATCCGCCATTACGAGGCGATCGGCCTGTTGCGCCCGGCTGAGCGCCGCGCGAACGATTATCGCGATTATGGCGAGCGCGATCTCCACGAGCTGAGATTCATCAAACGGGCGCGACGGCTCGGCTTTTCGATCGCTGAAATCGGCGAGCTATTGGCCTTATGGCGCGATCGCGGCCGCCCAAGCCGCGAAGTGAAACGCATCGCCGAGGCGCATATCGGCGATCTTCAGTCGCGGGTCGCCGAAATGCAGGCGATGGCGAACACGCTTCGGGAGCTAGTCGCCACATGCCATGGCGACGATCGTCCGGACTGTCCGATCCTCGATGATCTCGCGCTCGGGGTTCACGCCTGAGCGGTGGCCGACCCTTGCGCGCTCCCGACCTCTGGTTCATGAGGCCGCGATGACCATCGCTTCGCCCCCGGCCAAGAACAACTGGCCCGATTTGATCCGCCCGACGATACGCGACGTCGCGACGAGCGGCATCGTCGAAGTGTTCAATTACGGCCGCGGCCGGCAAGGGCTCATTCCCTTGTGGGTCGGCGAGGGCGACTTGCCGACACCGCCGTTCATCAGCGAAGCCGCCAAGACCTCGCTCGATCGCGGCGAGACCTTCTACACCTGGCAGAGCGGCGTCCCTGAGTTGCGCGCGGCGATCGCGGCCTACATGACGCAAGTCTACGGCACAGCGCCCAGCGGCGGCGCTTTCTCGCCCTCGAATTTCTTTGTGACGATCGGGGGAATGCACGCGATCGAGATCGCGACCCGCCTCATCGTCGGCCCCGGCGACGAGGCGCTGATACCCACGCCCGCCTGGCCCAATTTTGTCGGCGCGCTGGAAACTTCCGGAGCGCGCGCCGTGCCCGTCCGGCTCAACAAAGGGAGCCGCTGGAGTCTCGATCCGGCCAAGCTCGAAGAGGCGGTGACGCCGGCGACCCGCCTCATCTTTTTCAACTCCCCCGCCAACCCGACCGGCTTCGTTGCGACGCTGGAGGAGATCGTCGAGACGCTCGCCATTGCGCGCCGGCATGGGCTTTGGATCATTGCCGACGAGATTTACGGGCGCCTCACTTACGACGGCGTCCGCGCGCCCTCGTTCCACGACGTGATGGCGCCCGACGACAAGATCCTGTTCGTCCAGACTTTGTCCAAGAACTGGGCGATGACCGGCTTTCGCATCGGCTGGCTCGAGGCCCCGCCGGAGCTCGGCTCTGTGATCGAGAATCTGGTCCAGTACACGACCTCGGGCGTGCCCGTATTCAATCAGCGCGCGGCCACTGCGGCGCTTGAGCAGGGCGAAGCGTTCCTAGCCTGGCAAATCGAGCGCTGCCGGCGCTCGCGCGACATTCTGTGCAAGGGACTCGCGGCAACGGGGCGCGTTCGTTTCTTCGAGCCGGAGGCGGCGTTCTATCTGTTCTTTTCAGTCGACAGCTTTTCCGACTCCCGCGCCCTGGCGCTGCGGCTCATCGACGAAGCTGGCGTCGGCGCGGCGCCCGGCGCGGCCTTCGGCCCTGGCGGCGAGGGCCACCTCCGTATCTGCTTTGCCCGTGATCCCGAACAGATCGCAGAAGCGACGCGCCGCATGGCGCGGTGGCTCGCAGCCTAAAGCAAGTTGCTTTTGGATCGAGGCGGCCGAAAGCGAACGGCTCGGGCGATAATCTCGGACGGCGACAATTTCTTGCAGAAAATCAGAAGCTAGGGTAAGCTTGCCCCATGAGCAATCCAGCTTTTCCGCAGGCCAAGACCCCGGCTTTCCGATCCATCGCTTCTCAGCTCGCGGAAGAAGCGCGATGAAAAATTATTCGCGCTTCCAGCCGCGTAACCCATTGAAAAGTCTCGATTCGAACGAGAGAATCCAAGGAAATCCAAGGAAAGGGGGCAATCTCTACGCGCACACAAAACATAAGGCAACATTGCGGCGAAGCATCGCGCGTGAGGGGGGAACACCAGCCGGGAGCTTTGCTTGTCGGAACCGCCAGCTAACCTTGGCAGGACTACGCTCTACCGGCTTCTACTACCGCGATTAAAAGCAACCCAAAGAACCGCCCAAGACCAACCGCAGTAAGGGGATAATCGTGGACCCCGTCCGCCTTGCGACATGCCTCGATCGGAGCGTTGCCGCGTCCGGGGCAATTGCCTCGATGGTATCGCGCCTCACTTCCCTGGCGCAAGCTCCTGTCGCCGGCGGAGCGCCTGGCGGCGGCTGAGCGGCCCGGGCGGCTCGTCGGGCTGGACCGAGCCGTCGAACGGGCTTTGGGCGGATAGTGCGGGTACAGGAGTCGCCTCGGGAAGGACCGGAGTCCACGCCACAGCCGACATTCCATATCGAGCGCGAAATAGACTTCACCACGAAAGCGATCCGCGGCAGGGGGCCAGCACTCGGTGCTAACCGCTTGGCCCTAAGCCGCTACCCGCCTCACTCGGTGTGACGCCACCCGACGTTTGGGAGATGTGGTTGAGCACGCTGGACAGTCGATCAAGCTGCCCGTTTTCGGCTCGTCGACTGCGTCCGCAAGGTGATCGAGCTCACCGGCAAGCAGGGCGGCAATCTGAGCATCAAAGGCGTCTCTGGCGACAACATACATCCCTCCCCGTGCGCCTTCGAAGCCGCAGTTCCAAGCAGCAAGTGACTGCGCATACCGGAGTGCCGCTCTCAGGCCATCAGCCCCAACGTCGTGAAACCCCCCGACACCGCCAGCAGCGACCTTCGCGATTAGGCCCGCCGTGCACCAGTCGCCGGAACCACAGGTGTCAGCGAGCCTTGGAGCCGGAACAGCGCCGATGTGAATCCACTTAGACCACGAGCGCCCGAACCGGTGTCGATATTTCAGGCCTTGTTCGCCTAGAGTCTGCACCTCCACAATCGTTGCCGCCCCTTTGTTGATCACGCCTCCTAAAGTCGCCAGGCGCTGGTCGGCATACTTGACGATGTGGGCAAGGTCGATCGCCTCGGCCATTAGCTTGTCGGTGCCCTTGCCTGAAGGCTCGAAAACGATGACGGCACCCCGTTCGGACGCCTCTTTGGCGAGAGAAAGCGCTGCTCGAGACAACCGGTCGAGGAAAAACACGGAGGCGTTGTCTAGCGCCGGCGTCACCGCTTGAACCGCAGCGGTGGTTACGGGCTTGAAGCTCGGAAGCCACTCTCCGCATTGTGGGCAAGACCATGAAAATCGGTGCCTCAGCTTGCCGTCCTTTCCCCGCCTGATCTCTTGAATGATGATGGGTGTGTGCGCCGCCGGGCTGCAGTTCGCGAAATCTAGGTGGACACCCCAATGCGCCAAATCGGCCCTGACACGCTCGGACGCCGGATCGCCATTCATCCTGGCGATTGGAAAGGCGTCCCAGCCGAGGTACGCGAGAATTGACAAGACATTGCCGCACGTTCCGCCTGCCCAGGAGCGAACTGGCGACATAGGATTGAGCCCGAGAACGAGGTCCAGGGCAATGAGGCCGGTCCCGAAAACCTTCGGCTTTGCAACAGAGGTCATCCGCGAGCCCCTCCTTCTGCTTGCAGCGCCGGTCGTGGCGCAGGATAGACATCCCCCTCCAACCAAATGTGAACGAGGCTCGATGCGCCGTCCGGGACTGACGCTTGGAGGGTGTACCCGATGGGCTCGAGATGGGCGACAGGCAAATCACGCTCAAGCGCCGCCATGAGGGCGCCCAGGGCCATTACCTTGCTGCCGAGTGGGGAGAGGACGAGAAGGGAGCCGCCAGCCCCTGCGAATACCGGTTTACGACGATCGTCGAGACGAAGGATCGTCCGGTAAAGGTCCAACGGGTCGCTCTCGTCCGCATAGACGATGTTGCGGGTGTCGACTGCCCACGTGCTCTCGAGCTCGACGATGTATTCCTCGGCCAAGGCATCCCCGAGCCGAGGATTGCTGGCCGGAAAGGGCAGAATGGGACAGGTGTCGTGAGGAGCGACGAAGTCATAGAGCCGCGCGAGCGCGCTGCGCCGGCCAGCGGCAAGTTGAGGTAGCCACAGCTTCGCGGCGGCGGCCGAACCATCAAGGGTGGACCCGCCCTTGAAGCCGTGGACGTGGCCCGGGGCATCGCTCGGGATGGAGCGGATGTCCGCGCAAATACATACGGTTATATAGACTACGAAACCCGGACAAATGGTGGAAAGAAGACAAAAACGGACGAAAAACCATCGACTGGATCGAAAGGATAGAAATATTCGACATCATCGGTTTCTTTCTGTCGTCCCTGTTGAAGGCAATCAAGAATTTCCCCGGGCTCGTCACAAAAGAAGAGCTTGAGATCCTCAAGCGGGGCAAAGCCGATCGCGGCCGGGTCACCAAAGAAAACGTCGCGGCCAAAATGCCAGAACTCAAGGTCTATACGGCCAAGGAACTGGAAAAGACGGCGCGTATGATGGAGCTGTTACGCCTGACCTTCGAAACGGTGGTCCCCGGCCGCCCGATCACGCTCAAGAAATGGTGGGGTGCGGGCGCGGTCGCAGGGGCACTTCTCGAGCAACACCTGGGAAAGCCTCGGGACGCTCGCGCCAAGCTCGGCGACATCGAAACGCCGCTCAAGGCTCTGAACGAGGAGGGGAGAAGACCGCTCATGTGGGCCTTCAGGGCGCTCTTCGGCGGGCGCGGCGAGCTCATGAAACAGGGTCTGACCTGGGTCGTCCTGCAGCTCTACGATCAGGCGTCGGCCTATCCGGCGCACATCGCCGAGCTACCCTCGATGGGAGGGGGCGAATGGGTCCATCGTAAAAACCCGACGCGGGAGGAAATAGAGCAATCGAACATGCTCAGCATGTTTCGGGCCGAAACTCACAACTTCAACTATTTTTTGCCGTTCTACCCTCTGCCCTTCCGCGTCAAGAGCGGCGCGATCATGTTTCCAGCCGACGTAAGGGGCGTCTGGATGCGCGACGACGTCGTGGGGGCCTTCAAATATTTCGACAAATTCTCTTCGCTAGGCAGGCTTTCCCACGGGGTCCTCGGCGGCTCCAAACCAGAGATCCGTGTGACTGAGGCGCTCTTCTTCGTCCCCGCCACGGATGAAAAACCGTTCGCGTTCATAAGAGAGCTTTTCGATCTTCGCGCCCGGATCATGAAGGCGGACAAGAAAGATGTCAGGGCCGTTATCCTCAAGCTGGCTTACAATTCGATTTTCGGCAAGTTGGCCCAGAGCGTCGGGCGCAAGGGCGAGCCCCCGCCCTATGCTTCACCCTGGATGGCCGCCGCAATCACCGCCGGGACGAGGCGGAAGCTCCTTGAGGCGGCGTTGACCGCGCCCGACAGCATCGTCTGCTTCGCCACCGACGGCATTGTCTCGTTGAAGGCGCTAGACGTCTTCGTTCCCAAGGAAAAAACGCTCGGGGAGTGGGACCATGAAGTCGCGGAAGGCGGCGGCATCTTTGCCCAGAGCGGCGTCTACGCCCTGATGAAGGACCTGACGAAAGCCGACTATGACCGGATGGAAGACCGGGAGAAGGCCGACGAAGGCGTCAAGATCGCGGCGCGCGGGTTCTCGCCGCTGAAACCGGATGACGACGAGACGTGGACGCGGCACATGGTCAAGGTCCTGTTCGAGGATATTCCGGCATGCTGGAAGGATGGAAAATCTGCTTATGTCTTCGACCGCCAGCAATATGTCACGGTCGGCGCGGCGCTGGCGCGAAACCCGCCCCCTCCCGTCGTCGGATCGGGGAAGAGAAGGGCGTGGGGGCCCTTTCTGACCGGCTCATGGATTGAGAGCGAGGGCAAGCTGCAACTCGACGCCATGAGCCGCAAGCGGCTGCCTCCGAAGGACCCGCGCGAGGGCCTGGACCGCGCTTCGGGACTGGTGGCGCTCGCGGTCAATCACTGGCCTCCCTACGGAGGAAAGTTGGACAGCTACCCGGCCAGGCCGAAATGGATGGACCGGAAGTGGTTCGGTCCCGAGTGGTCGGACGGCGAGCCGGCTCCGGACGAAGAGGGCGTCGAGAAGGACCTCGAGGGCGAGAACGAGCTCGAGCTCGACGAGCAGGAGGATGTCATCGCTGGATTGAGCGCGAGCTGACGGAGAGAAACATGCCCGTCGTGACTGGCTGGCCCCCGCTCTTATCGGAGGGCGTCTGGATCAGGAGCTATGTCGCCTGTACGGATGGCTTGAAGGACGCCGCCCCGATGCGCACAGGCGAGTGCCGCCAGCATTCCAGCATGGAGGGCGTCGCGACGGGGTTGAAACTGATTGGTCCCAACCCGGCCAATTACAGGGATTGGGTGCTTGAAGGCTTTTTCCGGATGACCGACGCCGCCACGGGAGGGAGAACACAAGCTAGTCGCATGTTCAACAGGGACAGAAGATTTTTCATTTCTGTCAAGGACTTGCTTAAAATCGGAAAAGCAATCGAGTTTTCGTATGAGTTCTATGTTGAGAGACGGGCGGTCGGCGGAGGACTTAAAAAGCGCGTTGAGATCACCCGTCTATTGGCTTTGGAGACCTCAGTCTCCGAATGGTGCCGCGCTCACGGCATCTTTCCGTGGGCTTCGATTTGATCGGGCAGAAGTGGCGAAGTCGGGACCCGAAGCTGCCATTCTCGTCGGCTTCGCCTACAGGAGGAATGCGTGGCGGAACGCGACCTTTTGCGCCAACGAGCGCGAGCCGCCCGGCCGGGCGTCCAGACTGCATCGCGGAGATCACCGACCTGGCGTCGCGGTGGGAGAACCGCGTCGAGGCTTCGCGAGTCGTTTCAAGTTTCGGCGGGGCGTAGCCTCCGCGCGCGCCACGGCTTCTACCCATGGCCAATTTGCTTGAAGCAGCCCGTGCGCCGTCTCTTTGAGGCGTTGGAAATAGAGGTCGCGGCACTCGTCAGCCCAACCCGCGTTGTCCTCGATGAGATCACGAGCTTCTTGCTCGTCGAATCTGTCCCCTGAGTCATGATCACGCGCGGGAAAGCGCAAGTCATGCGCAATCGTGCTGGCGAACGCAATTAACACACGGGTTTCGATGTAGTCGCGCTTTTCCGGCGTGTCGCCAAAGTGATTTTTGAACTCGGGTCGCCAATCTTTGGGAAATTCATTTTTCCCGCAAACGCCGCCGTCTGGAATGATGGAAACGAAAATGGGCGCTCTACCGCGAATTGCGCCGACAACGGCGTGGCCGGCCTCATGATAGGCAGTGGCCTCTTCATCGACTGCATCACGCGGGGCCATCGGCTTCGTCTAATCACCTCCGTCAAAACGGAATGTCGTCGTCAATCGGCAACGGCTTGCCGTACACCCAGACCTCCGGCCCCCCAAGTGGCGAGAACTTCGGCGGCTTCGAGCCGGTGTAAATGCTGACTCGTTTGGACTTGATCGAGATACTATCGATGCATAAAGAAACGACATACTCAGAGGTGTAGACCCTCTTAGCGGGGACCTCGTGACTGAAATACTCATCATAATATCCTATCTCATCGCTATAACTCCAGTATAAATAGGATCCTCCGAGCACGTGAAGCTTGCTCCCGCGAATGACGCCCAAAAGACGATCAATCTCTTCAATGGCCTCAAATCTCTTCAGTTGACCATCAAGTGTGTCACGCGGGTCTGCGAGAAAATTTGATTGTACTGACTGAAGATGCGATACGGCCTTTTCGAACTCACGAAGGTGGGGAAACACCGCAGGCTCGGGCCTGGTGTCGACCAGCCATTTGAGGCGGTTCGCCCCGAACCACAATTCATCCATGATACCGTTGCCGTCGAGCGCCTGAAGAAGAACTTCGTCTTCAGACTTGTTCGTCGGGGGCGTCTCAATCTGTGAACCTTCGGGAGCAACGACCACAGTGACGGACTTGTTAGGAAGGAGGTGTTCCATCGGAACTCGGAGATGATCAGCGACTTTTTTCAAAGTCGTGTCCTTTACAGGCTTGCCGCTTATAATACTCTTTATCGTCTTCCGGCTGGTTTGAGTGGCGTCGGCGATGTCTACCTGTGTTTTCGATTGTTGCTTGAGTATTTCGGCCAATGCGCCGGGTCGCGCCTCCATCATGACCTTGCCCATTGCCATCTCCTCTGGCGCGTGAAATCGGACGGCAAGGCGTGCCCCCTGACGCCGTTCCCCAAGAAAAACCCCGAGGATTGCTCCTCAGGGAGTTTGTTTGCGGTTCGTGTTGCTTTAGGCCGCCGCCTGTCTGAAGAGCACGTTGAAGTCGACCGTCGTTCCGTACTGCTCCCCCTCAAGCAAGGCATCAACGCCGATCTTGTAGCGAATATAGCTGGCCAAGTTGTAGAATGCTTTCGACCCTCCGTACCACTTGAGGTTGGGGCGTCCCTTGGCATCAATTGAGGGCGAACCGTCCCTCTCCTGTGCCTGCTGCCCCAGGAAACTCAGGTAGTCCGGGTTTGCGGTCGACCAGTCGATCGTCGCGATGCGCTTCACCATGATCTTCTGCCCTTCAGGTCCGAGCTTTCCCGCGACCTTCAAATAGACGTCGTGATAAACCAGACCCAAAGCGATCCAACCCGGCGAGGTTAGGTGAATGCCTTCCGCGTCGTAGAACGACACACCCATTTCGTTGGCGAGGTCATTCAGAAACGCCTCGATTTCAGCCTTTTTTGCCGACAACGTGGTGAGGGTCAGATTGGGGTTTTCGAGCCGCTGTGTGTAGTGATCAACATGTGGGCCGGGTCCCTCCAAGGCGGCCCGAAGGAATTTCACGAGAGAGATCTTCGTCGCAATCTTCCCGCTCCCCTTCTTGACCGACTGGGCGCGGTGATCGATGCCTCCGTGATTGGCGAACACCGGGGCGGCCGCAAGTTCATTTGCAAAGATGACGTAGGGATCGGAGTGATCCAGATCGATCGCCATCCCTTTCCCGACCGGAGAAGCGAGAACATTGAAGTCGTGGAAGACCTGCTGCATCTCTTCGATGGTCAGCGGCGACGCAGTCTCAACCGGCGCGAAGATCGTGACAGCGAGATACAATTCGCCCGTGGCCTTGCGAACCTCCAACTTCTCATCCTGATCGTTGATCACGCCGAGCAATGAGGCGGCGCGACCGAGCCCGTCGACGAGAACGCGAACGTTCGTGGGGTCGGACGAGAGACTGAGGACGCCGGCTTCCGGCTCTTCAAGGTCGTAGGGCTTGAACTTCTGCGGCTCCTGCACGCACACAGAGATGGCGGGGAATGCCCCGATCCATTTCGAGTCCGGGAGCATTCGCTCCCTGACGTAGGCCGCCCCACGCTTGCGGCGATCAGCGTCGGTTTTGCGCTGCACCTTCTCGTAAATCCCTCGCACTTCCTCCGGGAGTTTCTTAAAGGCGACGCTGGGGTCGTGACCCAAGATCGCTTTCAAAAGCTTGGCCGGCACTACCGACTGATAGGCGACGAGATGCGCCGAATGCTTGCCCCGAACCACGGGAATGGGCATAGTGCCAATCATCGAAATTACCTTTCTTGCGGGTTAGGTGACGTTCGATCAACGGAGGGGAGTTCCAGTCCGCCTCCGCGAGCGCCCGGTCCAAAGCCGGGCGCTTTCTTTTTTGCCCGAGCCTCACCGGTGTTGCAGAATTTGCGTTCTTCGATGGATCCGTACAAGTATTATTTTATGAGCTTGTTCGTGAGTCCTTTTTATCTAGGAAAGGGAGCGGGGACGCGAAAAGGACACAGGGGAGCCCAGAGGGCAAGATTCGCGGTCCTCGCCCTCGAAAAACGGCTTCGGCTTAGCGCCGGACTTCAGGTCCTTCCCTGCGCTGTCCTTAGACGCCCGGTATCCGACTTGCTCCAGCCGTTCCGGCAATGGAAACTTTCCGCCCGAACTGAGGCGTCGAAAATCGCGGTCTGCTATGTCCGTTCTACGTCGAGTCCTGCCATTCCCCGGCGGCCCTTTGGATGGCAGGATTGCGACGTCCACGAGCTCCCTAACGGGGTCTTCGCAGCGAAACGGCCACGCGCCAAGAAAACCCAAACGGACCGAGCGGACCAAGTCGCAACCCCCCGCACGTTTGTCGCAACGCCCTTCACGCCCCGCGCGCAGGCAGGGGAGCGCCGTGTTGTGAAACGGCGTCAATGTCGGCGGCGGTGATCGGCTGATCGACGATGAAGAAGTAGGAGGCCGCGGAAGCAAGCCCGATCACCGCGCCAACGACCAGCGCCGGAACGAACGAGCCGGTGTGCTGCACGATCAGCCCGGTGACCGTGGGTGCGAGCGCGCCCCCGAGGTAGCCGCCAAAGTTCTGCATGGCCCCGATCGACGCCGTACAGTTTGTCGGAGCGGCCACGGAGCTTAGCGCCCAGGCGCAGGTGCTGGTGACATAGAGGAGAAAGAGCGAAGCCGAAATGAACGCGATCGCCAGCGCATTGCTGGTGACGAAGGCCGCGGCGAGGGTGCAGGCCGCCGTCCCGCACAAAGCGATCGTGGCCGGATACCTTCGGCTCTTCACCGGCGAAACGCCGCGGCGCACGAGAATGTCCGCGAGATAGCCGCCGAGAACGCCGCCCACCACCCCAAAGACGAAGGGAATGGCCGCAGCGAATCCCGTGAACTTCATACTCATGTGCCGCTCGATCTCGAGATAGCCGGGCAGCCACGCGGTATAGATCCACGTCAGATAGATGCAGCCAAAATAGCCGAGGATCATTCCCCAGGTTGTCCTGAAGCGGAACAATTGCTTCCACTCCCGGAGCGTCACTTGGGTTCGCTGGCCGGGCGGATCGCCGTGAGTGCGATAGGCCGTCTCGTCCGCCGTGAGCGGAACTTCGGTCGGGTTGCGGTAGAAGACATACCAGACCGCCGCCATTGCGAGGCCGGCGATTCCCATGATCATGAACATCACCCGCCAGCCGAAACTCAGCATCAGAAAGGTGAGGAGGGGCACGGCGATCGCCGTGCCCAGCGAGGAGGCGCAATTGAAAATGCCGGTCGCAAGGCCGCGGTCCCGTGGATTGAACCAGTCGCGGACGACGCGGGCGCCGGTCGGAAATTGCGGCGCTTCCCCAACGCCCAAAAAGAGCCGGGCGCTGAAGAACTGGCCGAAACTCTGGACGAGCCCGCCGAGGAGTTGGGCGAACGACCAAAGACTGAGCCCGCACGTCAACAGCAAACGCGGGCCGAGCTTGTCCACCATCGCGCCTGTGGGCAGTTGCGCGAACGCATAGGCCCAGAGAAAGGCGGAGAGCAGGTATCCCATATCCGCGATCGACAGATGCAGATCGTTGCGAATCAGCAGATTGGCGACTGCAAGCGTTGCCCGGTCGACGTAATTGATCACGCCGGCCACGACCAGCATTGCGAGCGCCGTTCGCTGGATCGATTTGACCCGCCGGGTCGCCGTCATCACTTCCGATATTGCCATTTCCTCGCCTGAATTGTGCTCTTGGCTTGCTCGCCCCACTAAGAGCACAAAATCGGCGTCGCGGTCGATGCTCCTCGCAAAGTCCCTTCTATTTTGCCCACACACAGGCTTCAGTTCCTGTTGGGTCCAGAATTAGTCGGCTCCCCAAGCACGATCCTAGCTTGGCGAACGGCCCTCTGGCGCCGCAACAAACTTATCGTTAAATGCGAGCAGCTAGTCTCGGAAGATGTTCATGCTCGCCCGCCCGCGTCGAAGCGTTCTCTATATGCCCGGCTCCAACGCCAAGGCCTTGGCGAAGGCCTCGACGCTGCCGGCCGACGCGCTGATCCTCGACCTTGAGGATTCCGTCGCTCCCGACCAGAAAATCGCCGCCCGCGAACGGGTCGTTCAGGCGGTGCGCTCAGGGGGATTTGGCGGACGCGAGGTCGTCATCCGAGTCAATGGGCCGCACACCCCCTGGGGCGAGGACGATCTGGCCGCTGCGAGCGCCGCGAACCCGGACGCCATCCTCTTGCCCAAAGTCGATGGCCCCGGGGCGGTCATGGTGGCCGCCCGGATCCTTCGCGAGACCGAGACGCCCGAGCGCACCCGCATCTGGGCGATGATGGAGACGCCCAACGCCATTTTGAACGCGGGCTCGATCGCCGCCGTGGCCGCCGATCCGAGTTCGCGACTTGCGGTCATGGTCATGGGCCTCAACGATCTGGCCAAGGAGACGCGGGCGAAGCTCACCCCTGGCCGTCCCACAATGACCGCATGGCTCGCCGGCTGCGTCGTCGCCGCGCGCGCCCACGGCGTCGACATCCTCGACGGCGTTTACAATGATATTCAGGATCTCGACGGATTTCGGCTCGAATGCCTGCAGGGCCGCGACATGGGACTCGACGGCAAGACGCTGATCCATCCCAGTCAGGTCGACATCTGCAACGCGGTGTTCGCTCCCACTTCCGCGGAGGTCGAAAGCGCCGCCGCCATCATCGATGCGTTCGCTCTGCCGGAAAACGCCGGCAAGGGGGTAATCCAGCTCAACGGCCGCATGGTGGAGCTGTTGCACGCCGACATGGCGCGTCGGACGCTAGCAATCGCCGACGCGATTGCGGCCGGAAACAAGGCGGCTGCTTAGCCAAGCGCGACGCTAGAGCGCTCGAGCGAGATCGCCGGCCTCAGCGATCAGTTCGACCGAGCGCAATCGTTCTGAATGCTCGTAGACGTCCGAGACGACGATAAGCTCGTCGGCTCCGGTCTCCTCAACCAGGGCGCCCATGCCTTTGCGGACCGTATCGGGGGAGCCGACAATGGAGCGCGAGAGCATCCGCATGGCCTGCGCCTTCTCGATCGGCGTCCAATAGGTTTCAATGTCGTCGATCGGCGGCTGGCTCAGACCCCGCGCGCCACGGAAAATGTTGGTGAACGACATCTGCTGAGTCGTGGCGAGCCGCCGCGCTTTATCGTCGCTTTCAGCCGCGACGATGTTGACGCCGACGATCGCATAAGGCCGGTCGAGTTGTTCGGAGGGCTTAAACCGGCCGCGGTAAATCTCGAGCGCCGCGATCAGATGGTCGGGCGCGAAATGCGACGCAAACGCGTAAGGCAGCCCCAATTCGGCGGCCAGCATCGCGCCGAAATGACTGGATCCGAGGATATACAGCGGCACTTCCGTTCCGGCCGCCGGGACCGCCTGGATGCGTTGATTCGGGCCGGCCGGAGCCAGGAACGCCTGCAATTCCATGACGTCCTGCGGGAAGGTGTCCGCGGCCTCCGGCGGACGACGCAAGGCGCGCAGCGTGAGCTGGTCGGTGCCTGGCGCGCGGCCCAGGCCAAGGTCGACGCGACCGGGAAAGAGCCGCGCGAGCGTTCCGAATTGCTCGGCGATAATGTAGGGCGCGTGGTTCGGAAGCATGATGCCTCCTGCCCCGATCCGAATGGTCGTCGTCCCTTCGGCGATATGACCAAGCACGACCGAGGTCGCGGCGCTGGCGATGCCCTGCATGTTATGATGCTCGGCCACCCAGACGCGCTGATAGCCCCATTTCTCGGCGTGAGCGGCGAGGTCGCGAGCGTTGTTGAGCGCGCCCCGGGCGTCGGTGTCTTGGGTGACGCGGACAAGTTCGAGAATGGATAAGGGCGTCATGAGGTGCTCGGATGCGGGCTGATCGCGGCGAACGGTCGTCCGAGCCCAGGCCTGTCCTGGGCCTCTCTCGAGGTTACTGCCGCATGGCTTTGGATATTCGCTCAGCCGCCCGATCGGCAGCGTTTCGCGGCGCCCGCAAGCTCGTCTTCGTCAGACTTTCCTCAGCCTCACGATCACGTCGATCGCCGCGATGCTTGTGCCGTCGGGAGCAGGGATCTCGAACACAGGCAACAAGTCCTCGGGGATGTCGGACAGTTCTTCCGTATCCTCGCGATAGAAGTGGTAATGCGGTCCGGTCTTGGTGTCGTACCAGAGCTTGGCGTCGTAGATCGCAATCTCCCGCAGCAGGTCACAACGCGAAAATTCATTGAGCGTGTTGTAGATCGTGCCCAGCGTCGGCGCGAAGGGGATCGACCGCGTCTCATGATAGATCATTTCGGCGGTGAAGTGCCGGTTCCCGCCGCCGAAGATCGCGCGGGCGAGATCGAGCCTCTGCCGCGTCGGGCGCACCCCCGCGGCAGCGAGCTTGCGGATTAGCACGCCGTAGCAGACATCGGGACGCGGGACGCTCTTGGTTTCCATGGGCATCGCATCTCGCTGGCGCACGGCCAGAACAATCCTTGCCAGCGAATTCCTGAACTTGATCGAACTGTCTTTCTAATCCGACTCGGCCATATCCGCAACCTCAACCTTGGCAGGCAGGCCCGAAGCCAAGTCTTAACCCGTCGCCGCTCGCTGGCGGGCGCTGCTCATTTCTCATATGTTTGGTCCTGACACGGTCGGAGAGGCTTTCTTTTGGCGATTGCGGGCGGATGTCTGTGTGGGGCGGTGCGGTACGAGGTTAAAGCGGAGGCGCCGCTCGGCGCGCGCTATTGCTGGTGTCGCGTCTGCCAATATCTCGGCTGCGGAACTGGCGCGGTCGGCGCGCTTTTCCGTAAGGAAGACGTCACCGTGTCCGGTGTGCTGAACGACTACGTTTGCCAGGCCGACAGCGGGGCGACGATGCATCGGCGCTTCTGCACTCAATGCGGCACGCAGGTCTTCAGCGAGGCGGAAGAGCGCCCGGCGTTCACTTTCATTCGGGCGGGAACGCTTGACGACCCCAATCTGGCGGCGCCCACGGCGACCATTTGGACAAAATCCGCGCCGGAATGGGCACGCTTCGACCCCACTCTGCCTGAGGTTGAAGGACATCCGCCTCCGCTCAAGGTCTGAGCCGGATGGCGGTTTCGCGCAGCTAGAGGGCGCCGGGCCGACAACGATGCTGTTCATGGTCGTCGAGCATTTCCGGGATAACGATATGATCCCCGTCTATCGGCGTCTACGCGAAAGCGGCCGGTCCCTCCCGGAGGGGCTCGAATACATCGATAGCTGGGTCGAGGCCAACTTTTCCCGCTGCTTCCAGCTCATGCGCTGCGACGATCTGAAACTCCTCCAGGGCTGGATTCTCGAGTGGCGCGACTGCGGCGTGACGTTCGAAATCGTCCCCGTCGTCACGAGCGCGGTGGCGCGGGCGGTCGTCGAACCCCATCTCAAACCGCGGGAGCCCGGCCCTGACGAAGCGGCCGCGGGAAGTTGATAACGTCACACTTTGGGTGCATCCATGGCGTGCGGCGGCGACGTGCGGCCGAATTTGGGAGGAAATTGAAGCCAATGTCCCTTTCGCTCTATGAGAGCAGCGTGCCGGTCTACGAGCGCGGGCTCAACGCATTCCTCGCCATTCTCGATAAGGCGGAGGAGCATGCGACGGCGCGCAAGTTTGATCCAAACAGCTATCTCGCCATGCGGCTGAGCCCGGACATGTGGCCCCTCGTCCGCCAAGTCCAGGGCTTCTGCGATCACGCCAAGAACTCGTCATTCCGGCTGGCTGCCAAAGATCCGCCGGTCAAGGAAGACAAGGAGACGACCATCGCCGAATTGCGCGCGCGCATCCAAGCGACGATCGACATGCTGAAATCGATTGACGCCAAGGCCATGGAGGGTGCGGAGACCCGCGAGATCGTCATCCCCGCCGGCGCCAACAAACTGAAGCTTCCTGGGGCCGACTATCTCTTACATTTCGCCATGCCGAACTTCTATTTCCATTTGACGACGGCTTACGACATCCTGCGCGGGAGCGGCGTCGAGATCGGCAAGCGCAACTTTATGGGCGCAGTCCCGAACCTTGTTCGGGTTTGAGGCTCGGCTCCGGGAGCATTATCCATGACCATCAACAGATTGCGCGCCGGTCCGCGTATGTCACAGGCAGTGATTCATGGCTCGACGATCTATCTTGCCGGCCAGGTCGCCGATCAGGCCAAAGGCAAGAGCGTCGGCGATCAGACCAAGGAGATCCTCGCCACGATCGATCGTCTGCTGGCCGAAGCAGGATCGGATAAAACCAAGATTCTATCGACGACCATCTATCTCGCCGACATCGGCACATTCGCCGAAATGAACGCGGTCTGGGACGCCTGGGTCCCGTCTGGCCATGCGCCCGCGCGCGCAACGGTCGAGGCAAAGCTCGCCGCGCCGCCTTACACCGTTGAGATCGCCTGCACCGCCGCGACGAGCTAAGCCCCCCGCGCTGGAGCCAGGTCGGGGCGCCGGCCTGACTTCGCCCTTCTAGGAGACCGTTCGGTGCATGTCCCGTCGATCGACAACGTCAGGGGCCCGTTCGAGCGAGTGGGCACTCCCCATGAGGCCGTCGACCGGCTCGTTCGCCTGTATGACGAGGCGACGCAGGCGTTGCATGGCGCGGTCGAGCGCTTTCTTAAGGATGGCGAACCACCGTCAGCGGCGACGCGCGCCTTATTCCGCTATCCCGAACTGCGCCTGACCTATGCGCCCAACGGCGCGGCGCCCTCCAGCGCGCGCGCGTTCGCCAAGTTCAGCGAGGCCGGCCTTTACACGACGACCGTTACCCAGCCGGCTGACTTTCGCGCCTATCTACTTGAGCAGCTTGAGCCGCTCGTGACGGAGTACGGGGCCACGATCGAGGTCGGCGTCAGCGGGCAGGAGATTCCCTACCCATATGTGATCGAAAGCGGCGATGAGTTGACACGCGGGGGCGCTGACGCCGCCGAACTCGCTCGGTTCTTTCCTGTGCCTTCGCTGGCCACGATTGGCGATGAGACCGCGGACGGCGAGTTTGACTTCGGCCCCGAGCGGCCGCTCGCCCTGTTCGACGCGCCCCGCATCGATTATTCGCTCCGCCGCCTCGTGCACTATACCGGCTCCGATTGGCGGGCGATGCAGCCCTGGGTGCTGCTCACGAACTACCACCGCTACGTCGACCAGTTCGTGCAATGGGGCCTGAAGCAGCTTCATGCGGGAACGGGCGTCGAGAAAGTCATTTTGCCCGGCAACCTTGTCATCGACGCGTCGATGACGCCGGCCGAGGCGGAAGCGCGCGTGGCGGCCGTCGCCTGGCATCGCTTCCAGATGCCCGCCTATCATTGCGTGCGCGCTGACGGGCGGGGGATTAGTCTGGTCAACATCGGCGTCGGACCCTCGAACGCCAAGACCATCACCGACCATATCGCGGTCTTACGGCCGCATTGCTGGCTGATGGTTGGCCATTGCGCCGGGCTTCGGCAATCGCAGGTGATCGGCG
>Ga0209624_10001334_pt1 | contig 19629 bp, 18 predicted proteins | sample JacPinW_OM2H0_O1_FD_188565 | JGI IMG/M metagenome (GOLD analysis project Ga0209624, IMG submission 188565) | Forest soil microbial communities from Algoma, Ontario, Canada - Jack Pine, Ontario site 1_JW_OM2H0_O1 (SPAdes) (version 2) | ecosystem: Environmental > Terrestrial > Soil > Boreal...
TGCTGGCGGCATCTCTTGCTTCTGTTGCGGCCTTCAATGCGTCAGCGTCCTGTTGAAGCGCATTCAGCGTGTCTGCGACATTTTGAAAGGCGGTTAAGACTGTGCTGCGATACTGTTCGTCGGCCTGCGTATAAGCGGCTCGTGCGGCGCGCTCCCGATGCATGAGGGTACCGCCATCAAAGATGGGCTGCGTGACGCCAGCGGCTACATCCCAAAAGCCATTGCCTCCCGAGAGCAACCGACCGAGGACCACCGCCATGCTGCCAGCATCCGCAGTCAGGGCAAAGCTGGGGAGCCGGTTGACGCGTGCAACTCCAACTTGGGCGCTGGCTGAATGCAGGTTTTCCTCGGCCTGGCGCACGTCCGGGCGCTGCTCGACGAGTTGTGAAGGAAGGCTTACCGGCAGTTCCTGCGGGAGTTGCAAGCTCGACAGCTCAAACTTTTCGGCCAGATCCTGGTTGGGAAACCCGCCCGCCAGCACAGCCAGCAGATCCCGTTGTTGAGCCAACTCTTTCAGCAAGGGAGGCAAGGTAGCGGCTACTTGCGCGAGCTGAGATTCCTGTGCGGCGACATCAAGCTCGCTGGCATATCCCTTCGCATACTGATCCCTCAGGATCTTCAACATGCTGGTGTTGATGGTGATGAGTTCCTGGGTCGCTGCAATCAGTCCCCGAAATGACGCTTCTTGAATGGCTCCGGCAGCCACGTTTGCGCTCAGCGTGATGTGGGTTGCGGCCAGGGCAAAACGTGCTTGCTGTTCTTGTGCTTGCAACGACTCTACGGTTCTCCGGTTCAGACCGAACACGTCGGGCACAAAAGAAACGCTCACCTGCGGCGTGTAGAGACTGTAGGTCAAGGCACTGGTGTTGGTTACCGGCGAAATATCTGCCGATGACTTGGCATGGGTCGCCGAGAAACCGCCGGTGACACTGGGATAGTAAGCGCCCCGCTGAGCCAGCATATTTTCTCGTGCAACTATCAGCGCCGCCTGCGCCGCCTTGAGATCGGGATTGGCTTTTAGCGAGCGCTCAATCAAATCGTTGAGCGGCTTCGAGTGAAACAATGTCCACCACTCGCCCGGAATGTCGTGCCCCTCGACGAAATGTTGCCCTTCTCCACCGGCGACGTTGCTCGTACTGCTCGTGGTCGAAATTGGAATGGGAGTGTAACCGGAAATGTCCGGAGCAGCAGGCTTCTTGAACCTGGGCCCAACTGCGCATCCTGTCGTGAGCAGCAAGGCAGAGACTGCGATCAAGGTGGTGAGGCACGATTTGCATTTGCGAATCATACGAATGAGTTTCTTAAGGCCTGCGGTGCATACCAGTTCCGTTGATTGCGCCGGTGTTGCTGTTCCTGGAGTTTGCCGATCCGTTAACGACTGCCGGGTTAGCTCCGCGATGACGCACAATACCGGGTAATGGGTTGAGCGATGCCACGCCGGACCGAACGCTTGTTCGCCGAACGGGCACAGCGCGGTTAGTTGTTTCGTTCTGGATTGATCTGCCTTTTGCAGCGCCGCCAGATCTAGCTAAGGCCGGCTGACGAAGGCTGGCTGCGTTCCGAGGCAGCGGATGTTTCCTGCTGGTCGGAAGCTGCTTAGAACGATTTGCGGCGATCAGGCCTACACGGTTGTGCGGCTGATTCTTGTCAGAGGAGTGCCGCGGCCAGGCCGCGTAACTTGTCTCCTGCATTAACGCGGCACAACTCACTGTCAGAAGTAGAAACGGAAGGCAGATGACCTTCATAGTAGATCCTCTGACTGCGTGTGCGGGTGCTCGTCGCGGCCTAGAAATATCATTCTCAGTGCGGGCACAGCGAGAAGCAGCATGACGGGGCCGAGCAGCATGCCGCCCACGATCACAGTGGCGAGCGGACGCTGCACCTGACTGCCGATCCCCGTGGAAATTGCCGCGGGAAAGAGGCCGATGCAGGCTGACAGAGACGTCATCAGAAGTGGGCGCATGCGGGTTGAGGCGGCGCGGTACATCGCCTCCATAGGGGCCAGACCCTGAGTTCTTTCATGGTTGTAAAAAGTAATCATCAAGATGCCGTCCATGACCGACACGCCGAAGAGCGAAACGAAACCGATAGCAGCGGAGATGCTGAAATTCTGACCTGAAAGATAAAGCGCGAGGATGCCACCCACCACCGCGTCGGGAATGCCGGCTAGCGCCAGAAGACAGTCGCGCAGGTTGTTGAACAAGGTGTAGAGCAACCCAATAATCAGCACGAGGCTGATCGGCACAATAATCTCCAGGCGTTTCTTGGCTTCCTGCAAGTCGCCGAACTCGCCCGCCCAAAGCAGCCGGTATCCCGAGGGAAGTTGAATATTCTTCGCGATTCGTCGCTGCGCTTCCTCGACCGTGCCGCCAAGGTCGCGGCCACGGACGCTGAACTTTACCGGGATAAAACGCTGCACGCTCTCGTGATAAATCCACGCCGCTCCCGTATCCAATGAGATCGTCGCCAGTTCGCTTAACGGTATATAGGCGTTGGCGCCGCTGGCGGTGGTATACGCGACTTTGATATTGCGAATTCTATCGATGTTGTCGCGGTATGTCGGCGTGTAACGGACGACGAGATCGAATTGCCGCTCGCCCTCCAGAACTTCTGTGGCTACCGCTCCCCCCATGGCCGCCTGAATAACCGTATTGACATCTCCGGAGTTGAGACCATAGCGAGCGGCATTTGCGCGATCTACTTTGATGTTCAGGTTGGGCTGCCCCAGTACCGGGAAGATGCCAAGGTCGGCGATGCCGCGCACCTGATTCATTTCGTCGCGGATTTTTTCGGCCAGTTGCGTCAAGACTTCGAGATTGGGGCCGACGATTTTGACCGAATTGACGCCTTTAACGCCCGAGATCCCTTCTTCGATGTTGTCTTCAATGTATTGCGAGAAATTGAAGACGACTCCGGGCAACTCATTGTTGAACTCGGCTTGTACCTGCTCGGTTAGTTTGTCCTTCGTCAAGCCCCGCGGCCAATCGTCGAACGGCTTCAGTGGAGCGAATAACTCGACATTCGAGAACGGGGAAGCGTCGCTGCCGTCGTCGGGCCGCCCATGCTGAGCGACCACGGTGATGACTTCGGGGTGTCGCAGCAGAATCTCGCGCATTTTTTTCGAGGCCGCCTCGCCGTCTTCGAGTGAGAGCGTGGTCGGCATGGAAGCGCGAATCCAGAAGTTTCCTTCTTCCAGGTGCGGAAGAAACTCGCTGCCCAGCCGCGGCGCTATCAGAGCGAAGGTTCCAATAGAAAGGGCGAGTTCAATTCCCACTACCAGGGCGCGGTGGCTCAGCGAAAAACGCAGCGCAGGATCGTAGATACGGTGCAGAAAGCGTACGACCAGGGTTTCGGCTTCTTTTATGCTTTCCGGCAGCAGCATGGAAGCGATAACGGGCGTGATCGTGAAGGTCGCAATCAGCGCCCCAGCCAGCGCGTAGCCATAAGTGCGCGCCATGGGCCCGAAGATCTGGCCCTCGACTCCCTGCATAGTGAACAGCGGCACGAAACCAGCCACGGTGATGAGTGCTGAGAATAGAACCGCCTTGTCCACCTGCAGCGCGCTGACTAGAATCAGCCGCAAACGATCCGTCCAACCATGGGCTGCTGCTGCATCTCCGAGGACTCTCGTCGGATCGGGCCCCCAATGGCCTTCTGTCAGGCGTTGCAGCAATCCCTGTCTTTCTTCACGGTTACGTTGAAAATTGCGAAAAACGTTCTCGACCAGGATCACGGCCGAATCCACGATGATGCCGAAATCCACTGCGCCCACCGACAACAGGTTCGCGCTTTCCCCCATAATCACCAGCAGAATCGTGGCGAAGAATAGGGCGAAGGGGATGTTTATTCCGACAATGACCGCACTGCGCAGATTCCCGAGAAAGATCCACTGGATGAGGAAGACCAGTACACATCCGAATATCAGGTTGTGCAGAACCGTGTGCGTGGTGATGGAGATCAGCGATGAGCGGTCGTAGTAAGGAACAACTTTGACTCCCGGCGGCAGACTCCCGTCATGATTCAAGCTTTCGATTTCCGCTTCGACCTTCGGGATCATGTCGTTGGTCTGTTCGGTTCGCCTCATCACCACGATCGATCCCACGACATCACTCTGGTTGTCGCGGCCCAGGATGCCGAGCCTCGGACGGTAGCCGATCGACACCTTCCCGACATCCTTCACCAACACTGGGACGCCGTTCTCCTGGGTCAGAACCACATTCTCGATATCGTCAACCTTGTAACCCTGGGTCAAATCGTCATTGCCGCCGTCATCCATCAGACCGACACCCCGAATGTTGACGGATTGTTGGCCAATGCGGATTTCGCGTCCGCCCACGTTGATGTTTGCGTTGCCCAGTGCGTTCAGGATTTGGGGCACAGTCACGCTGTAGGCTTCGAGTTTGTGCGGGTCCACCTCAACCTGGAATTCCTTGGTGGGGCCACCCCAACTGTTGACCGCTGCGATGCCGGGAATGGTTAACAGGCGGCGCGCCAGGATCCAATCCTGCACCGTGCGTAGATTTGCGACTCCGAAATGCGGTGGACCAACAACCTGATAACGATAAATTTCGCCAGTCGAACTGTTGGCCTGGATGTTCGGAACCTGTCCGCCGGGCAGGTTAACGTTCTGCTGCATCGCGACCGACGCCTGGGCGTATGCGAAGTTATAGTCGACCCCATATTTGAAGCTGACCCGCACAAAGGAGAGGCCATAAAACGAAGTGGAGCGGATTACGTCAATGCCGGGCGTGGTGTAGAGCCCGATCTCCGTGGGACGCGTGTAGTAACGTTCCATCTCCTCGGCGGAGAGGCCCGGCGCCTGCGCCGTGATTTCCAAGATGACGGGCGTAGGGTTCGGATACGCCTCGATGTTGAGCATCTTGAAAGCAATGAGCCCGGCGCCGGCAAACAGAATCAAACCCACCGCCACAATCGGACGGCGACTCAGGCAAAAGGCGAGGAGAGATTTGAACATGTCGTTTCTTTTATTGAAGTGAAAATGGCAATGAACTAATCGCTCGGTGGCGCCGACAGCATGTTGCTGAGAAACACAGCGCCGTCCGCCACGACGAGTTCTCCGCTCCGCAAACCTTCCAGAACCTGAACCCGGTCGTCGTTTCGTAGTCCGATCTTGATGATTCTCTGTTCAAACCGGCGGCGATCAGTGGTTACCCAGGCGGTCATCGTGCCATCGGCTTCGCGGACCACTCCATTCGCCGGTATGGCAGCGGCTTCTACCGGGTCATGAACGCGAATGACGAAGTTGGCGAGCATTCCGGGACGCAGTTCATCGTGGGGGTCAGCGATCTCGGAACGGATGGTTACGCGATGCGTATTCGGATCGACGGTCTCATAGATCTTTGAAACCTTGCCTTTGAAGGAGTGGTCCGGATAGGCCATCACCTTCACGTGGACTGGCTGTCCCAAATGAAAAAGAGGTACATCGGTCTCGCTAACATTCGCCAGCATCCACTTGATGGCTACGTCGGCGACCGAATAAGGTGCCGGTGTATTTCCCGGCTGCACTAGAAATCCGGGCTGCGCGACCTTGTATGTGATCTTTCCGGCAATCGGACTACGCACCACAAGGGCGGGATCGATCTTGCGCGAGGCGATCATTTGATCAATTTCGGCATTGGTCTTGCCAAAGACGAGGACCGCGTCGCGTGCGGCTTTGAGAGCGCCCTCAGCAGTTTGTTGATCGGAGGTCGCCTGTTCTTTCTCGCGCTCGGCAATTCCACCAAGACCTTGCACGCGCAGCAGTTCCTTGTTGGTCAGTTCGAAAGTCGCGGCAGCGCCAATCAGGTTTGACTCAGCCTGGATTAGGTCGGGGCTTTTGATCGTATAGAGGGGCTGATCCTTCTGAACCCTTGCGCCCAGTTCCCCAAACGTCTTCAGGATGGTGCCCTGGTAAGCGGGGAAGACCTGAACCGACAGGTCTTCGTCAAAATCAATGTTGCCGACCGCGTCCTTCTCCACGGGAAACTCGTAGCTTCCCAAGGGCGCGATCTTGATCGAGTTCAACTGGCTGGGTGAAAGCTCCAAGCTTGACACGTTGGATTTTGCAGCTGGTTCCGGCGGTGAATTCGCATTTGCAGCATGACCACGACTGCAGCCAGACTCCAGAATTCCCGTGGCGATCATGATCGCAACGGCCGTCAAAAATGCAATCACGGTTGTCTTCTTGGGGCGAGCCAAATATCTCATCATTTTTCGTTCGGTCGTTATCTCCACCGTTCTCCTAGTGGCTCAAGCTCAGAATGACCTTTTCGCATTTCGTAATCCGCGAGTTTCGCGGCGGTGCTGGGAACGCTTCTTGCGGTTAGTCCTCTTTGGCATACCTGCGAGGAATTCAGCAAAGCCTGCACAGACCAGACCGATGTACAAGAGCACCGCGAAGAGCGCTATCGCGATCAGGACGTATCGGTTAAGAGCTTCGTAATCCACTAGCCTCCAACACACCCCGGTGAAAGCGCTACCGCTGGACTTGTACTGATTGCTTCAGCCATTCTGCAAGTACGCGACGGGTATGGGAACCCTATCTCTTGGGCTGCAGTGTTCTCTTTCGGCTGGAGACCCTATCTTTTGGCTAGTTCTTGACAGGGCAGTTTATTAGCGCGCGAAAATGGCGCACCATTAGAATGGCGATGAAAGAGCCACTCTCCATTTACGTAAAGCCCATGAGAGACCCGCTATCGATCTACGCCCCGGCCAACCGCCCCAGGCTGATCGTTGTTTCTGGCCTGTTGATAGCAGCTATCGCAGTGGTTGACTGGGCGACGAAGCCCTACATCTCTTTGGGATTCCTTTACCTGTTCCCCATCATGATTCTGGGCGGGTTTTTATCGAGGTTTCAACTTGTGGGGGCTGCGCTGGTTTGTGCCGTTCTGCAGGAGGCGTTCAGCAATTTACCCGAGAATGAAGCTGTGATCCGCTTGCTGTTCAGTTCGGCTGGGTTTGTCGGTACGGGACTATTTATTTCTGAGATGATTCGCAATCGCCGAATTACGATGGCGCATGTCGAAGAGCTCGAAGGGCAGATTAAGCTGCGCGAGGACGCCGAGGAGCAATTGCGTTCTCTCGTCGAAAGCAGTCCAGCTGCAATCGTCACAATTGATGCAGCCGGCAGAGTTCTATTGGCCAATGAAGCCGCTCAACACTTGCTCGCCTCCGAAGGCACGCTTTTGCAAGGCCAGGAAATCAACTCTTATCTCCCAGCCCTGCAAACGGTTCTCAAAACACAGCAGCCGCGGGTATTTCGGACCACACTGCAATGCACAGGGAAAAGGAGCGATGGAGAGGTATTCTTGGCCGGCGTTTGGTTTTCGACCTATAGCACGATATCGGGCCCGCGCTTGGCGGCGATCGTTGTGGATCTGTCCGAGGACCTGCGAAATCGCGAGGATCTCAGCCTAGACTATCTCTTGAAGAACACAAGAATCCTGATGAGCGCCGTGGCCCATGAGATTCGGAACCTCTGCGGTGCAGTGCTCGTCGTCCATAAGAACCTCTCCAGAGTCAAGGAGCTTGAATCGAACGAAGATTTCAAGGCCCTGGCGAACTTAATCCAGAGCCTGGAGCGAGTCTCGGCATTGGAATTGGGTTCCACCGCATCTCAGAATGGTGAAGTGGTTGAGCTTCCGTCTCTACTGGACGAATTCCGGATACTGATTGAAAACTCCTATCACGAGTCAAAGATCGAGCTGCAGTGGGAAGTTCAGGAATCATTGCCACTGGTTTGGGCTGACAGGTACGGACTTATTCAGGTTTTCTTAAACCTGGCGAAGAATAGTCGGCGGGCCATGGCGTCTACGTGGGTGAAACGACTTCGAATTGCGGCACAAGAGGAAAAAGGGACGGTCACAATTCGATTTGAAGATACGGGGACGGGCATCGCTTCGCCAGAAAACCTATTCCGACCGTTCCAGCGCGGCTCCGTGTCCAGCGGACTTGGGCTATACGTTTCCAGGGCGATCATGCGTAGCTTTGGTGGAGAACTTTCTTACGAACCCAGGTTGGAGGGTTGTTGCTTCGCTGTCGCCTTGCCCCTAGGTGTCATACAGGAGGAGGCAGCGAATGCCTGAAGCCGCGGCGGGCACGGTCCACTTGTTGTTGCTGGACGATCACACCTTGTTTCGAGAGAGTGCAAGTCGGCTCCTTTCTGCGGAACCCGGATTCGAGGTGGCAGCCCATTGCGGCACAATTGGAGAGGGTCTGCAGATTCTGGAGCGCACGGCGATCGACGTAGTACTTCTCGATTTCGATCTGGGTGAGAGCGACGGCCGGCAGTTTCTTCGACTGGCTAAGGAACACGGATTCCAGGGAAAGGTTCTCGTTGTGACGGCAGGAGTGGATGCAATCGTCGCAGCGGAGTTGATCCGTTCTGGAATTTCTGGAGTTTTTCGAAAACACGACTCTGCGGTGTTGCTGGCACAAGCAATCCGTGACGTGATGGCTGGCAAAGTGTGGCTTGACCAAGAGCAACTACAAACTGCCCTCAGAACCGAGGTCGCAAGTTCACAGGACAATCGAACGCGGGCATTCACGGCGCGGGAACAGCAGGTGCTCTCATGTGTGTTCGAGGGTCTTGCGAACAAAGAGATTGCTGCAAGAATTGGAGTATCGGAGAGCTCGGTCAAAGCAACGCTTCAGCAACTCTTCTCGAAGACCGGCGTCCGTACGCGCAGTCAATTGGTGCGTATCGTCTTGGAGCAACATCGAGATCAGCTTTAGTACGAAGAACGTAAGAGGGTCGGAGATGGCAAACAGTGAAACCCAGCGTTGTACGACTGATTGTGCTCCTGACCGTTATCGGCGCGGCGACCATCTCTGTACGAGGTTCAAATCCTCCACCCAGTCCGCCACATGAAGGTCAGCAGATCGGAAAAATCCTCAGTGTGCGAAAGGTTCTGGAAAACCGCTATGTTGGCAGCCGCTACCCCCACATTCACTATTATCTCCTTTATTTTGCAGTGCGTACTTCCGACCAGACATATTGCGCTGAATACGAGACTCCTGTGCTAGATGAGATCGATTATCTGTTTTCGGCGAAGGACCAAAATGTCGCTGTTGTGGTCAAAAGCCAGAGCCTCACGCTGCGAACGCCGAAGGGTAGGAAGATCAAGGCCCGACTTGTCGACCAAAAACAGTGTTAATCGCGTCTGGACGCTCGTATAGTCAGTATCCTCTTCATTCCCCGATCTCGCTCTGGCCTGCTGTCCCTGCACGCACAGACTCATGTGAAATTCACAGCTACAAATCCTACCTCCCGAAAGGTCATTTTTGTCCTTGTGTATCGTAATTAACTATGGTTAACTACTGATAATAATCGCTAGTTAATAGAGAACAACTGAAAGCTCTTGCTGCAGCCCAAATGAATGGGGAATCCATGGCACGGGTAGGTCATTTTGCTCTTCTTGTGTTGACCATGGCGTGTTTCCTCCCGGTGGAGGCACTGGCACAAGGCGAAACGACGAGCGCCATCGTTGGCGAAGTAACGGATACAACTAACGCAGTTGTGTCGGGCGCCACGGTGACGATCACGAATCACGAGACCGGCCTGAAACGCAGTGCCCGGACGGATGACGCAGGACGGTTCAACTTTCCACAGCTAAAGCCGGGCACCTATTCGGTTAGGGCAGAAGCGCAGGGTTTCGATCCAGGGCAAAATGACAACGTCATCTCAGGCCTGGGCCAGAAACAAACCGTGGATTTCACGCTCAAGGTCGCGCGGTCCAATGAGGCGGTTGAGGTGAGCAGCGCCGCCCCAATCATCAATCCGGAAAACGCCAACACATCCACAACCCTGACTGCGCCGGCACTGGAGGACTTACCGAACCCAGGAGGGGACCTGACCTACCCTCTGCAATTTGCGCCTGGGGCCCTGATCAATACGGCAGGAAGCAGCAATGATTTTGTTGGCGGCAGCAACGGGTACGGCAATGTGGAATTCAATGGACTCCCCGCCCTCTCCAATGGCTACATCGTGGATGGGCTGGAAACGAACGACCCGCTCACCAATCTCAATAGCGGTCTTTCAACGAACCTCGTCTTGGGATTGAATTCGATTTCGGAAGTGACTGTCAACACACTTTCCTATTCTGCGGATCAAGGGCGGTATGGGGCATCGCAAGTCGACTACGTCACCAAGTCCGGAACGAATCAGTTTCACGGGAATCTTTATGAACTCTGGAATGGTTCGCTGCTGAATGCGGCGGACTACTTCACTAATGCGACCCCAGGCAACCATAAGCCGAGGTCAACAGTGAATCACTTTGGGGGCAGTCTCGGCGGCCCGATTGCGCACGACAAGCTCTTTTTCTTCTTCGACAGCGAATGGGTGCGTATCGCCCTGCCCATCGTCACACCCACGATTGTTCCCACCCTGGCATTCCAACAATACGTGCTGCAGCAACTTCCTTCTTCCTCGGTCCCGTTCTATCAGCAGATGTTCTCACTGTATGGAAACACCAGTGGCACACCGACCGCGATACTTGGATGCCCGCTTGGCGCCGCCGAGGATGGCTGCGCGAACCGGCAGAGCGTCTCACATTCCAGCGACGACCACGAACAAGTGCAGACGGTCCGCGTCGACTACAATATCAACCCGAGAGATACGGCCTGGTTTCGGTTTCAGTCGGACACCGGTCTGCAAGCCGCGTGGACGGACCCTATAAACCCGGTGTTCGACGCGTTTTCCCCGCAGCCCCTCTACTCTTTCGCGGCAGGACACACGCACATCTTCTCGCAGAACTTGGTGAACTACTTCAACCCAGCCTTCTCTTGGTACGAGAGCCTGTTCGGACCGAGCAACCTTCAAAAGACTTTGTCGGCCTTTCCGATTGTGTTACAAGGCACCGGCGCGAATGCCTTTTCGCCCATGGGAGGGCTTGACAATACTTGGATTCAAGGCCGGCGCGCATCTCGCTTTTTCATCAACGATAACCTCGCCTGGAGTCGCAGCGCTCATGAACTGCGGTTCGGGACCAATATCCGCATCTTCCGTCTGAACGACTACGACTTCGGAGAAGGCACGGTTCCGACCGTGACCTACGCGAATTTGCAGCAATTCATAAACGGGGTAGCGAATACTGCGTCGAAGACATTCCCTTCGAACGCAAATGAACCCTTCAACTTTCTCAATCTCGATGTCTACGCGCAGGACACCTGGAAAGTGACGCGCAAGCTAACCTGGACCTTTGGTCTACGCGACACTTTCAACTCCAATCCGCTGAATCCGCACGATCACGTGGCCCGTCTTCCCGGCTCCTTCAGTTCCATCTCGCATGTTGTCAATCAACCGCTGAATGAGGCCATCCAGACTCATCTTGGCAATCTGTTTTCGTCGACACCGCTGGCCATTCTGCAACCGAGAACGGCGATTGCGTGGCAGTTCGACCCCAAATCCGTGCTCCGAACAGGCTTCGGCATTTTCAGCGATATTTTGCCGGGCAGTGTCGCCGACCTGATCGGAGCCAATCCTCCATACGATAAAACGTTTCAGGGGGGCCTCCTCGGTACCGTGGGCGGTACAGCGATTGCGCCGGGAGTACCGAACAGTGCCGTCGACGCAACCGTGACGGCGAATCAGATTTTTTCCTCGGGATTCCCCCAAGGACACCTTTCGTGTGCATCTCCACAGTCAAGTCCCGGAAATTGCCTTCCACCGGTTGCCATCACGGCCGTCCCGGACGGAAAACTCCACGCACCCTATTTCATGGAGTGGAGCCTCGGGATCGAACATCAAGTCGGAACGACGGCTAGTGTGCAAGCGAAGTACGTAGGCACGCGAGCGGTGAATCAACCGTACTCAAGCCAGGTCAACGGATACCAAACCGTATGTCAGGGCTGTTTTGCGCCGTTCCCCTACCGGCAGCCAACTGATCCGCGATTCGGCGCGGTGACGCAGTTCTCGACCGGCGCGAACGGCCACTACAACGGTCTTCAATTGACGGCGATGAAGCGCCTGGGACACGGCCTGCAAGGGCAGATCAACTACAACTGGAGCCGCTGCATGGATACGGTCTCGAACGGAGGATTCCTTTCGTTTTCCGCAGGAGGGATTCTCTCGCCTCTGCCGGGAGACCTGGCCCGCGACTATGGTCCTTGCGACTATGACATCCGGCACAATCTCAACGCGCAATACGTCTATCAGCTGCCCGTTAAAATTCGCAGTCATTTTCTGGCTTACGCGCTCAATGGCTGGCAGATTTCCGGAACCACGTTCTGGCACAGCGGAGTGCCGTTCTCGGTTCTAAGCACGCCTTATTCAGCAAACGGAAACGGCATCGTGCAGGGCAGTGGACCGCAATTTGCCAGTGCCGTTCCGGGCGTTCCGCCGTACGATCATCATCCAATTCCGGGCGTAACTCAGGCAGGAACTATTCAGTGGCTTAATCCGGACGCATTTGTATCGGCGGTCGATCCAAGTACCGGGCAGTGCTATAGCGGCGACAGCCCGCAGAATTGCCAATTCGGAAAGCTTGGCCGTAACGCCCTGCGCGGTCCTGATTTTCTCTGGAGCGACTTCTACCTGACAAAATCGTTTCCTTTGAGCGAGCGCGTCAGGCTGCGGTTTGAGGGGCAGTTCTTTAATGTTTTCAACCATCCGAATTTTGCGCTTCCAAACATGGTTCAGGCCGGTGTTCCAGGGAATCCTTCCACGCAGAGTGGATTTGGAGCGCTCACGTACACGACGTCTCCGCCGACCGGCTTGCTAGGCGTCGGACTGGGTGGCGATAGCAGTCCACGCATGATCGCCTTCCAGGCGCGGCTGGAATTCTGAGCGTATACGACGATTCGGGATGGTTGGTTGGCCACTCTTCCGCAAAAAAGAGTACAGGAAGGGCGTCGGGCGAAGCGAACCGGTGATGACCTGGACTGAACGATTTAAACAATCGCAGCGGGTACTCGGTAGCTCTGCAGTCAACATAGCGGCTTTTTTTCGCGGTACGGATTACGGTACGTAGATGACTTGGCTTGTACGAACTAGCAAGGACTTAGGTGGCCGCCCGCCTCTTGCAAGTCGTTGTATTTCCTTATCGTGGTTGTTCTTTCACGGCGGTAACACGGGTTCAAATGCCGTCGGGCCGAAGTCTCATCAGCGAAGGAGCCGTTCGATATGGCGCAGCAACGAAGCGGTTGCGGAAGTGTGGCTGTAACTGTGGCTGTACGTTGCCAAATATAGCGAACTTTTCAAGCATTTGGAGCGAATTCTCTGTGCGCGCAAGACTTGTGTAAGTTATTGGTTAATTGTGAGTTGCTGGAAAATGGATGCTGAGCCCTACGTGACTCTTAATCAGTAGGTTGTAGGTTCGATTCCTACCGCGCTCACCATCTTTCTTTCAAGGTTCATCCGGTAGTTCGCACTCAATGGTCATTCAGTGGAGCCATTCAGCACGCTCCAGGCAGCTAAAGAGTCCATGTAATCCCTCCAATGAACAATCTTTCTATTCTCAATCGTGATGACCGAAATGAACCTGTTGTCATAGGGCGCACCGCCCAGGAGAATCCTGCCGTGGACTTCGTATTCGAGGATCACGATGCGACTATCCTGGTGGAAATCGTTTTTGTGGTGGCGGAGCCTTTGGATGTTCCGCCTGCTTCCGTGGAGCTTTCTCTAGCTACTTGCAATCGACCTTGTTGTCCTGCGAGGCAGCGATCTGCCACTTACCGTTGCGCTTCAGCCAGGTATCGGTCCAGACCTGGCACTGCTTCGCGTCGGGATGCGTTTTGTCTTTGCCGACGGCGTGCTCGCTGCCGTAAATGATGGCCACGTCTTCGCCCTGACCAGAAGAAGAAAAGAAGTGCACCTTGGCATCGTCGAGTCCGCAGTCGTGCGCCGAGTGGGGGCCTTTTTGATCGCGCAGTTCATTCTCCTTATTGAAGCGCTCGCCGCGAGTGTCGGTGCCCTGGAAATCGTCGGCCAACAATTCAGAGACAACTCCATTATTTGTGCAAACGCCTTCGGCCCACTTGCGCTCCATGTCGATCATGAACTTCGCGGTTTTCTGTCGTCGGCTGTGGCCCAATGGCTTTGCTGGGCATAGGCGACGCTCATAAGGACTACGACGCAGGCTGTGGCGCACATTACCACGCACATTTTCAGGAAGACCGGGTGCAGAATTCGGTGAGGCATCGTCCCTCCGTTTGGAGTCACTATACAGGAGGCAGCGAAGTTGGCGACGCTGAGCCCCTTCAGTCGAGAGGCCAGCGGTGTCTGGCCTATGGAAGGTGAGCCTGGGTGCGACACTTTCTTCTGCTGTTTTCACATTTCGCGGAGTGCGGAAATAATAGGCAATCGTGCTGCACGCAGTGCCGGCAATAGACTGCCAATAACTCCCATAATGGCGGCAAACAAAAGCCCGCACACAAGATCAACAGTCGTCACACGGAAGGCAAATACAACTTCGCTCATGCTCGCGGTGGTGCTGCTCGTGGTCAACATCTGCATCAAGAAGGACAGCAAACACCCCAATGCGCCGCCCACGAGGGCGAGCAGCACTCCCTCGAACACAAACGTTGTCAATATGGCGCTGCGTGGGAAGCCCAGCATCCGCAGTGTGCCAACTTCACGTGTGCGATTCGCAACAACGGCGTACATCGTGTTCATGGCGCCGAAAATCGCACCTATTCCCATTAGTACTGCAACGAAGACTGCTAACCCTTGCAAGAATTTGCTCAGCGGCCCAGCCTGGTCTTCGTAATATTGCCGCTCGCCTGTCATCTCGAGCGGATATTGCAAATTCGCTCGTAGGTCCTTGTCGAAAGAAGGCAGGTCGCTGGGGTGCTCCAAGCGAACAGTCAGAGAGTTCACGGTACCCGCGCGGTTGAATGCGGACGCCATGGTGTCGAAATCACCCCAGATTTCACTGTCGAAAACGCTTCCCTCAGCGGAGAGAACGCCAACAACTTCAAAATCGTGTTTCATGAGGGAAATCCGTGAACCCAGGTCGAGTGCTCGAATCCGGCTCTGAGCCTGTCTGCCGACAACGACCTCGAATGATCCCCGTTCTGGGCGGCGGCCAGCCACGATGCTGACTTCATTTCGCACCCTGAATGCCAACGGCGTCACGCCGCGAACGCCCACATTGGTCAACTCGCCGTCACTTCTCTTGGGGAGTGCGACGATGCCTACCAGCTCCGGAGAGATGAATGGCGTACCTTCCGAACTGCGCGCGATTCGTGGGTCATTTCCCAACCAATTCCCGGCGGCCTGGCTGAATGAAGATCCGAGTTCGGACATCGCCCCTTTCTCGAGCACAATGGCATTTTCCGGATTGCCGCTGGCACGCAGGGCAAGACGGAATCCGCTCGCCATCGAAAGCAACCCCACGAAGACCGCGACGACTAATCCGATCCCTGTGATGGCGAGCAAACTCGACTTCCAGCGTACAACCACGCTGCGAAGGCTGTATTTGATCGGCACTGCCACGCTAACCTTGCCTCAACAGTTCTGTGATTCTTGCGCGGTAGGCAAAAACGGACGGGAACCAGCTCGCGACCACCCCCAGAAGCAGGCCAATCAGGATTCCGGCCGCAGCAATTAGTGGGGGTACGTTCATTTTGGGAAAGCCGCGAACCAAATCTCCCATGATCGGGACATCGGGCAGTATCTCAATGAGAAACCGCCCGAGAAGCAGTCCGCTTATCGCTCCGCATAGCCCAAGCAAGGCTCCTTCGGTCAAGATCAATCCCGAAACCAGTCGGCTTGAGAAGCCCAGCGTCTTTAACACTCCGATTTCCTTGTGACGCTCCCGCACAGCCATGCTCATGGTGTTTGCCGTAACCAGGAGAAGGGTGAATATCACAGCCAATCCGATGCCATTCAACAAAAGGGCCAGGTTCCCCCCTAAAACTCCGGTGCTGGCGCGATATTGTGCTTCGGTTTCGGTGTGCGTCTGAATCCCGCTATTCTCAAACAGGTGATCGATGGCGTGACTGATGACGCCGGCTTGTTCTGGGTCCGCGATCTCTATACGAAAGGTCCTCACTCCAGACTTTCCGCCCGTCGCCTCGTCAAGGTACTTGTAGTGAAAGAACAGCGTTGACTCATTGGTGCCGGGATAGCGGGTTTGATCCGTCTGATAAATCGCTTCAATAACGAAGCCGTACGGGTTTCCATTGCGATAGATGTTGCTGGTTAACTGAATTGTGTCCCCCGGCTTCCAATGGAACTGCTCCGCGAGTACGCGCCCAACGATCGCACCGCGCTGGTCTGCAAGGAATACTCTTTTCTCGCCTTCGCCCAACTTAAATTCCGGATACATGGCCAGAAAGTTTTCCGCCTCAACGGCGAAGTTCGGGAATTCACTGTCTGGATTGTTTGCATCTCTCATTCCGCCAAAGTAGTTCGCTGCCGCCAGCCGCGTCACTCCTGCGACGGTCGCGATGCGCTGCTCGTATGAGACGGGGAGGCTGTAGAAGTGGCTGACGCTATTGCTCGTGATCAGACGAGCCGTGCCCTGATTGATGGACCCACGCAACGACGCCACGAATGTCTGTAACGTACAGAAAAAGAAAATGCAGACCGCGATGGCACACGCCGTGCTCGCGGTTCGAATCCAGTTTTGCCGCAGATGCTTCAGGATAAAGGGAATCCATTTCATGGCTAAACTCGCGCGCCCTGATGCGATGCGACGAAAATCAGTATTCCGAGATGCACTAAGGTGAGTAAACGCAAGGGTATTTGTGCTTCCTCCATTCGGCTCGAAGTTACGATCCCCGTTAGAAGGCCTAATATAGCGTTGTCGATTGTAAGACGGGTCCCGGCAAGGAAGGAAAGCCTAGGTAGCGATAAATCATTACACTCATCGACCGGCGTCGGTCTTGATAACCGCAACCATCGTGTTTTCCGCGCAAGAACTCACGCGCAACATGATCCTTCGGGACTTGCTATGTCCCTTGGGCTCGCAATCACGGCTGTTCTCTTCGCCAGCACTTCACTATTCGATGTGAGCTATGCCCACTTGGCCGGCATCTGCCGCCAGCAAGCGAGCAGTGCGGCGCATCGTTCCCCAGTCATATTCGTATGCCGTTCCGCAACGTGGGCATATCTGGTAATGACGGCCATTGGCGTCGATGCGCGGCCAGGTGAACTCATGCGAGCAACCTTGTCCGAAGAGCCGCTTCAAGAAATTCATTACTCCACCCCTTTATTACGATTTCTCCACATATCGAGCCATCGGCTGAAGAACGGTTTAGCTTCATCGTCCAGCAGACCCTGAAGCGTGGATAAGAGAATCTTTGGCGGCTGGGACTTAGACAGGAAGGTGTCCATTGCCTTCAGCTTTCTCTTTGGCAGCGGCCCGTAGGCGGACAACAACATGATCGGGACGTGTGACTTAACGCGCTTCATCTTCGCGGCAACTACGTCCCCGTTCATGCCGGGCATCTGGTAGTCGAGAACCACCGCGTCCACAGAGTGTGACAGGAACAACTTCAGCCCTTCGTCCCCGCCGGTCGCCTCCAGGACTTTATAGCCGTTGTTTTCGAGCAACATCTTGCGGCCGATGAGCCCGTTCCAGTGGTCGTCAATGCAGAGAATCGTTGCTTTCAGCCGGGACATGCTTTGTACACTTCCAGTCCGGCCAGGATCGGTGCTTTGCAGAGGCATGCTTCGGTCCGTGGATGGACCAAAGTTGCCTGGTGAAGTGGCGGGGCAATCTGATTTGACTATTGCGTGAACGTACTTTCAAATTACGAACGTCCACTCGGTTGTCAGTTACTAAGGCGGGAACCGACATTCCGGGTCAGACGGAACGTTCCCTAATTTCTCGGGTGAGAATTGGGAACGCTTCGTCTGAGCCCGTGCATCGCCAAGAATCACCAGATCAAGTTCTTCCGGCGGCGACTTCTTTAAGTACCTGACGTCCGGCGTGCGGTTTATGCGACTTTTTCTTTCTGAGCGCCTGGTTCATTCTGGGCTCTCATTGATTTCACCAGGTCAGCTGCTGACGCACCCTCGAGCGACAGTCCATAGCCGACTTCACGGATAATGCGCTCTTTCAACGGTTGGATGAAATGTACACGCGTATTGCGGCGCGTCACTTCGGGAGCCTTCAAGTACAACTTGGCCAATTCCCTTGCCCGGCTGAGCGCCTTGCCATTCGGCACAACTTCGGCAACCACTCCCCATTCGTGCGCAGTTTGCGCCGTGATCGGTTGTGGGTTGAGCAGGAACGCCTCCGCTCGTCCTGCTCCGGCGCGATAACTCCAGGTGGTGAAGATTCCGTCGCCGGGCGCAACGCCCTGGGAGAAGTGGGCCACATCTTCGAAAGTCGCGCCCTCTGCTGCCACAATTACACTGGCAAGCAGCGCGTAGTCGGAATGCACGTGGGCACGTCCCTCGATTGCCGCGATGACCGGGACGCGTATGTTGGTTATGTTTTCCAAAGCCTGAACCCCTTCATCGTGAACCTGGCTCCAGACGCCGGGATCGGCGGCGTTGCCGAAGGAGGACCAATCGACGTCAGTTATGAAGTCCCCGCCTGCGCCCGTGAGTATCACGATCTTGTTCGCGCGATCCTGCGAAATCCGGTAGAAGCCATCGACAAATTCCGTGTGAGCTTGCGCGGTCATAATGCACGGCCCGCCGTTGGTGTGGACTTCAGCAACGAGCACGCCTTTGTCATCTCGTGTCAGTTTTAGGTTGTGATAAGCATTGAAATAGTCACTCTGAAATTGCATCGTATTCTCCTTTCTGTGTTGCCCTGAGTGCATTGTTATTGCGAGGTTAGCACTTGGCCTCAGGTGGCCACAACGAGACCGCCTGCGGCACGAATGACCTCTCCGGTGATCCAAGCCAATTCGTCTGATGCCAGGAACACGGCCAGCGGCGCGATATCAGTGACGCGACCGAGCCGGCCGAGCGGCGTCTTCGCGGCCAGAGCGGCGCCGGCGCCGCCTTCAAAGGTTCCCGCGGTTACATTGTGTGAATCGCGCCTCGCGCGTGCGAACATTTCGATTTATGCTCCTTATGCTAAGGAGGGTCTTGAAACCGCATATCAACATTCAATTTTGCCTGATGAACGAATTGTGGGCAAACCATCGCTTACCGGATTAGGGAAGAGCGTGACGATTCGCCTCTGCCCACTTTAAATTTCTCGAAATTTCCTGAAATCTGTCGAACGGGCGGCATCTCATCCGTCATACCTTCAGGAGCGCAAAGGCGCTCACAATTTTTCCCAAGGAGAAAAGGTAATGCAATTTGCCCTGCTGATCTACGAATCACCGGAAGCTTTTGTGGCCCGGAAGAGCGATGGAAACGACTCTTACACGGGTGCATGGCGGGCGTACCATAAGGCTCTTGTAGAATCCGGGGCCTACCTCGCTGGCGAGCCGCTTGAAGTGCCGGAGACTGGAACCACAATCCGGCTTAAGGAAGGAAAGCGGCGCGTACAGGATGGCCCCTTCGCGGACACCAAGGAGCAGCTGGGTGGATTCGTGATCATGGAACTGCCCTCGCTCGATGCGGCTCTGGATTGGGCGGCGCGCTGTCCAGCATCCTCGACTGGTGCTGTGGAGGTCCGTCCCCTTGCGCCCGCAGCCAAGCACCGGGTCATGTGATGAATGGGAACGGCCACGAGAACACTCATCGCGCGATGGAGCGGGTGGCCCGCGAGTCGTACG
>Ga0209624_10001335_pt1 | contig 19622 bp, 22 predicted proteins | sample JacPinW_OM2H0_O1_FD_188565 | JGI IMG/M metagenome (GOLD analysis project Ga0209624, IMG submission 188565) | Forest soil microbial communities from Algoma, Ontario, Canada - Jack Pine, Ontario site 1_JW_OM2H0_O1 (SPAdes) (version 2) | ecosystem: Environmental > Terrestrial > Soil > Boreal...
CGCCATCCCTCTGGACATCCGACTCGCGCGCAGCGCGGCGGAAATGCGAGCGAGTCACTACCACCGCACGCGCAGGCCCATCTCCCTCGCTGATGCGGTGCTGCTTGCCTCGGCCAAGGCCGGCGATCGAATCGCAACGGCAGACCCCGACGTCCTCGCAATCGCTGAGATCGAAAGGCTCGCGACCGTCGAGCTGCCCGAGCAGGGCTGAGCGCTTCTACACGCTCCGCTGGCGCACGTCTACGCGACCTTCTCGCTTGCCGCCAACGGGCCGACGCCGGGCTTTACCTGTGGCACGTGCTGGTCGGCGTGGTAGGAGGAGCGCACGAGCGGCCCAGCGGCGACGTGGTCGAAGCCGAGCTCGTAGGCGGCAGCCTCGAGCGCGGCGAACTCATCGGGATGCCAGTAGCGAACTACGGGCAGGTGGCGCTCGGAGGGGCGCAGGTACTGACCGACGGTGAGCACCTGCACGCCGTGCTCGCGTAGTGCGCCGAACGTATCGACCATCTCCTCGTGCGTCTCGCCGAGCCCCACCATCAGCCCAGACTTGGTCACGACCTCACCTTCGCCCAGCTCATGAGCGAGGCGCAGCACGCGGCAGGAGCGCGCGAACTGGGAGCCGCGGCGGGCGATGGGGTAGAGGCGGGGTACGACCTCGACGTTGTGGTTGAACACGTCGGGGCGCTCGGCGATGACCTTGGCGAGCGGCATCTCTTGGCCTTGGAAGTCGGGGGTGAGCACCTCGATCTGGCAGCCGGGTGCTTGGCGGCGGACCTGGCGGATGACGCCGACGAAGGCGGAGGCGCCCTTGTCGGGGAGGTCGTCGCGGTCGACCGAGGTGACGACGGCGTGGCGCAGTCCCATGCGCGCGATCGAGCGCGCGACGCGGGCGGGCTCGAGCGGGTCGTTCCAGGTGGGCTTGCCGGTCTTGACGTTGCAGAAGCCACAGCGGCGCGTGCAGGTGTCGCCGAGGATCATGAACGTGGCGGTGCCTCGCTCCCAGCACTCGCCGACGTTCGGGCAGGCGGCCTCCTGGCAGACGGTGTGCAGGTTCTCATCGCGAATCAGCTGCGTGAGCTCGCGGTAGCGCTGCCCGCCGGGGGGCGGCACCTTGAACCACGGCGGCTTGCGCTCGCGCAGCGGCCGCACGTCGGGCCCGAGTACGTCGAGCACGTCCATGCCGCCTGGGTTGGATCGGGATCTAGTTGCGCTCATGCGGGGATCGGCTCGAGCGACGCACGGGGGGCGTCGGGTGCGAGTTGAGTGGTGTTGATGGGGACTCGCTCCGCGAGTCTGGAGGGGTTCGCAGTGTCGATGCCCAGTCGCTGGGGCGAGACCAGGCGTTGGCGTCTGCCGTGCGCCTCAGAGAACGCGTAGGCGACGCGACGTCTGAAGCAGCTGAGCGTCTCGCACTCCCCGGCAGCCTCTTGCGCGAGCGAGGTCATGGTGACGTCGGGTAGCCCGCAGGCGACGACGCAGGAGAACGGGTCGAGGTCGTTCTCGACGTTGACGGCGAAGCCGTGCGTAGTGACGCCGCGGGAGACGTGCACGCCGATCGAGGCGATCTTGCGGTCTTGCACCCATACGCCGGTGTAGTCGATGCCCTCCTCGTGGCGGGAGCGTGCGGTCACACCGGCGTCGGCGAGCGCGTGGATGATGGCCTCTTCCATTGTTCGCAGATATTTGTGGACATCGTGGATGCGCATGATCGGATAGCCAACGAGCTGGCCGGGACCGTGGTAGGTGAGCCGTCCGCCGCGATCGGTGCTGACCACGTCAATGCCCTTGGCGCGGTAGAAATCCTCCCCGAACGGCAGATCCTCGGCGCCGGAGCGGCGACCGCGCGTGTAGACGGGCGGGTGCTCTAGCAGTAGCAGCGTGTCGGGCAGCGCGCCTGCCTGGCGGCGTTCCCGCAGCGTTTCCTGGATGCGGACTCCGTCGGAGTAGGGGACGAGGCCCAGGTGGCAGGTCCACAGCTCATCCATACGTGTACGTGCTCCGATCATCCGATACTCATCAGCCTAGCGACCCGCGACTGAGGCATCATGACAGCAAGAGAGGCGATGCTATGATGCTCGATGTGAGGACGACGGTGACGCTCGACCCCGACGTGGAGGCGAGGCTGCGGGCTGTCATGCGCGAGCGCGGCGTGTCGTTCAAGGTGGCTATCAACGAGGCCGTGCGGGCTGGTCTGGGCAATGTCGCCACCGCGCCCCGCCGATATCGCATGCCCACGCAGCGCATGGGTGTGCGCCCTGGCGTCAACCTCGACAAGGCGCTGCGTCTGGCCGGCGAACTGGAAGACGAGGAGTTCATCCGCAAACGCGAACTGCGCAAGTGAGGTTGCCGGACACCAACCTGCTGCTGTATGCGGCGGACGAGGACGCGGAACTCCACGATGCAGCACTCCAATGGATGGAGGAGACGCTGTCGGGCACCGAGACTGTTGCGTTTGCATGGGTGGCGGTGCTCGGATTCATTCGCATCGGCACCAATCCGGCGCTGTACGACATTCCGATGCGAGTTGAGCGAGCGCTCGAAGTCGTCGATGGGTGGCTTGCGCAGCCGTGCGTCACAATTGTGCATCCCACCGACCGCCACGCGGCCGTGCTGCGCGATCTATTCACCCGCGTGGGTACGGCCGGCAACCTCACGACCGACGCCCACCTTGCGGCGCTGGCGGTCGAGCACGGCGCGACCCTCTATTCCAGCGACAACGACTTCTCGCGCTTTCCCGGACTGCGCTGGGTGAATCCGCTCAACCCCTGAGCCGGCAGTCCTTGAACAGCGCCAACGGTAGGACGCTCACAGCGTCAGTGCCGCCGGTGCTTGCAGCAGCTCGCGGATGCGCGCGAGGAACTGTGCAGCTTCGGCGCCATAGAGGATGCGGTGATCGCACGCGAGCGTCAGCGTCATCGTGTGACGTGGGGCGAGCTCGCCCTCGTGAACGACCGCCCGCGGCGCCAACGTCCCCACGGACAGGATGCCCGCCTGTGGCGGGTTGATGATCGCGGTGAAACTCTTCACCCCGTACATGCCGAGATTTGACACGGTGAACGTCCCCCCGCCGAGCTCCGGCGGTGTGATTGTTGCGCTGCGCACTCGCTCGGCCAGCGTGTGTGTCTCGCGGGCGATCTCCCCCAGCGACTTGGAATCGGCGTCGAACACAGTCGGCACCACCAATGCGTTTTCGGCGGCCACTGCCACGCCCACGTTCACCCGTGAGTACAACTGCAGGCGCCCATCGCGGTAGCTGCCGTTGGCCGTCGGATGCTCACGTAGCGCCAGTGCTGAGGCCTTTACAACCATGTCGTTGTATGTCGGCGCCTTCAGCTGTTCGCGCGCTCCTGGCGAATCCGGCTCGCGCTCGTGCTGGGAGATCTGCTTGAGCTGTGCCCGCAGCTCGACGCACTCCTCCATATCCACGTCGATCTGCAGGGTGAAGTCTGGAATCGTCGCCTTCGACTCGGCCATCCGCCGCGCGATCGTCTGCTGCGTGCGCGACAGATCGACGGTGGTCGTTTTGCCCTTGGCAGTTGCCACCCCCTCGATGCCCGTGACCGCGACGGTGGTGGACGCCAGCACGTCTGCCTTCACGATCCTCCCGCCCGGTCCACTGCCGGTGAGCGTGTGCAGGTCAACGCCGCTCTCGTCGGCGATCCGCCTGGCCAACGGTGAGGCCTTTACGCGCTCGCCCTCTGAGGATGGAGCCTGCGCCCCGTGCGAAGGCTCTGCAGACACCGCCGCCGCCGAGGCATCACCGAGCGCTGTAGGAGTGGGCTCCGGTTGCCCCATCGCCGGCCCCCCAGAGGCCGGCCCCTCATCACTATCGGCGGTCGCTATATCCGCAGCGTTGGTGCCTTCACTGGCGGCTGGTGCGGTACCCACTGAGCCTGTACCCACGCGGGCGATCAGCGCGCCCACCGGCAATGTGCTGCCTGTCTCGGCAACGATCTCCAGCACGCCAGCCTGGTCTGACTCATACGTCATGGTGGCCTTGTCGGTCTCGATCTCCACCAGCTCCTCGCCGCGTGCCACCTCTTCGCCGTTCCCCTTCAACCAGCGCAGGATGATGCCCTCTTCCATCGTGTCCGACAGCCGGGGCATCATGATCTCGGCCATCACGCGCGTCCCGCGACGGTGCGGTTGAGCGTCGCCAGCACTGCTGCAACGACCTGTGGCTCGTGCGGGTAGGCGATGTCCTCCAAGGGCTTCGAGTACGGCATCGGCACGTCCGCTCCAGTCACGCGCTGGACGGGCGCGTCGAGATCGTCAAACGCCTGTTCTGAGATCAGCGCTGACAGGTTTGCGCCGACGCCGCCGTGGGGCCAGCCCTCCTCCACGATCACACAGTGGTTCGTCTTCGCCACCGACGCGAGGATCGTGTCGAGGTCAAGCGGGCGCAGCGTACGCGGGTCGATCACCTCGGCTTGCACGCCGTGCTCGGCGGCGAGCGTCGCGGCCGCCCGCTCTGCTGTGAGCGCCATCCGCGAGACGGCAACGACGGTGATGTCTGAGCCCTCGCACACCACCCGTGCCTGCCCGAAGTTCACCAGGTGCTCCTCGTCGTCCGGTACCTCGCCACGGACCCCATACAGCGACTCGTGCTCGATGAAGATCACCGGGTTCTCGTCGCGGATCGCGCTCTTGAGCAGGCCCTTGGCGTCCGCCGCGGTGGCGGGCGCGGCAACCAGTAGGCCAGGGACGTGCAGGAACAGCGACTCAAAGCAGTGCGAGTGCGTGGGTCCCAGCTGGTGGCCCGCGCCCTGGGGCATCCGCACGACCAGCGGCACCCGTGCCTGGCCGCCGAACATGTAGTGGATGTGGGCCGCATGGTTGACGATCTGGTCGAACGCCAGCAGTGCAAAGTTGATCGTCATCAGCTCGACCACCGGTCTGAGGCCCGTCATCGCCGCGCCCACGCCAACGCCCACGATCGTGTTCTCAGAGATCGGCGTGTCGCGCACGCGTCGCTCGCCAAACTCCGCCAGCAGGCCGTCGGTGACCTTGAACGCGCCGCCAAACACACCGATGTCCTCGCCCATCAAGATCACCCGCTCGTCGCGCGCCAGCTCCTCGCGCAGCGCCGCGTTCAGCGCCTCGCGGTAGCGCATGTCCGCCATTACGCGCCTGCTCCCGAGGTGCCGCCCGACTCGGGGTTGACCGCGGCGGCGCTCTCGCGTCCGTCCTCGCCAGCGGCCAGAGCGTTCGTCAGTTGCTGGGGGATCTCGTCGTTGGCCGCAGGCGCCGCCGCTGTGGAGGCCGCGCCCGGTGGGTGAACGACCGCGTTGGGGTCGGTGGTCTGCATCGAATACCAACCGCGCACATCCAGCTCCCCCGTCCCCGAGCGCGGGAGCACATACACGTCGTCATACAACGTCTCCGCTGCGGGATATGGAGAGGCGTCGGCGAACTCCACAGCTGCGTCCACTCGCGCGATCGCCTCCGTGTCGATCCGCTCGTACTCCGAGCCATCGATCACGCCGTCGCGTTCGAGCCGCGCGGCGAACGCAGGAATGGGGTCACGCTCACGCCAATGCGCGACCTCCTCCTTCGTGCGGTACTGCTCCGGGTCGGCCATCGAATGCCCGCGGAAGCGGTAGGTGACCGCCTCCACCAGCACCGGCCGGCGTTCCTCACGCACCCGCTGCACCGCCTCCGACACGATCGCGTAGGTGTCCAGCACGTCCATGCCGTCGCAGCGCATACCCGGCACACCAAGGCTCTCGCCCTTGCGCTGCAGGTCGGTCACAGCCGAATGGCGGCCCAGCGCGGTGCCCATGCCGAACTGGTTGTTGGTGACCATGAACACCACCGGTAGGCGCCACAGCGCGGCGATGTTGAGCGTCTCGCCAAACGTGCCCTGGTTGGAGGCGCCGTCGCCGAACACGCACAGCGTCACCTCGTCGGTGCCCTTGTAGTCGCTCGCCAGCGCGATGCCAGCGGCGATCGGCAGGTTGCCGCCGACGATCCCGTAACCACCCATGAAGCGCCGCGCCAGGTCGAACATGTGCATCGAACCACCGCGACCGCCCGAGCAGCCGTCGGCGCGGCCGAACAGCTCCGCCATCACGTTCTCCGGCGGTGTGCCGCGCACCAGCGCGTGCCCATGCGAACGGTAGGTGGAGATCAGGTAGTCGCTGTCGTGCAGCGCCCGGGCGCTGCCCACGATGGTTGCCTCCTCGCCGATCGACAGGTGCAGGAAGCCACCGATCTTTGCCCGCGCATACATCTCCCCGGCCCGTTCCTCAAAGCGCCTGATGAGCGTCATCGTCTCGAGCCACTCGCGCGCGCTCGCCCGCTCGGGAAGGCTCAGCTCCGGGACGCTAGGCATCAATGCGTCACCGTACTCCAGCGCTGCATGAACTCCTCTTCCTCCAGCCTGGTCAGGTCTTCGCGCAGCGAACGCGAGAGCTTCGACGCCTCACGCGGAGGGCAGTCCCAGAACAGCACCACTTCGCCGCTGTTCACCTCCACAACCTCCACGTGGTCAACGCGTGCTGGGTCGGCCAGTGGCGCCGGCGTGAGCCCGCCGCGGGTGACGATCAACCTGTAGCCGTGGCCGGCCTTCATGCTGAGGACGATCCCATCTGCTGCACCCGCAGCTCATATCTCGCGTCACTGGGTGCGAGATCGATCGCTTCGATACGCATGCGCTCGGCGGCGCGCTCGAGCGCATCCTCGCCCTCGAACACGTGCGTGCCGACGAGCATCGCGGGCACGTCGCTGACGCCCGCTGTCACCGCCGCCGCGGTCGTCGCCTCGAGGCGCTCGGCGGTCGAGCGCATCTCCGCGCCGCGCAGCACCGCAGTGGGATGCATCTCGCACGCCGCCGCCGCGATCAACACGAAGTCGGGGTCTTCCAGCGAGTGCCCGCCGGCAAACGCCTGGCGGAACGCCGCCTGCGCGAACGGCACAACGCGGCCGATTGATGCCGCGTATGTGGCCACCCGCATCGCCAGTGAGCTGTCGAACGGGAACGGCTCCGGCCAGCGAAGCGGCTGCAGGCCGAGCTCCTGGGCGCGCCGCTCGATCTCCTCGCGGGCAACGCTCTGCCGCTCGGAGGCGAGACGCACGGGCCGCCATTCGGCGGGACCGCCGAGAGCATGCAGCACACGCTCCGCGGCGAGATACGCCAGCGGGCTGGCGAGGTCGAAGTAGAAGGCGGCCGGCGGGGGCACCTTTCCGAGGTTAGCCGTGGATCAGCCATCCGTCGGCGGCGCGTCCAGCTTCCATCACGGCCTCCGACAGCGTGGGGTGCCCGTGGATGATGCGCGCGAGCTCCGGGAAGCCGCCCTCCAGTGCCCGCACGTTTACGAGCTCCTGGATCAGCTCGGTGGCGCGCGCGCCGACGATATGGCCGCCGAGCAGCTCGCCGTACTTGCTCTCGCCCACGACCTTCACCAAGCCGGTGCGATCGCCGTACACGGTGCCGCCGCCGACCGCGCCGTAGGGAACCTTGCCCACGACCACGTCGTAGCCTTGCTCGCGCGCCTGCGCCTCCGTCAGCCCGAACGAGCCGACGTTCGGCGTGCAGAACGTCGCGCGCGGGATGTCTTGATAGACGATCGGATGGGTAGGACGTCCAGCGATGGTTTCCGCTGCGATTACGCCCTCATCAGATGCCTTGTGCGCGAGTGCTGGACCGGGGACCAAATCGCCGATCGCATAAACGCCCGCGCGCGAGGTGCGCAGGGCGCCGTCAACTTGGATGAGGCCACGCTCGCTTAGCTCGACGCCCGCCTCGGCGAGGCCCAGTCCCTCGACGTCTGCGCCGCGCCCGGCGCAGATCACCAGGTAGTCGACCTCTGTGGACTCGCTGCCGTAGGAGAAGCTCACGCTTGACTCGCCGCCCTTGACGTCGGCCACGGGGGTGCTCGTGTGCACGGCGATGCCCTGGCGCTTGAGCCCACGCTCGACCAGCCGCGAGATGTCCGCGTCCTCGGTGGGGAGCAGCCGATCGAGCGCCTCCAGCAGCAGCACCTCGCTGCCCAGGCGGGCGTATGCGGAGGCGATCTCAGCACCTGAGGCGCCTGCGCCGACGACCGCCAGCCGCGCGGGTACCTCCGGCAGCGCCCACGCCTCCTCCGTGCCGATAACGCGCCCGCCGAACTGCACGCCGGGAATCGGCCGCGGCGTGGAACCAGTCGCGAGGATCACGCTGCCGGCGGCGATCGTGAGCGGCTCTGAGTCGAACACATCCACGAGTACGTCGCCGCCTGTGCCCCCTTGTGGGGTATCAGCGGTCAGCTTGCCGTTGCCCTCGATCACGTCGATGCCGTCTTTCTTGAACAGCCCACCCACGCCCGAGGTCAACGTGGAGACGACTTTCGCCCGGCGCGCCTGTACGGCGACGTAGTCGACCTCCACGCCGCTGACCTTCAAGCCAAACTCCTCCGCCTCGCGGATCTCCGACAGCAGGTCAGCCGAGCGCAGCACTGCCTTCGCGGGAATGCACGCGTAGTTCAAGCAGCGCCCGCCGAGCTTGTCGCGCTCGACCACAGCGGTCTTCAGGCCAAGTTGCGCCGCGCGGATCGCCGCCACGTAACCACCTGGCCCAGAGCCAATGACGATGCAGTCGTAGGCGCTCTCGGGCATGTAACTCCACACTATCGAAGCCGTGAACCCGCGGCCGGGTCGCCGTCAGTCACTAGTCCAGATGCGGGTTTCTACCCTGTTCGCCAGCCTGGATGCGCCCCATAACCCGGACGAGCTTCCAGAACAGCCAGCCCGCGAGGCCCACCGCGAGTAGACACAGGCCGGCCGTTACCCAGGAGGTGGCGATCACGAGCGCGAGCGAGGTGACGATGATCTGGAAGGTCAGCAGCGCCTCGAACGCCAGCACCGCGAAGTAGCGGCGCTGATACATGCCGACGCCAAGCGACGCGAGGACTGCCGCCAGGAAGATCGCCCCCGGTAGCGACCCGCCGTGACGGGAAAGGTTGTGGATGCTCAGCCCGCCCACCAGCACCACCACCGCCACCACCGCGCACACGCCGATCGCGACCAGCAGCGGCGTCGGACGCTCGTCCGCGCCGAGCGGCTCCAGCGGAGCCAGCGGCGCGCGGGACGGTCGGCTGCGCTCCGGTGCCGGCTTCTCCCCGTGGTTCTCGGTCCGTGTCGTGTGGTCGCGCTCGACGGTCATTGCGGCGCGTCAGTGGGTCGGGCATCGATCTTCTCGCGCAGCTCGCGCGCGGCCCGTTCGGGCTCCGCTGCGTCGGCGATCGCACGCAGCACGCAGACTCGCTGGGCTCCCGCATCGAGCGCGTCCTCAAGGTTGCCCGCGTCGAGTCCGCCGATCGCGAAGAACGGCACAGGCGCGTGTGCTGCTGCGTAGCGGATCAGCTCGACACCCACCGCCGCGCGCCCCGGCTTGGTGGGCGTGGCATGGATGGGACCGACGCCGATGTAGTCCACGATGGCCGCATCCACGGCATCGATCTGCTCAGGCGAATGGGTGGACAGGCCGATCAACACGTCCGCGCCGACGAGCGCACGAACCTCTGCCACGGGCATGTCGTCCTGCCCCACGTGGATCCCGTCCGCGCCCACGTCCAGCGCGATCCGCGGACGGTCGTTGATCACCAGCAGCGGGTTGGGCGGGCCGAGTCGCTCGCACAGCGCGCGTGTGGCGTTGGCGAGAGCCGTGAGCTCGCCGTCGGGCAGGTGCTTGTCGCGCAGCTGGAAGATGTCGACGCCGCCCGCGACGGCGCCCCTCAGCATGTCGGGCAGCTCACCCGCGCTGGGGGACGCGTCGCACACGAGGTAAAGCCGCGCGGCCGTCAGGCGCTCACGACGCTCGGCACCTAGGTCTCGGGTCGGCATGTTCGCCAGTCTGGCAGGAGCCGGCTCAGCGGACCACGCCTGCGGCTCACAGGTCGGGTTCTTGGGCGGCGGTTACCGTGGTTCGCCCCGGTAGGGACCGCTCGCGTCGCTGCAGATCCTCCGCCCGCCTGGCGCTGCGACAGCGGTCGGGGAGCTCCTTCAGCAGCTGCGCGGCCTCAGCTCGGTCGCGATCGCGCAGCACCGCGTGGACCCGGCGCCCGGCGGTGTCCAAGTGAATGCTGGACAACCGCAGGCGACGCTGCACGGGCCCCTCGACCAGCCGAACGCTTTGCACCTTGGCCAGTGGCACCCAGTCGGTCACGCGCCGCAAACGGCCGCTGGTCGTGACCGTGAAGCGCTCATTCGTCGCGCCAGACAGATATCGAAAGCGCAGCGGCGACTTCCAGCGGACGCGCGGCGGTGGCGCGGACCGCTCCTCAGGCAAGCCGCGAAACACCCTCGCCAGCAGCAATCCCGCCTGCGCTTGGCTGCCGACCGGCAACAGCGCGCGGGCGGCTTTGGACTGGTTGCGATCCTGGCGGCCTTTGGACTTCTGGCTGGCGACGTCTACCTCCAGCCGGCACCAGCCGAACGGCCTCCACGCCAACGGCTCGACCATGCGGATCGCCTGTATCCGGCCCGGAGGGATCGTCTCGGCTGAGGTTTCAACGAGGCCCGAGCGCAAGTGCAGACCATCGGCCGCGTCGCTCACAGCGAGGCGATAGTCGCCGTTGAAGCGGCGAAACATGGAGATCGCAAGCGCGAACAGGCCAGCCGCTCCGGCGCTGATGGCAGCTGCCTCGATCGCGGGGGCAACGACCGCGAGGATCGCGAGGGCGACGACCGCCAGCTCGAGCACCAGGCCGCTGCCGCTGAGCAGGATCGAGGCAAACAGGCGGGCAGGCTCCACAGTCACCAGCACCTGCTCGGGTGCAGGGGGCGCCGCCTCGGTCTCCCCATGGCTCAGCGCGAGCAGGTGCGCCCGCAGCGTTTCGGCCTCGGCGTTGCTCAGGTAAGCCAGTCGCCCGGCCTTGCCGCCACCGCCGGCGAGCCGGATCCTCAGCTCGGCCACGCCGAAGATCCGTGCGAGGCCCGGCCGGACCGTATCGATCGCCTGGATCTGGCTGAGCGGAAAGCGCTCGGAGGTCCTTCGCAGGAGTCCGCTGTCTACGCGCAGAACACCGCCTTCGACGCGCCATCGGGTGACCAGCCAGGTGATCACGCCGAGCACGAAGATCACAGCGATGATGGCGAGATGGATGAGATCGGAGCTGACGTTGCCGCGGCGGCTCGTCCCCGCGGAGATCAGCAGCACAGCGACGATCGCGATCACGCCCCGTCCCGCCCGTACCAGCGGCGAAACGGGTGCAGGCGCTGCCAGTCGCCCCGCAGCCCCGCGACTGCCCGTGACTCCGCTGGGGATTGCCCGGTGCGCCGAGGGTTGGGAGGCTCGCTCATTGGCTTCACAGCCCCATCGCGTTAGCCTCGCCCAGGGACGTCAGCTGGTCGCGTAGGCGCGCCGCCTCATCAGCTGGCAGGCCGGGGATGCGCGCATCGCTCGCGGCCGCCGCGGTATGCATCTGCACGGTGGCAAGCCCAAACGCGCGCTCGAACGGACCGGCGGTAACCTCGACGTACTGCATGCGCCCGTACGGGATGACCGAGGTGCGCCTGAACATCACGCCCCGCTTCACGAGTAGGTCCTCGGCGCGCTCGGTATAGGCCCAGGCGCGCACCCGGCGCCCTGCGACAACGTCTGCGCTCGCGCCTGCGACGATCACGCAGATCACGGCAATCACCATCGCGAGGGTTGACCCGAGGGCGACCGTTATGCCCACGGCAACGAGCACCGCGAGGAAGGTCCCCGTCGCCACCTCGTAATGGCGCAGGCGCCTGAGCCTGGGCGACGGGGCGTTCCAGGCGCTCTCTTGGTCGTCAACGGCGGCGTCGGACACAGCACCCACGACGATATCGAGCAGCCGAACGATGGGTGTATGGTTGGCGCGTGTTGCAAGGGAAGGTGGTGCTGATTACCGGTGGTGCCCGCGGCGTCGGTGCCACGACCGCCGCGCTGCTGGTTACTCGGGGCGCGAAGGTGGTGCTGGTCGACCTCGACGCAGAGCCGCTACGTGAGCTCGTCGAGCAGCTCGGTGCCGACCGTGCGACCTCGATCTTGGGCGATGTGACGGAGCTGGCCGACATGGAGGCGGCGGTCGCTCACGGCGTCGAGCGCTTCGGCGGTATCGACGTGGTCATGGCGAATGCCGGCATCGCCAGCTACGGCACCGTGGGCGTGGTCGACCCAGCCGTCTTTCGCCGCGTGATCGACATCAACATCACCGGGGTTTTCCACACCGTGCGAGCCGCGCTAGCGCAGATCGAGCAGCGCAAGGGCTATGTCCTGGTCGTCTCCTCGGAGGCCGCCTACGCGCCAGCTCCGGGGCTTGCTTCCTACAACGCGAGCAAGGCGGGTGTCGAGCACCTCGCCAACGCTCTGAGGTTGGAGCTTGGCTACAAGGGCGTGGCGGTCGGCAGCGCCCACATGTCCTGGATCGACACGCCGATGGTGCAGGACGCCAAGCGTGACTTGGCTGCCTTTCGCGAGATGCTGGCCTCGCTCCCGGGGCCATTGGGCGCGACTACCTCCGTCGAGCAGTGCGCTGAAGCATTCGTGCGCGGCATCGAAAAGCGCGCCGCGCGGATCAACGTCCCAGGCTGGGTGGGGCTGTTGCGCTTGCTCAAGCCGCTACTCAGCTCGCGCTTCTTCGAGCTCATGAGCAGGCGCGATGCGAGACGCACGCTGCCGCTGATGGACGAAGAGGTCGCTCGCCTGGGGCGCTCGGCCAGCGCCCGTGTGACCGTCGCCGGCGCCGGTCATGGTGAGTCCGCCGAGACGGCCCAGGCGATCGAGTCCCGCTGACATAGACAGCAGTCAGCGGGCTAGCATCATCTGCATGCCTGTAAAGCAGCAATCAGACGTGGTGATCATCGGTGGGGGCATCATCGGCATGGCGATCGCATGGCGGGCTCGCCAGCGGGGCATGGCGGTGACGGTGTTCGAGCGCGACGCCGTCGGGCAGGCGACCTCGCGCGTGGCCGCCGGCATGCTCGCGCCGGTGGTGGAGGTCGAGTTCGGGGTGGCGGGCCGACGGCTGCTGGAGCTGGGATTGCGCTCGGCGGAGATGTGGCCGGCGTTCGCATCGGAGATCGAGGCGAACACGAGTGCATCGTTGGGCCTGATGCGCACGGGCACGCTGCTCGTGGCGCGCGACGATGACGACGCACGCGAGCTCGAGCGTCAGCTGGCCTTCCGCCAGTCACTCGGTCTGGCCGTGGAGCGTCTTCGCCCCAGCGAGGCGCGGGAGCGCGAGCCTGCGCTTGCGCCCACCGTGCGGCTCGCATTGGAAGCGCCAGAGGACCACTCCGTCGACCCGCGCCGTGTCGTCGCGGCTCTGCGTGCCGCGTGCGAGTCGGCGGGCGTGCGGCTACGCGAGCACACGCCCGTGGCGAGAGTGGAGTTGGACGGCGCCGATCAACGGGTTACCGGGGTGGTGTTGCGCGACGGCGAGCAGGTGTCTGCAAGCCATGTGGTGCTCGCCGCGGGGCCATGGAGCGAGCAGATCGAGGGGTTGTCAGCGGCCGCCCGCATTCCGGTACGGCCGGTGAAGGGCCAGATCCTGCGGCTACGCGATCCCTCCGGTCCTGGGCTGCTGCGACGCGTGGTGCGCTTCAGGGGTGGCTATCTAGTTCCGCGCGAGGACGGTCGCTACGTGCTGGGAGCGACGGTCGAGGAGCGCGGCTTTGAGCTTGCGCCGACTGCAGGCGGTGTCTATGAGTTGCTGCGTGATGCGCACGAGCTGGTCCCCGGCGTTAGCGAGCTCGAGATCGAGGAGTTGTCCGTGGGTCTGCGCCCAGGCACACCCGACAATGGTCCGGCTATCGGCCCAGCAAGCACCGAGGGATTGATTTGGGCCACAGGTCACTACCGCAACGGCATCCTGCTGGCGCCCATTACTGCTGAGCTGGTCGCTGATCTGCTCATCGGCGACGGTGAGCAGGAGACTGATTCGTTGCTCTTCGCATGTGCTCCGGGACGCTTCATCGGTGTGGCCGCGTCCCGGCGCGAGACCGCCGTGCCCGTCGATCCCGCGGTCGTGGCGGCATCCCCGACGGCGGTGCTCGGAGCGTGATCACCCTCAACGGCAAATGCTCCGACGTGGCCGCCGGGGAGACGCTTGTCGCAGTGCTCGCGCGTCTCGGACTGCAGGCAGATGCACCTGGTGTGGCGGTGGCGGTAGACGATGAGGTCGTGCCACGAGCCGCGTGGGCGAGCTTTGCCGTTGGTGAGGACGCGCGCGTGGAGGTGCTCACGGCGATGCAGGGAGGATGATTGGCGGCATGTCCGAGTCGCCCAGTCCGACAGACGCCAGCGTGAGTAGCGGCGCCTCTACGCCGACCACCAGCCTCGACGCCCCTACACAAGACACGCTGACGATTGCTGGCAGGCGCATGCGCTCGCGACTGCTGCTCGGCACGGGTGGCTTCCCATCGCTGGAGCTATTGGCCGAGGCGATCGCCGTCAGTGAATGCGAGCTCGTGACAGTGGCGTTGCGGAGGGTCGATCCGAGCGCACGTGGCTCGTTGACGGACGTGATCGCCGACGCGGGCGTGGAGCTGTTGCCGAACACCGCAGGCTGCATGACTGCACGCGATGCCGTGATCACCGCGCGGCTGGCGCGTGAGGCATTCGACACCGACTGGATCAAGCTCGAGGTGATCGGTGATGAGGACACGCTGTTGCCGGACACGCCGGAGCTTTTGCGGGCAGCAGAGGAACTCGTGGACGAGGGTTTCGTGGTGCTCCCGTACACGACCGATGATCCCGTGCTGGCACGTCGCCTGGCGAACGTCGGCTGCGCTGCCGTGATGCCTCTGGGGTCGCCAATTGGCAGCGGTATGGGCATCCGCAACCCGTACAACATCACCCTGATCCGTGAGGCGGTCGAAATACCAGTGGTGCTGGATGCCGGCGTTGGCACAGCGTCGGATGCGGCGCTGGCGATGGAGCTGGGCTGTGACGCGGTCATGGCTGCGTCATCGATATCGCGCGCACAGGACCCCGTGGCGATGGCCCGGGCAATGCGAGCCGCCGTGGAAGCCGGACACCTCGCGCGTGGCGCGGGCCGGATTCCACGGCGCTTGTACGCGACCGCGTCGACGCCCGAGCAAGGCCTGCCGGAGTTCGGCAGCTAGCTGTAGTTAGCTCTCCGCGCCGCCGGGTAGCGCGCCGCGGAGAGCAGCGCGGCGGGTTCTGCTCAGCTCACCACTTCGATCGTGCCATTCATCGTGGTGGGATACAGCGTGCACTCATAATGGATCACACCCGGCTTTTCGACTTTGACTTCAAAGCTCGAGCCTTCGCCAAAGTTCTTCGACGCGATCCGCTGTGGGCCGCCCACGCTCGTGACGTTCGCCTGCGCGGAGTCGTAGTTGGTCCACTTGATCGTGCTGCCCACCTTCACCCTGACCGTGTCGGGGTCGATCGCGATATTGCGGTAGGCGATCTGCACGACTCCGCTCTGCACGGGGGCGGAGGAGGACGGGGAGGCGAACTTCGGCGTGGTGTCGCCTTTGATCCCTCCCGCAGCGGCGCTTGAGGTCTTCGTCCCAGTCGCCGCGCCAGCAGTTTTCGCGGCTGTCGTTGTGCCCGCGCCCGTCGTCGCTGTTGTCGAGCTACTCGAGTTGCCTGTGCTGCCCGACGAGCCACAGCCGGCTGCGAATGTCAGCAAGCAGCATGCGATCACAGCGCCAATCCCCGTTTTCATCGATTGCGGTCCTTTCTCTGCAAGTTCGTGTAAAAGGACAATCTCATAACCAGCCGTCGGCGGTCGCAGGCTCTCACCCGCATAGCGCCTACACTGGCCGATTCGATGAGCGCACGCCACTTCCTTACTGGTGCCGAGCTAAACGCGTCTGAGTTGGACGCGTTGCTCGACCGCGCGCTCGAGCTCAAGCGCGCGCCGCTGTCCTCCCGCGCGCTTGCGGACCGCAGCGTGGCGCTGATCTTTGAGAAGCCATCAACCCGCACACGTGTGTCGTTCGAGGTTGGGATCGATGAGCTGGGTGGGCACGCGGTGGTGCTGCGCTCCGATGAGCTGCAGCTCTCTCGCGGCGAGGCGCCGCGCGACACGGCGCTGGTGCTCGCCAGGCATGTGGCCGCGGTGGGGCTGCGCACCGGCTCGGACGACATCCTCGAGGAGCTGGCCCAGTACAGCGCTGTGCCGATCGTGAACATGCTGAGCACCGGCCATCATCCCTGCCAGGCGCTCGCAGATCTGCTGACGTTGCGCGAGGCATACGGGTCGCTTGACGGTTTGCGCCTGGCTTACATCGGCGACGGCAACAACATTGCCCGCTCGCTCGCGGTGCTGGGGTCGCTGGCGGGAATGCATGTGGCGTTTGCCTCGCCCGCGGGTTACGCATTGGAGGACGATCTCGCCTTGCCGGCGGATGCCTGCGGGCAGATGAGCTTGCACACCGATCCCTACGAGGCGGTGGCGGGCGCGTGCGCCGTGTACACGGATGTGTGGGTGAGCATGGGCGATGAGAGCACTGCCGCGGAGCGTCGCAGCGCGCTGGGCGCCTACCAGCTGGATGACGCGCTGCTCGACGCTGCGTCTGCCGACGCGTTTGCGATGCACGACCTGCCGGCGCACCCTGGCGAGGAGATCACCGCGGAGGTGCTCTACGGACCACGTGGCCAGCGCATCTGGGATCAGGCCGAGAACCGGCGCCATGCCCAGAAGGCATTGCTCGAGCTGCTGGTTGACCCGGCCGCACAAAGCGCGTCGCGATGAACAGCGACACGCCGTCCACCTCGCCCGCGGCGCTGGCCGCGGACGCGCCCCTTGCGCCGAGCGAGTCTGGGCCGCGCCCGCAGCGCGGCGACGAGCTCGAGCTGACGATCGACTCGCTCGCATTCGGTGGCGAGGGCGTGGCCCGACTGGGGGACGGCGGCTATGTGGTGTTCGTAGCAGGCGCGATTCCCGGCGATCGGGTACGCGCGGTGGTGCACAAGCGCAAGCGCAGCTATGCAAACGCGCGCACGATCGAGGTGCTGGAGCCGAGCCCAGAGCGGATCGCCCCCCTGGCCGAGCATCCGGGCGTGCCCTGGCAGGTGATTCCCTACGAGCGCCAGCTGGAGATCAAGCGCGCTCAGGTGGATGAGGCACTGCGGCGGATCGGTCACTTGGATGGCTTTCAGCTGGAGGAGATCGTGCCGGCGCTCGAACAGTGGCGCTACCGCAACAAGCTCGAGTACTCCTTCGGTGCGAGCGCCGACCCGGCCAACCCCGAGCTGGTCTGCGGTTTTCACGCTCCGGCCGGCGGCAACCACGTGATGGCGATGGGTGACTGTCTGCTGGCGTCCGAGCCCGGCAACGTCGCTCGCGACACTGCGCTTGCCTGGTGTCGAGCACAGGGGCTGACAGCGTGGGAGCGCAGCAGTAGACCAGGGGCTGCGCAGGGCGAGCGGAGAGACCGCTCGGGCCGTGTTGGGCCTGCCGCGGATGGGCGTGCGCGCCTACGCAACCTGGTCGTGCGCGAAGGGCGGCGTACGGGCAAGCTGCAGGTACGGATCGTAAGCACCGACGGTGAGCTCGAGGTGGGCCTGCTGGCGGCGGCGCTTCACGAGGCGCTCGGCGAGAGCCTCAGTGGCGTGTTGTGGACCCGCTCACGCAGCCTCGCGGAGACGACCGCAGGCGGCCAGACGGAGCTGGTGTGGGGGGACGCGGAGTTGCCCGAGCGCCTGGGCGAGCTCGACCTGATGATCTCTTCTGAGGCGTTCTTCCAGACGAACACGGAGATGGCGGAGCTGCTCTACGGAGTGGCTGCGGAGTACGCGGCGCTGGAGGGCTGGGAGCGCGTGTATGACCTGTACTCAGGGATCGGCACGATCGCTCTGACGCTCGCACCCCGCGCGGGTGAGCTATGGGGGATCGAGCTGATCGAACAGGCTGTGGCCGACGCGATCGCCGGTGCCAAGCGCAACGAGGTCACCAATGTGCATTTTTTTGCCGGCGATACCCGCCTGGCGCTGCCAGAGCTGGTTGAGCGTGCCGGTCGCCCCGATCTCGTGATCGTCGATCCGCCGCGTGCGGGGCTATCGAAGAAAGTCGTGCGTCGCATCATCGAAGCCGGGCCAAAGCGCATCGTGTACGTGTCGTGCAACCCCACCACGCTCGCCCCCAACGCAGCCGAACTGGTCGAGGCGGGGTGGGTGCTGCGCAAGGTGCGTCCTGTGGACATGTTTCCGCAGACACACCACATCGAGTGCGTCGCGTTGCTTGAGCAGGCTTGACCCTCGTCCCGCTCCGCGCGCGTGGGCTTCCAAGCGGCCGCTGCTGAGCCGGTAAAGGCACGTCAGCGCCGGCTGCAAAGATCCAGCTATTCGGCCCGACACCGTGTGTGGGCGGGGCGACTCCAACACGGGAGGGTTGTGATGGCTAAGGAGTTCAAGGAATTTCTGCTTCGGGGGAACGTCGTCGATCTGGCGGTGGGGATCGTGATCGGGGCGGCGTTTGGGGCAGTGGTGACGGCGCTCGTGACCGACCTGCTGACGCCGATCGTGGCGGCGATCATTGGCAAACCGGACTTCTCTGGCCTGGTCTTCACGATCCACCACAGCCAGTTTCGCTATGGCGCGTTCATCAACTCGCTGATCGCGTTCGTGTCGATTGCGACGGCGGTGTTCTTCTTCGTGGTCAAGCCTGTGAACGCGCTGCTGGCGCGCCGCAAGTCGGGCCAAGACACTGAGTCTGAAACAACGCCGTGCACAGAGTGTCTGAGCGAGATCCCGCGCCAGGCGCGCAAGTGCGCGTTCTGTGCCTCCCCGCAGGAGGCTGCTGCGGCTTAAGGGGCTCGCGAGCTGCGGTCGGGATGGGTCGACCATGTCGTGGCGGACGCGACGGAGATGGGCGGGAGATAACCTGCGCTGATGCGCGCCGCAACAATCCGCGAGCAGGAGATCGTGATTGAGGAGCGCCCAGACCCCATCCCGGGGTTGGGCGAGGTGCTTATACGGGTGCACGCCGCGGGTCTGAACGGCGCTGACATGATGCAGCGGCGCGGTCTTTACCCTGCGCCGCCCGGCTCGCCACAGGACATCCCTGGTATGGAGTTCGCCGGTGAGATCGCCGCGCTCGGCGCTGGCGTTGAACGCTTTGCGGTGGGAGAGCGCGTGATGGGGATCGTTGGCGGCGGCGCGCAGGCAGAGCTCGTGACGGTGCACGAGCGCCAGCTGATGCCTGTCCCCGAGAGCCTCGGCTGGGTTGAGGCAGGGGGTCTTCCGGAGGTGTTCATGACCGCGCACGACGCGCTGTTCACGCAGGCCGGGCTGCGAATGGGCGAGCGTCTGCTTGTGCACGGCGGCGCTGGCGGTGTGGGGACCGCAGCGATTCAGCTCGCGAGGGCTGTTGGCGCGCGGCCGACGGCGAGCGTCCGCAACGAGGCGCTGCGCGAGCAGGTGGCGGCGCTGGGCGCTGAGGTGATCGCTTGTGAGGGCTTTGCCGAGCATGGTCCGTTCGACGTGATCCTCGAGCTCGTGGGTGCCCCCAACATGGCGGAGAACTTGCAGGCGCTTGCAACCGCGGGGCGCATAGCGGTGATTGGCGTCTCCGCGGGCGCCAAGGCCGAGCTGAACCTGCTGGCGCTGATGGGTAAGCGTGCGCGTATCCACGGCTCCACCCTGCGGGCACGTGCACCAGAGGAGAAAGCCACTGCCGCCCGTCGTCTGGAGC
>Ga0209624_10001336_pt1 | contig 19622 bp, 18 predicted proteins | sample JacPinW_OM2H0_O1_FD_188565 | JGI IMG/M metagenome (GOLD analysis project Ga0209624, IMG submission 188565) | Forest soil microbial communities from Algoma, Ontario, Canada - Jack Pine, Ontario site 1_JW_OM2H0_O1 (SPAdes) (version 2) | ecosystem: Environmental > Terrestrial > Soil > Boreal...
GATGTGCTCGGGTGTTTCGATGACCGGGACGCAGGAAGTTGCGTTCTCGGCGAGACCCACTTTGGTGCCGGGCTTCGCGTGTGCGCGGATGGCCTGGACGCCGAGGCCGTGGGCGAGGACGGCGTGGTGGCGAACCTGGTTGACGCCGGCGGTCGGGAGTTTGAGGCCCGGGGCATGACGGCCGTCTTTGTAGCCGATGTCGACGAAGGAGCGCATCTCATTGAGGGTCATGAAGTGATTTACGCGGTCGGAGAGATGCTCGGCCACGTAGCCGGCGTAGTTGGCGAAGGCCTCGGAGGTATCGCGCGACTGCCAGCCGCCCTTGTCTTCGAGTGCCTGGGGGAGGTCCCAGTGGAAGAGGGTGCAGAAGGGCTGGATGTTGGCGGCGAGCAGTTCGTCGACGAGGCGGTTGTAGAAGTCGAGGCCCTTGGGATTGGGCGTTCCGGTACCCTGCGGGAAGACGCGCGGCCAGGCCACCGAAAAGCGGTAGGTCTTCAGGCCAAGGGCCTTCATGAGCTGCACGTCTTCCTTATAGCGGTGGTAGTGGTCGTCGGCGATGTCGCCGGTGTCTCCGTTGTTGGTCTTGCCGGGCATGTGCGAGAAGGTGTCCCAGATCGAAGGTCCGCGGCCATCTTCATTCACCGCGCCCTCTACCTGATACGCGGCCGTTGCCGAGCCCCAGAGAAAGCCCTGCGGGAACTCTCGCGCCGTCGGAGGTGTTGGCGTGCCGGTTTGGGCAGAGGCATAGGGCGAAAGTGTGGAGAGTGCGGTGGGGGCGAGGGCAGCAGAGCCGAGAAGGCGGGCGAAGGCGCGGCGGGTTAAACGATTAAACAATGAGGGTTCCTCGCAAACATGTCTTCAGAGAAGTGTAGCTGCTTCGGCCTCTGGTTTCCAGTGGTCGGAGCCGGCGAGGAACTTTTGCCGGGAGATACTGCTTCGCTTCGGAAGGGTTGAGAGAGCAGCAGGCGCAAGAGCATGAGAACTAGGTTAGTGTGGTTTTACGTGGGCAAAAGTCTTGTGAAGATCACCTTCGTCGCGATGGCGACAAGCGTCGAGTGCGGGTGCGAAGGAGAGGCCAGAGATGGTAAACTGTGTTTGTGCCGGGTCCTACGCGACGTAATCCCGCCAACCCCGCCAGGTCCGGAAGGAAGCAACGGTAACGGGTCGTTACGGGCGCAGTAGGTCACCCGGTGCACTTCTTCCCCGCATTGATTTCCATACTACTTTCGCAATGGCTCAGTAGGTTACCTGGTGCACTTCTTCCCTCCATTGACCCCAGCAGCATCTTCGCAAATGGCAGCAGGCCGCGCCGGGACTTTGCTTTAGCGTCGACGCCCTGTCAGGAATCCGATGGCCGCCGGTGTTCTGATCTTTCTCTCCGAAAACCGAAAGCCGAGCCGGGAAGATTCATCACAGCGTGACGGGTGGTCAGGTCGCGGTGTGTCTTTTTGAGGGTGGATCGCGTCAATGTGTAGGTGACAGGCGGGCGCGTGTCGGAGAGAATGATCTCCTGCGGATAAACAAGCGTTCATTTGTAATAGTTTTGTTTGTATTGTTGATTGACAGGGATGAGGTGCGAGTTTGAGTTTGACGTTGAGGCCGCAGAAGCAGGTGAGAGCGAAGATCAGTTCGGTGGGGGCTTATGTTCCACCTCGGCTGTTGACCAATGCTGACCTTGAAAAGATGGTCGCGACCAACGATGCGTGGATCATCGAACGCACGGGGATTCGCGAGCGGCATATCGTCGACGCAGGTGTCGCGACGAGCGACTTGGCGGTGGAGGCGGCGCGGCGGTGTCTTGCGGTTCGCGGGATCGAGGCGAGTGAACTTGAGGTGATCATCGTCGCCACTGTCACTCCGGATATGTTTTTTCCGGCGACGGCTTGTCTGGTGCAGGACAAGCTGGGAGTGCATGGAGCCTGGGGGTTCGATCTTTCGGCGGCGTGTTCGGGGTTTCCGTATGCGCTGCAGGTTGGCGCGAAGCTGGTCGAAAGTGGAATGCACAAGAAGGTGATGGTGATCGGAGCGGATGTGATGAGCTCGATCATCGACTACACGGACAGGGCCACGTGCGTGATCTTTGGCGACGGCGCGGGTGCGGTGCTGCTGGAGCCGTGTGAAGACGGAGAGGTCGGCCTGGTCGATTACTTCCACGAGATCGACGGTTCAGGTGCGTCGGCGCTGAATATGCCGGCCGGTGGAAGCCTGCATCCCTCAACTGCGGAGACGGTGGCGACGAAGCAGCACTACGTCCATCAGGAGGGGCAGGCGGTCTACAAGTTTGCCGTGCGCAAGATGGCCGAGGCGGCGGAGATCGTGCTGTCGCGCAATGGGGTGACGGGCAAGGATCTCAGCTGCTTTATTCCGCATCAGGCGAATAAACGGATCATTCTTTCGACGGCAGAGCGGTTGGGGATGCCGGAGGAGTCGGTGGTGATCAACATCGACCGCTTTGGCAACACGACGGCGGCCACGATTCCAATGGCGATGCAGACGGCACTGGAGGAAGGTCGGCTAAAGAAGGGCGACCTGGTGCTGCTGGCCAGTGTAGGAGCTGGGTTTACAGTTGGCGCAACCTTGTTGCAGTGGGAGATGTAAGCCAGGAACTGAAGCCACGGCGCTAACGAACAGGGCGAAGAGACATCTCTTCGCCCTGTTTTTATTGAGAGGTTAAATCACGGAGTTGGCAGATTCTCTTGCAATCTATCTTTTAGATATATATCTTGAAGCTATGAAGATTGAGGGCGGAGCGACACAAAATGCTTTGCTGGGGCTGCTGAGTCTGGGCCCGATGTCTGGATACGACATTCGACAGCTGATTTCGCGGTCGATAGGTCATTTCTGGAGCGAAAGCTACGGACAGATCTATCCAGGATTGAAGCGGCTGGCGGAGGCAGGGCTGGCGGAGAAGAAGACGGAGCGGCAGAAAGGAAGGCCGGACCGACATCTCTATTCGCTTACGGCTGCGGGACGCAAGCAGTTACAGCACTGGCTAAAACTGCCGGTGACCGAGAAAGAGGTGCCGAGGAACGAGATGCTGTTGAAGCTGTTCTTTGGGGCAAATGCTTCTCCCGGTGTGAGCCGCGAGCATGTGGAGGCTTATCTCGAATCGCACCAGAAGGAGTTGCAGCTATACGCGTCGATGGCGAAAACCTTACGCAAGGAAGCGGCACATGATCCGCAACTGCCGTTTTGGTTGATGACGTTGAACTTCGGGCGGCATGAAAATGCGGCGATAGTGAAGTGGTGCAAGGAGACATTGGTCGAACTAAACAAGATGGAGCGCAGGCAAAGTGGAGGTAAGTGATGCATGCAATGGATCCGTTGTGGATGAAGGTTTTTCTCGGGGTGCATATCACGGCTGGAGCTTCGTCGTTTCTTCTGGCTCCGGTGGCGCTGGCTACGGCGAAGGGCGGAAAGCAGCATAAACGCTGGGGCATGGTGTATCTGTGGTCAATGGGCGTGGTGGCAGCGACGGCGCTGCCCATGGCGCTCTACCGGCCGGTGTTGTTTCTTGCGCTGGTGGCAGTGTTCAGCTTTTACCTGGCGTTCTCGGGGTTCCGTGTGCTCCGGCTGAAGGAACTGGCACGAGGTGGTAGTGCGACGCCCATCGACTGGATCGCGGCGGTGATTACGTTTGTGGCGAGCGCTTGTCTAGCTGGGTTTGGAGCATTTCGTCCGGCGTGGGTGCAGGGGTTCGGCATTGTTTCGGTCGTGTTCGGGTTCATCGGGATGCGCGCTGCCGTCGCGGAGATATGGAGCTTTGTACGGAAGCCCACCGAGAAGATGTTCTGGTGGTACACGCATCTGGGGAACATGATTGGCAGCTACATTGCGGCGTGGACGGCGTTCTCGGCGGTGACGCTGACGCAGTTCTTCGGAGGCGCGTGGTATGTGTGGCTGTGGCCGACGATTATTGGAGTGCCGGCGATTGCGCTGACGACGGCTTACTACAAACGCAAGTTCGCTCCTCGGCCCAAGGCTGCGGTCGCTTAGGTCAGGCAGCGCTGTTGGTCTGTTTCACCAGGTTTTGCGAGCCGACACCAACGGCGCGAGAGGTCTTGTAGAGCTTCCAGAAGGCGAAGGCGCAACTGAGTACGATAAGCGTCCAGATAACGATGAGGACGGGTTCGGCGTACTTCGCTGAGAGGCTGTTCCACAAACGGAGGATGTGGTGGCCGTAGTAAATGCCCAGCCAGGCAGCGATGGAGTGGCGTACGGCGCGGCTGATGGTGAACGTGGTGAGGAACTTCTTGCGCGACATGCGCAGTGCGCCTGCGGCGAGGACGAAGGGGCTGAGCGGCATGGGCGGTGGCAGGATGGCGGGAAGCGCCACCGAGAGGATGGCATGGTTCTCCATCCATTCGCAGACTTGCCTGAAGACGCGTGCGGGAATGTGTTTTTCGAGGAAGGCCATCCCGCCGGACTGGCCGACCTGGTAGCTGAAGAATCCGCCCAGTGCGGAGCCCGCGGTGGCGAGAAGAATCAACAGAATCCAGCTTTGGTGTTGCGCGGCGAGGACGATGATCATGATGTCGGTGATGCCGGGCAGCGGCAGCGGGACGAACGAGCTGTCGACGATGGAGACCAGGAAGACGCCGAAGAGACCGAAGCTGAAGAGCAAATGCAGGAGCGGATCGCGAGCCCTGTGAGGAGCGGACGCAGCCGTGGACGCGGCAGCTGCGACGTATTTCACTACGGAAATGGCTGCTGCGATTGGCTTCATATAGATTTGACGTGGCTGGGAGCCAGGAAGATGCGGATATTGAAACGGAACGACTTGTGACCTAGAAGGTACAGGACAAGTTGCTTTAGAGGAAGCGGAGGAGAGGCAGCGCGGGAAGCACCTCGACTTCGGCCGCGTATTGGCGGAAGAGTTCGATGGCGCGGACGCAGTCGGTGTTGAGGACGTAGTGGATGTTGTAGGAGAGGTAGTGTCGGATGGTGGAGGGGGGGATGGCGATGCGGGGGGTCCATTGTTCCACGAGCTTTTCGATGTTGAGAAGGCCATGATTGCGAGAGGTTTCGAGATCTTCGGTAAGCTCAGCAGCGGTGAGATTCGACGGTCCGAGGGCCTCAGGACGAACGGCCCAGACCGCGGCTACCCAGGGGAGATTGGTGCGGGTGTGCCACTCGTGGGCCAGATCGAGCCAGAGGCAGGGGCCCACCGCAGCTTCGATTGCTTCGCGGGCCTCAAGGGCGAGGAGTGCAGGGTCGCCGATGAGGATGGCGGCGTCGGCTTGTTGCAGCATGGCGATGGGGTCGGCAGGCGCGGCGAGGAAGGTCGGGCGGGTGCCGAGGAACTTACGGAAGAGGATCTCGGCGTAGGCGAGAGAGCTGCGTGAGGCGATGTCGGCGGCGATGGTGCGAACGGCTTCGAGGGTGCGAGTTTCGTCTCCCTCTCCCCGCATTCCGTCTCTCAGTTTCCCATCTCTCAATTTCCTGTCTCTCAATTTCCTGTCTCTCAATTTAACGATGAGCTGAATGGAGCGGACCTCATCAAGCGAGGCGATCGTACAGCCCGGGACGATGGCGAGGTCAGGGGTGAGGGAAGCGATGGGGATCAGGCCCAGGTCGGCGCGGCCCGAGAGGAGTTCCTCCGCACAGCGCGAAGGAAGGGTGGAGTGAAGGGTGTAGCGCTCGGCCAGTTCGGCTGCGCGCGGCGCGTGTTCGAAGTCCCACATGAGAGGAGCGGGGTTGAGAAAGTTGATGGCGGCGACACGGAGCATGGAAGGTGATGATTTGGAGGTCAAAGGACTAGTTTATTGGATGTTGGGAGGCGGCGTGCGATGCAGAGGCAGGGTAGCGAGTTTTTATCAGGAGGAAGAGTACCAAACTGAGGTTCTGTTTGACATGGCCAAGCTCCGTGATAGTCTCCATCGAATGTAGTCATTCGTAATGAATCTTCGGAGCAAGAGAGCATGAAGACGAGCAGCGACGCTGAGCAGTTTGCGCTGAGCAGGGTGGATGTGGCGCGGATGGCGTGGATGGCGTTGACGTTGACGCCGGGCATGGGGCCTACGCGGATATGGAAAGCAATGAATCGGCTGGGTGCGGCGGAGCGGCTATTCGAAGCTTCGTTGACGGAGCTCGAGGGCTTGGGGATGCCGGCGCAGTCGGCGCAGTTCGTGTTTGAAGGCAAGGCGCGCGCGGCGGCTGAAGATGAGTTGAAGCGTGTTGCCGAAGCAGGTGGGAGCGTGTTGACTCCCGAAGAGGAAGCCTATCCAGAGCGATTGAGAGAGATCTACGATCCGCCGGCAGTCCTTTGGATTCGTGGCAACGTGGAGCTGCTGGCGCGGCCGGGGATCGCTGTCGTGGGAACGCGGCAACCTTCACCCTATGGCGCGGGGATGGCGGAGCTGCTGTCGCGCGACCTGGCGAATCGACGGCTGGTGATCCTGAGTGGAATGGCTCGCGGGGTGGATACGGCGGCGCATAAGGGCGCGATCGAGGCGGGCGGAAAGACGATTGCCGTGTGGGGAACCGGGATCGATGTGATCTATCCCAAGGAGAACAAGAAGCTGGCGGAGAGTATTGTCGCGAGCGGCGGCACGATTGTGAGCGAGTATCCGCTGGGCACGTTTCCTGCGCCGCAAAACTTTCCGATCCGCAATCGAATCCTGAGCGGGATGAGCGTTGGCGTGCTGGTGATCGAGGCAGCCGAGTACAGCGGCACACGGATCACGGCGCGCTGTGCGATGGAGCAGAATCGCGATGTGTATGCCGTTCCGGGCAATGTGACGAACAAGAATGCATGGGGTCCTAACACGCTGATTAAGCAGGGTGCTAAGCTGACGGCGACGTGGGAGGATGTGTGGGAGGATCTACCTTCGCAGATTCGGCTGTCGCTCGAGGATGAGATGTCCGCGACGGAGCACGGTGAATCGAAGGCAGGCGGAACAGCATCTCTATTTAACGATACGCCGCTACCGGAGCATGAGCGGATCGTCTTCGACAAGCTGCGTCATGATGAATCGGTGCAACTCGATCAGTTGATTGAGCAGCTTGCGGCGACGTTGGGATCGGCTGAGATCTTCGCGGCGCTCTTCGAACTCGAGCTCGCAGGGCGGGTGAGACAGTTACCAGGCAAAAATTATGTGCGGGCATTCTGAGCAATCTTCGGGACGCGGACTGAATCCGCGATCGCTGACATTAGCAAAGAAGAACCGAAGTGCAGTGAGTTGTTTGACTTAGCTGCTCTTTTCCGTAGTGTGTTTTTCTGTGGATAAATGCTGAGTGGACGTGACCTTCCGAGGTCGTTTTCGTCAGTTCAGCAATCAAGAAGAGATGACGCGTTTGCGGAAACCGTGTTAGGTTCGCAATGGAATAAGGAAGTGTGGAACGTTTTGCTTCGGCATTGCGTTCTGGTGGATGAAGGGAACGAATGGCTAAATCACTTGTGATCGTAGAATCGCCGGCAAAGGCGAAGACGATCGGGAAATATCTCGGCAGCGACTACGTGGTAGAGGCCTCGATCGGCCACATCATGGACCTGCCGAAGAACGACATCGGCGTGGAGCTGAAGCGGCGCACGTTTGAGCCGACCCTGATTGTGTCTCCCGGGAAAGAAAAAGTTGTGGAGCGGTTGAAGAAGCTCGCCGCCAAGGCGGACATGGTCTACCTTGCGCCAGACCCGGACCGCGAAGGCGAAGCGATCGCCGCGCATCTGTCCATCCAGCTGCTGCCGATGGTGAAGGATAAGTCGAAGGTTCGTCGGGTCACTTTCAACGAAATCACGAAGAAGGCCGTCCAGGCTGCGTTTCTCCATGCTCGGGATGTGGATGAGAATCTTGTTGATGCGCAGCAGACGCGACGGGTGCTGGACCGTCTGGTGGGATATCAGGTCTCTCCATTACTGTGGGACAAGGTTCGACGCGGGCTGTCGGCGGGACGCGTGCAGACGGTTGCGCTACGGCTGATTGTGGAACGTGAGCAGGAGATCAACGCGTTCAATCCGGTGGAGTACTGGACGATTGATGCGGAGCTTGAACCGACTGCGGGAAAGCAGAGCTTCACGGCGCGTTTTGTCGGCGTCAATGGCACGCCGTCGCGCGTCGCCAATGGAAAGGATGAAGACGGCAAAGAACTCTTTCTGTCCAATGCGCTGCCCGACAAGGAAGCAGTCGACGAGGTGATCGGCGAGCTGAAAGGTGCGAAGTGGAGCGTGCGTTCGGTAGAGAAAAAGGAGCGTCGGAACAACCCGAAAGCTCCCTTTACAACCAGCAAACTGCAGCAGGACGCGTCTGGACGTCTTGGCTTCAACGTGCGGCGCACCATGGGCGTAGCCCAGCGACTGTATGAAGGTGTCGAGATTGGAAGCGAAGGGACGGTCGGGTTGATTACGTACATGCGCACGGATTCGACACGGGTAAGCCCGGACGCAATCGAAGAGGCGCGTGACTTTATCCGTAAGCTGGGAGCGGCGTATCTGCCCTCGAAGGCAAACGAATATGTCGGCAAAAAGCAGGTGCAGGCGCAGGATGCGCACGAGGCCATCCGACCGACAAACGTAAAGTTCACGCCGGATTCAATCCGGAAATATCTGAGCGACGAGCAGTACAGACTCTACAAGTTGATCTGGCAGCGCTTCGTTTCGAGCCAGATGACGCCGGCGATCTTCGACCAGACAACGGTGGATATCGTCGCCCAGGCGAAGCTCCCCTATGATTTTCGCGTGACCGGCAGCGTGCTGAAGTTCGACGGACACCTGAAGTTCGAAGAAGAAGAGAAGCGCGCACGCCAGGCCGCAAAGGACAGGGCTGCCAGGGAAGAAGCGAGCGCGAAGAAATCTGCGGAGGACACCAACCAGTCTGCCCAGGGTGAAGCGGATGGCGAGGACGACGTGGAGCGCAGGCTGCCGGAGTTGAGCGACGGCGAGGCCCTCCGACTGGAAAAACTGGATCCTCTGCAGAAGTTCACGCAGCCTCCGCCGCGCTACAACGAGGCGAGCCTGGTGAAGACGCTTGAAGAGAAGGGGATTGGGCGGCCTTCCACCTACGCGTCCATCATTAATACAATCCAGGACCGCGACTATGTGAAGAAGATCCAGTCGAAGTTTGTGCCGACCGAAATTGGCACTGTCGTCACCAAGCTTCTGGTCAAGAACTTCCCGTACATCTTCGACACGGCGTACACCGCTACGCTCGAGGGCGAGTTGGATGCGGTGGAGGACGGTCAGGAGCGATGGACCGACCTGCTGAACGGGTTCTATGACCACTTTGAGAAGGAGCTGCTCGTCGCCAGTACGAACATGGAAGACGTGAAGCGGATGGAGCAGAAGACCAACGAAATCTGTGACAACTGCGGCAGCGCCCTGATCCTGAAGTGGGGCAAGTTCGGCAGCTTCTACTCGTGCAGCAACTTCACCAAATTGAAGCCGATCACGGTAGCTGCAGGGCCGTGGAAGAAGGACGCGAAGGCGGTGACGAAGAAGATTACCACCGCGTTCAGCTACCCCATGATCGTGAAGGCTACGACCGAAGATGTGACGGAGTATTCGAAGGAGGTCGACGGCGCAAAGGAGATGGCGTCCGCGATCGCTGAGGCGGCCGAGCAGGGCAAGAAGGTGACCGTAGAGCCGGTGAGCTGCGACTTCACCAAGGAAAACTTTGCCGCGAAGCCCGACCTGAGCGCGCCAGGAGCCGATGAGGTTGCCGAGGAGGAGTTCTGCGATAACTGCGGCCGCGTAATGGTGTTGCGCAATGGGCCATGGGGACCGTTTATGGCTTGCCCGGGATACAACGAAGATCCACCGTGCAAGACGATTCGCAAGCTGAACCAGAAGGTGCAGCAGAAGCCTCCGGTGCAGTTGGAAGAGGCTTGTCCGAAGTGCGGAAAACCGTTGCTGTTGCGCAATGGACAGTACGGCGAGTTCATCAGCTGCAGTGGCTATCCGAAGTGCAAGTACATCAAGCAGGAGCTGCTGGACGTGAAGTGCCCGAAGGATGGCGGCGATATCGCCGTGCGCAAGACCAAGCGCGGCGATCTGTTTTATGGCTGCGTAAACTATCCCAAGTGCGATTTTGCATCCAATCTGAAGCTGGTGAACCAGGTATGTCCGAAGTGCGATAGTGCTTACCTGCTCGAAGTGACGAATGACAAGGGAACCTATCTGGTGTGCCCAAACAACCGTGAGGCATTGCCCAAGCGGCGCAAGAAGAAGGGCGCACCCGAGGAGGAGCCGACCACGCCTGCGTGTACGTACCAGAAGAAGATTGCTGGCCCGGCACCGGTTCCCGAGATGAAATTGCCCGATCCGGAAAAAACCCGGGCGGTTGTCGAAAGCGTAGCGTAAACGAACGAGGAAAGAGCAAAGATGGCAACGGCAGCAGATGGCGAGTTAGTACTACGGCTATATGAACTTCGGCGCGAGGAGACCCTGCGCGCGGCAAGAAAATTTATGGTCTTCGACTTTCATCCCAAGAACCTCGAAGAGCTGCGGGCGGTATCGCGAGATCCGAAGGCGCCAAAAAACGTACATTGGCGGCAGGCAATCAGCTACTGGGAGATGGCCGCTTCGCTGGTGTTGCAGGGAGCTTTAGACGCGACGCTGTTTCTGGATTCGAACCTTGAAGGAATTCTTCTTTACGCCAAGTTTCATCACTTCCATGCCGAAACCGAAAAAGCGAGCGGCAACCCTTTCATGGTGCAGACAGCCACTTTGATTGAAAAATATCCGCAGGCGAAGGCGAGGTATGAAACGTTTTTGAAGACGTTTGGGCCTTCGGCCGTGGTCTGAGACAAGCAGGCAGAAGCGACGCCTGTGGTAGCCGCAGGCTTTCCTTTCTTGCATCATTTCTGTTACAAATGCGTTATGACCTCTGGGTTCGCACCAACGGCGACGGCCCGATAACCGTAGTGTGCCCGCCGTAACTTGTTGAAAAGAATGCAGGTAGTGGATTATGGCGAAGGCAGTTTGGAATGGCCAGACGCTGGCCGAGAGTGAGACGTTTGAGACCGTCGAGGGAAATATTTATTTTCCCGAAGAGTCAGTGAAGCGAGAGTTTCTTAGGACAAGTTCGACGACCTCCAGCTGCCCGTGGAAGGGGCAGGCCCGCTATTACACGATTGTCGTGGACGGGCAGGAGAACCCCGACGCAGCCTGGTATTACCCTGATCCCAAGCCGGCGGCCCGAAACGTGAAGCACCACGTCGCGTTCTGGCGGGGCGTCGAAATTACCAAATAAAATAATCGGCTATCGGTCACGCAGCCGGAGGGCTACAGCCTCTTCCCGCTTTGTTTTAGTACGCCTCTGCCCGGTCGAGCGGCAGCCGAACCTGGAAGCAGGTCGCGCCGGGCTTCGAGTCGACGGTGACGAAGCCGGAGTGCTTGCTGACGATGCGCTGGGCGGCGTCGAGACCGAGTCCGAGGCCGCGCCCCGGTGCTTTCGTCGTGAAGAACGGCTCGAAGATCCTGGAGCGGATGGACGGATCGATGCCCGGGCCCGAGTCCCAAATCTCGACCAGCGCCATCTGCCCGCTGAGGTGCGTGCGAAGCCGAAGGGTCCCCATATCGTTCATGCTTTCAAGGGCATTTTCGATCAGCGCCGTCCACACCTGGTTGAGTTCGCTGCCGTAAGCGCTGACCGGCGGGAGTTCCGGGTCGAAATCGAGTTGGAGGGCGACGTTCTTCAGCCGCGAGTTGAACATAACCAGCGTGTTTTCTAGCGACTGGGCGAGGTCGACGTCCTGAATGGGCGCCTGGTCCATGTACGAATAGTCCTTGATCGCGCTGATCAGGTCGAAGATGCGGACGGTAGAGTCGACGACCGTTTCGGCCATCCGCTCGACGCGCAGGGAGCTGGCGACGGTAGCGACGGCAACCGGAAGAACCTCGGGACGCGTAATGGCAGCAAGCTCGTCGAGCAGGTCGAGGGCGAGGTTCGTCTCGGAGAGCGCCGGCGCAATCGTCCAGGGCTGGGGAATATTGTGTGCTTCCAGCCAGCGAACCAGCATCTCTTCGCGGTCGGTCGTAGCGAGCGGACTCTGTGGCCCCTGCGAACGGCCGGAGTACGCCGACATGCGGGCGCGAGCGTTCTTCACCCAGGCGCGGTACTCTGCGATCTCCGGTTCCGAGAGGCAGAGATTCCCGAGCCGATATTTCTGCTCGCCATACTCGCGCAGTTCTCCGAAGAGGCTGGCTGCGCTGCGCTGCGCCGCGGAGGCGGGGTTGTTAAGCTCATGGGCGAGGTTGGCGGCGAGCTTGCCCAGGGCATTCAGCTTCTCTGCCTGCTGCTCCATCCGGGTCACCTCGCGGACGCGATCCAGCAGCACCGAGACGCAGCGCTGCGCCATCGAAGGGATGGTAGCCAGCATCTCGGGAAAGAGAGACTGATGGATATCGATGGCCCAGGCAGCGCCCGCCGCGTAACCGTCTCCGCCCCAGCCCTTCATGCGCGAGAACGGCAGTTTGCCGGTTATCTGGCCTGCGCGACCGATAAACAGCGCTATGGGGCCGGAGTGGCGGCGACGGACCTGGACCTCTCCTCGCAAGATGATGACCATGCTGTCAGCAGGCTGGTTCTCGCGGAAGATGAGGTTACGGTCCTGCGCGACACGTTCGGTGCCGTGAGTCGCAAGCCAGGTGTACTCTTCCTCCGTGAGACCATCCAGCAGACCAATGGTGCGCAGAGCGACGACGATCTCGGGGAGTGGGGTAGGTTCGGCGGGAGCGCCGGCGAGGATATTCTCTTCGGCCTGGATCACCGGTTCTGCGGGTAGCACGCCTTCGTAGCTGTTCAGGGTAGCCATCGGAGCTCCTTCTGCTGCCTGGGCATCGAATCGTTTCGGTTATCTACGTCTCCATTGTTACAGGAGTTCCGGATCGTAGTCTTTCGCCATCAGTTTTTCGTCATCAGTTTTTCGCCATCAGTTTTTCGCCGATGACGAGAACGAACCGAATTGAAGAGGCGACACCCAATTAGATGCCGCCTGTTTGACTTTGATTTGTGAAATTTGTGTCTATGTTTTTTGATCGAAGTCTGGTTTATGCCTTCTGCACCTGACCGTCTTTGACGACGACCGGGTCGAGGAATGGCATGGATTTGCGAAGTTCGGCCCCGACCTTCTCGATCTGGTGAGCGGCCTCCTGTTTGCGGATGCGGGCAAACTCGTGGCGGCCGGTCTCATTCTCGGCGATGAACTTCTTCGCGAAGCTGCCGTCCTGTATGTCGTTGAGCAGGGACTTCATCGCCTTCTTCACCTCCGGCGTGACGATCCGCGGCCCCGCAACGTAGTCGCCCCACTCCGCCGTATCGGAGATCGAGTGGCGCATATACTCCAGGCCTCCGCGATACATCAGGTCGACGATGAGCTTCAGCTCATGCAACACCTCGAAGTAAGCCAGCTCAGGCTGATACCCAGCCTCGACCAGCGTCTCGAACCCTGCCTTCACCAGCGCGCTGGTGCCGCCGCACAGAACCGCCTGTTCGCCGAAGAGGTCAGTCTCGGTCTCCTCGGTAAAGGTCGTCTCCAGCACCCCGGCACGAGTGCAGCCGATGCCCTTGGCGTAGCTCAGAGCGAGCGCAAGGGCGTGGCCGCTGGCGTCCTGCTCGACGGCGACGAGGCCGGGGATGCCGCCGCCTTCAGTGAAGACTTCGCGGACGCGGTGGCCGGGGCCTTTGGGGGCGACGAGCGAGACGTCGGCTGTGGGTGGAGGCGTGATGGTGCGGAAGCGAATGTTGAAGCCATGCGCAAACATCAGCGTAGCGTTCGGCTTCATATTGGGCTCGATCTCGGCGTGATAGACCTTGGCCGCGGTCTGGTCCGGCGTCAGGTTCATGATGACGTCAGCCCACTTCGACACCTCCGCAACCGTGCCAACCTGAAGGCCAGCCTTGCGAGCGCGCTCGGCGTTAGGCGAGTCGGGACGCAACCCGACGCGCACTTCAACGCCGGAATCTTTAAGGTTCAGCGCATGGGCATGGCCCTGCGAGCCGTAGCCGATGATGGCAACTTTCTTTGCCTGGATAAGGGAGAGGTCTGCGTCTGCGTCGTGGTATGCCTTTGCCATGATGATTCGTTTTCCTTTGTCTTGATGGTAGCAATTAGTGAAGTGTGAGAGAAGAGAACCCAGTTAGAGGAATCTGGCGCACGGTTGTTCGGTGCTTAGGAACTCTCGGGCCAAGCATACGGCTCGATCGCCTTTCCCCAGCCGGCGCTAAGATCAACCCACGTGGGGTTAGTCGAAATAATCAGTTCCAGTTTGCGAATGCGCAGCCACCCTTTCAGTTGCTTCTCGCGGTTGATTGCCGCGCCGATGCTCGTGAAGCGTTCGAAGTATACGAGATGGTTGATGTTGTATTTGGCAGTATGGCTTCGCGGGTCTTTGTGCTGCTTGTGTTCTAGAACTCTGTCCTCCAGCCTTGTCGTGACGCCGATGTAGAGCTTCTTGAAGCCGTTAGCGAGGATGTAGACGTAGGCATATTCCGGCATTAATTCCTCAGCGTTCCTCTGTTACTTGCTCTCTTTCTGTTGCTCGTCCTACTGCCGCCCTCTTTGCGACAATCTCACACGTTTTACGTCGTCATCCTGACCCTCGAGCGCAGCGAAGGGGAAGGACCCCTGTATTTGCCGTTGCCTGTTCCAGTTGTTGTCTGTTCCAGTCGTGCCTGTTCCGCTGTCGCCGATCTTCCGCCTCTCCACCTCGAAGATGCCCCTCCCTCCACGTCGTCATCCTGACCCTCGAGCGCAGCGAAGGGGAAGGACCCCTGTATTTGTCGTTGCTTGTTCTCGTTGTTACTCCGACCACGCATTTCAGGATCAAGGCCACACCACGATCACTCCTCATGTACATCCGAAAACTCGTCCGGAAGAATACCCAGGGCACCAGTCTTTTCGGGAACAGCATCACCGTGTTCCTCTCCATCCGTACCAAGCGCCTTCAAAACCCGACTAGTGTGATGCCCACGCCGCATCGCCATCCGCCCGGTCCGCGAAACCTCCAGAATGGTATACCCACTCTCAGTAATCACCTGGACCAACCCTTCGATCTTGGAAGAACTCCCAGTCAACTCCAGCATGATGGACTCGGGAGCAAGATCAACGACGCGGGCCTTGAAGACAGTGGCGAGCTCGAAGATCTGCGAGCGCGAGTGCTGACCAAGCGGGTGCGAGGGGCCTGCGCCGACCTTGAGAAGGCAGAGCTCGCGGATGACGGCGTCGGCACGACCAACCTCGTCAACATCGACAGTAATCTCCAGCTTGTAAAGCGAAGCCCGAATACGATGCGCGGCATGATCCGGCGCCTCGCAGACAATCGTCATACGAGAGACATCGGCCCGCTCAGACTCCCCAACAGTAAGCGAGACGATGTTGATGTTGAGACGCCGAAAAAGCGAAGCGACTCGCGTAAGAACGCCAGGCTTGTCTTGGACCAAAGCTACGAAGGTGTGGAGCATTAGTTCTGACTCGCTTTCTTAGTGTCGAAGCTTTTTGTTTTGCCGGTCATGAAGTCCAGATAACGAACTGCTGCTTCATGTCCGCTGCCGCTTGCAGGGATTAAGAAACGTCCATTTTGGAGCATGATGACGTTGGTGCCACCCTGCTGTGCAATCTTCAAATCTGGCTTTTGCGGAGTAGTTCCACCGTCATACGGGACGAAGACGCCTTCCTCTAAAAGAGTGCCTCCGACGGTCCATATATGACATTCATCATGTGCATTGACGTACTCGCATGAGTTCCAAACACCACGTCCGTCCGGACCTTGAATGTAAGTCGCATTGCTGGCGACATTCGAAGGTCGTGTTGGAGAATAAGCCCGATCTTGTTTACATCCAGTCGAGGACAGAACAAAACACACGGCTGCACAAATGAAATATCGAGTCCCCGTCCTGCGTTCCTCCGGTTTTTCTAAGATAGCTACGAAGGTGTGGAGCATGAGACCTCGTTGGAATTTGGATTGCGCAGGCTATAGAGAGTGTGGCGCTGGTACCGATGGCCGGCGGGAACACGGGGATGGTCGAAGTCAAGTTCAGGACGATGGGTCATGCCTAATTTTTCCATCACACGCCGCGACGGTTGGTTAGGAATTGCAGTGATCGCGACGACCTCAGCCAATCCAAGCTGATGGAAGGCGAGGTCGATGATGCAGAGAGCGCCTTCCGTCGCCAGCCCCTGGCCCTGACTGGCCTGCGTGAGACGCCAGCCAATCTCGACGGCAGGCTGAGGAAGATCCGGGACGACGTCGCGCATAGTCTGCAGGCCGACGGTTCCGGCGAAGGCGCCGGTGTCCCGCAGGATCGCGGCGAAGAAACTGAAGCCTTCGCGATCGAAGGCAGCGAGATAGCGGTCGATCGTCTCATTGCTCTGTTCGGTGGTGAAGGGAGCGGCGAAGAATCGCATGACAACGGGGTCGGCGTTCATCGTGGCAAAGGGCGTGCGGTCGGCCTCCTGCCAGCGGCGAAGGATCAGGCGCGAAGTCTCGAGTTGAAGCGGTTGGGTCAATTCTTCGTTCTCAAAAAAGGATGATTCCAAAGTGGGTAGCATTTTGATCTGAGATGATTCTTGGTTAGTTTGGAGGCACGTGGGGGTTCTCGTCGGAGTGTGGGGGCGGAGGCAGCGGAGGTGCCGGGTAGACGGGGATATGGGTCTTCGGAATCTCGAACAGGATAAGTTCGCCGGGTTTGGCCTTGGGCTTGGCGTCGCTGCAGAGATTGCCGGTCGTGATTCCAGTCTTGACGATGGTGTCGATAGGGTAGTTGGTGTAGAGCTCTGCGCGCGGGCGGCAGTCGGCATACATGTTAGAGAGGATGCGGATGATGGTCGCCTTTCCGATGTTTACGTCGATGATGCCGTTCTTGTCGGTTGCCATGGCGACGGATCCGATCTGATCGACCTTGAGCGCCACATTGAGCCTCTCATCCGTGACCGGGTGACCAGTCCTCGCATTGATCACCTTGATGTGAACCTGTGGCGACTGAGCCCAGGTGATGGCGGTCGTCGACGCAATCAGAACCAGCAAAGCGGCTCGCGTGAGGGTGTCGAATTTGGTCGAGGCTTGAGTTACGAAGTGCTTGAACATTCAAAGTCCTCTCTTCCGATGGCTAAATTGGGCTGCAAAGAAAAAATAGTTACAAAACCTGTCCCATTTTTCGGCAGCAAAAAGTGGCAGTTTCTTGACCACGTTTACCACGCATTTCACCACGTTTTCACCACACAAAAGCCACGTTCTGCACACCACTTTTCCCAAAATACCCCTCAAAAACAAGGGAAAATGAAGCATTTCGCGCTCAGGCACCACGCCCAATTTTTTCTGCGACAAGTCGACAAAAATTAGTCCTCCGCAGTTTCGAGAAGAGGGTCTTTGGTCGGTCGGCGGACCATCTCGTGCAGGGCAGACCCGGGCGCGATCATGGGGTAAACACCGTCTTCTTTTTCCACCTGGAAGTTGATAAGAAAGGGTTTACCGCTGGTACGCGATTTCGTAACTGTCGGGGTCACATCCGCGCGCTTGGACACATGCGCCCCATCGATCCCATGCGCCCCGGCCAGCTTCACAAAATCAGGCGAAAGTATCGGCGAGGCGGCGTAGTTCTTGTCATAAAACGCCTCCTGCCACTGCCGCACCATGCCGAGGAAGCCGTTGTTGATGACGGCGATATTGATCGCAAGTCCTTCCTGCACAATAGTTGAGAGCTCAGCCGCAGTCATCTGAAAACCGCCGTCGCCGGCAATAACCCAGACGTCTTTCTCCGGACAGGCGACCTTTGCCCCGATCGCCGCAGGCAGCGCGAAGCCCATAGTGCCGAGGCCGCCCGAGGTGATGAGCGAGCGCGGGGTGTCGTGCTTGTAGTACTGGGCCTCCCACATCTGGTGCTGGCCTACATCTGTAACGATGATGGTTTCTTTTTCGCGGCCTGCGGCGTGGGCCTCGCGCCAGATGTCGTTGATAACATGGGCAGCGTAGAGGTGGCCGTTGTCGGGGAGGTTGATGATGTCGCGGACGGCGGCGTCGCCCTTCATGGCGTTGATCTCGCGCAGCCAGCTGGCGTCGGAGTTTTTCGGCAGCAGCGGAAGGAGGAGTTCGAGGACTTCTTTGAGGTCGCCGATGAGGGCTACGTCGGCGTGGACGTTCTTGTTGATCTCGGAGGGATCGATCTCGATGTGGATCTTCTTCGCGTTGGGAGCGTAGTGGACGAGGTTGCCGGTGACGCGGTCGTCGAAGCGCATCCCGAAGGCGAGGAGGAGGTCGGCCTGTTGGATGGCGTTGTTAACCCACGACTCGCCGTGCATGCCCATCATGCCGAGCGAGAGCGGGTGATGCGTCGGGACACCGCCGAGGCCGAGCAGCGTGCTGGCGACGGGGATCTGCTGGCGTTCGGCGAAGACTAGGACCTGGGCTTCGGCGCCGGAGTGCGTGATGCCGTGGCCGGCGAGGATGACGGGCTTCTTTGCGGCCTTGATGAGCTCGATGGCTTGCTGGATGGAAGAGGATTCGGCGCGCAGCATCGGGTGCGGACGATAGGGCTTGGGGGCGGCGGCTTCGAAGTTGAACGGCGCGGTGGCTTGTTGCGCGTCCTTCGTTATATCCACAAGAACCGGACCTGGACGCCCGGACTTCGCGATCTGGAGCGCCTCGCGGATGGCCGGGGCAATGTCTTCGGCGCGGGTGACGAGGTAGTTGTGCTTGGTGATGGGCAGGGTGATGCCGGTAATGTCGATCTCCTGGAAGGCGTCGGAGCCGAGGACCTTGCTGCCGACTTGTCCCGTGATGGCGACCATGGGGATGGAGTCGAGCATGGCGGTGGCTATACCCGTAACCAGATTTGTTGCACCCGGCCCGCTAGTGGCGATGCAGACGCCGACCTTGCCGGAGGCGCGGGCGTACCCGTCGGCCATGTGCGCGGCACCCTGCTCGTGGCGGACGAGGATGTGGTGGATGGGGAATTTGCGCAGAGCGTCGTAGGCGGGGAGGATGGCTCCGCCAGGGTAGCCGAAGACTTTGTCCACGCCTTCGCCGGCGAGCGTGGCCCAGATGATTTCGGCTCCGGTGAGGGTGGGGTGTTGATTTTTTGAATTCGACATGCGGAACTCCTGATAATTGATGTGTCGGTTTCTAACGCGCGCCTTTGAGCAGCAAATAAGAACCAGTTGCGGTTGCGACACTGAGAACGATGAATACGAATGCATGGGATAAAGCAAACACTCCAAAGATGCAACGGATGGCGATGATTGCGAGTGCGGCTCCGAAAATGATGCGTCGCCTGGACGACAGTAAAGCGAGAAGACAGCAGGCAGTGGCAAAAAATACGGATAAACGCAGCCTGCCCGAGATGGCCGATTCTTGAGTCGCGCTGAGCAAGATCATCGTCGACAACGCGACAACGACAATAAGAAACACGTGAAAGCGGGAAAACGTGACTATTCGTCCGTCTTTCTCTTCAATCGGTTCAAAAAACCACTCTCGCAAACTCAACATGATCGCTCCTGTGTGGTGACTGCTCCTTCGCTGGCGCTGCTCACACTGTTGGCGTACTTGGCGAAGACGCCGCGTTTGAAGCGGGGTTCGGGGGCCTTCCATGCGGCGAGGCGTTTGGCGATCTCGGCTTCGGGGACGTTGAGGGTTAGTTTGCGGTTGGGGATGTCGAAGGTGATGGTGTCGCCTTCGCGAACTGCGGCGATGG
>Ga0209624_10001337_pt1 | contig 19608 bp, 18 predicted proteins | sample JacPinW_OM2H0_O1_FD_188565 | JGI IMG/M metagenome (GOLD analysis project Ga0209624, IMG submission 188565) | Forest soil microbial communities from Algoma, Ontario, Canada - Jack Pine, Ontario site 1_JW_OM2H0_O1 (SPAdes) (version 2) | ecosystem: Environmental > Terrestrial > Soil > Boreal...
AAACCGCGCCCGCGCAGTGCGCAAAGCAGCCGCGGCGAGCCACGAGCCGGCGCCCAGACAGGGCTTCGAGTCCGACGGCGAGCGCGCCACTGGGCCTGTGCAGCCACCCGGCGGCGCTGAGCTGGTAGCGGGCGCGGCGGAGCTCATCGGCGAGCTGGCGAAGGCAGGCATCGCCACGGGCGAGCGCCTGTTCAAAGACGTGCTCTCGCGCCTCCCGCTCTCCTGAGCGGCTCTGTATACTGCCCCGCAACGCCGAGCTGCTCCGATTCCGGTCGAAGCAGACGGGGGACCCAATGCGGATCGCGTCGATCCGCCGGGGCGAATCGGCCCAGCAAGGGCCGTAGCGCCGCACAAGTGCTGCGCGAGCCCGTCAGCTCACCCCGCAGGCGTAGATGAAGATGTTGACGAACGTAAAGACACCTACGCTCTTGCTCGCCCTGATCGCGGCTACGGCACTGTTCGCGAGCGCGACCACTGGCGCGCTCGCCGACACCGGCGGCGCGGCCGCTGCGCCTGCGGAATCGACCAGCTCAACGCCCGCGAAGATCGGCCCGAGCGGCATCGCCACGTGGTTCGGCCCAGGCTTCTACGGGAAGCAGACCGCATGTGGGCAGACGCTGACCCCCGCGGTCGTGGGCGTTGCGAACCGCACGCTTCCGTGCGGCACGCTCGTATCTGTCAGCTACCGCGGGCACAGCCTGACCGTGCCGGTGCTCGATCGTGGCCCCTACGGCCACCATGCGAATTGGGATCTAACGGCTGGAGCCGCGGAAAGCCTCGGCATCACCGAGACCGTGCGGATTGCCACTCACATCGTTGGCAAGACGACGAACAGCCCCTCGCTGGGCCTGCCACCCGGCTCAGCGGGCGGAGCGCTCGCGGGCGGCGCCCTTGCTGGCTAAGCCCAGCGGCGCTCAGGCTGGCTCGTCGATGGGGACGCGTCGGCCGGCTGAGGCGCGGATGACCGAGCGGTCGGCGTGTAGGCCGACATCCGCGTGTGCGGCCAGCGCGGATGCCTCCAGTCCGTCCTCCGGGCAGAGAGCTGTGCCAATCGCGACTTCGAGCGGCGCACCGTCCTCACCGCGGCAGGCGGCTACCGCTTGCGTGAGCCGCCCTGCCAGCGCGATCGCACCGGCGCGATCGGTTTCGGGCATCAACAGCCAATAGCGGCCTGGCCGCTCGCGCGTGAGCGATCCCGCCCGCGTGCCAAGCACAGCCGCGAGCGCCCCCTCGACACGCGCCAATACCCCGGCCAGTCCTTTGGATAGCTGCTCGCGACGCAAGCGCTCGATCTCACACAACTCGACCAGGAGCACGGCAAACGGCACTCGGTCGCGCTCGAAGCGCTCCAGTTGACCACCGATCGACTTGATCCACGCCGCCGGGCCCTCCTCGCGGCGCTCGTCACGAATCTCGATCTCAGCGGACCGTGCGCCAGGCGGGATTGGCGGTGACTCGTCCCATGACAGCGATCGCTCGGGCGAGCGGCGCTCATCGACGATGATCGCGTGGCGCCCGGGAGCGCCAGCATGTGCGGGCACCCGTGGTGCAAGCTCGGACTCCGAGCCCTCATCCGCGTCGTCATCACGAGAGCTCGTGGCGAGGGCGAAGACTCCCGCCTGCAGAGCCCCAGCGAGCAACTCGGCACAGACGTACGCGAGGCGGTCTGAGACGTCTGCGAGCTGACGTGCGGACGGCTCGCTCATGCGATCGAGCAGAACCTCCCACAACACACCGCGCAGCGCCTCGATCGCCTCCACCGTCGCTACGCTGTCGCGGGCCGCGACGAGCACGGCCAGACGGCGTGCGGGAGCACCCGTAGCACGTGCGCCAGTCCCACGGCCAGTCAAGCTCGCGAGCTCACCGTCGGACTGCAGTGCACGGATCACGTGCGCACACAACGACGGCCCATGGTCCGCCAGTTGCTCGAGCGGAACCTCTCCGATCTCCGCGAGCGGACGGGAGCCGATCAGCGCCAGGATCCAGCGTCGTGCCAACTCATCGGCACTGGCGAACAGTGCGTCGCCTGGGATGTCGCCTACCGGCCGTGCACGTGGGCTTCGGTGGATGTCGCGATCTTCGTGCACGTACGTTGAATATCAGCAGCCGGAGACAGCTACTTGGTTTCGCTGTGTTCGAGTTTCTTGAAAGCCTTGGCTTCTTCGGCTTCTTCTTTGGCGAACTGCTTGCGGGCCGCTTCTTCGGCGGCGCGTTTGGCTTCCGCGGTGGCGCCGGTTTTCTTCGTTCTCTTCTTCTTGGTCTTGGTGGCGCCAGATCTCTTCTTGGTCTTCCCACCGCCTTTGCCTTTGCCCTGCTTGTGCTTCTTGGGTTCGCGTTCGGCCGCTTCGGCAGCCTTCTGAGCCGCTTCTTTGAGCTTCTTGGCTTCTGCCTTGGATGCTGCTTCGGCCGCGGCTTCGCGCTTCCTGGCCTGCGCTTCGCTGGCTTCTTCTTCGCCACCCGCAGCGGCTTCTGCCGTTTCAGCGCCCGCTTCTTCGCCCTTCGATCCACTGCCGCCTGAGCCCCCACCGCCGCAGCCGGCAAGCGATGCGACGAGCGCAGCCAGCAGCAGGCATAGGATCAGCGCTCGACGGGTGGCTCGAGCATCCCCGCGGCCACGTGACTGCCGACTTGGCTCGTTCATATCTGGGGGAGCATCGTGCTCAGTCTCATCCTGGCGCATCGGCGGGAGCCTATTGCCCTTCACTCGACGGCTGTCCGCTGCCGGTCGCGGAGTTGCTTTGCGCTTCTTCGGCGTTTGTGTCTTTCTGGGCCGTTTCCAGCAACTTCTTGGCTTCGGCCTTCGCCGCGTCTTCAATTTTCTTGGCGTTTGCTTCTGCGGTCTTTTCCTTCTGCTTGGCCTTCTTGGTGGCCGCCGCTTCCTTCTTCTTTGCCTTCTTGGTCGCTTCCGCTTCTATCTTCTTGGCTTTCGCTTCGGCGACTTCTTCTTGTTTCTTGGCTTCGATCGTCGACAGCAGTTCGCGCTCTTTGTTGAGTTCAGCCGCTTCCTGCTGCTTTTGCGCCGCTTCTTCGCTTCGTTCGATCTGGGCCGCGCTCGGCTCGAGGGCTTTGGAGCCGGTGGGCGATGAGCCACCGCAGCCGCTGAGCGTGGCGCAGCTGCCGATGAGGATAAGCCAGGGGAGCACTCTCGGCAGCGCGCTACGACCTTTCAACGGACCACCTGTGCACTGCGCCGCCAACGTGAAGAAGCGACGGGCATCGCGATCAAGCTACCAGCCTGGACGCGCTCGCTCAACTCACATCCGTGCGGACGTCAGCGGGGATAGCCTGAATGGTTCATGAACAACCGGACCGCGAGATGACCGGAGTTGGGATCGCCGCTGTGGCGGCGATCGTGCTCGCCGCGGGCTTCGTCAGGCGCAAGGTCCGCGGTCGCCCAAGCGCCCAGCGCGCGGGCCAGGCGCTGATCGTGGATCTGGGCGACACGACGTCGCTCGACTCCGAGACCGGCGCGGTGCGCTCGGTACAGCGCGCGGACCTGGTGATCGCCGAGGCCGCCTTGAAGGAAATCTGGACGCCGGCACACCTCGAGCGTCTGGCACGGACGTACTGGCGCTTTCTCACGCGTGTGACGCTGGGACTGGTGCGCGTCAGCTACAGCGATTGCGAACGTTCTGTCGTGCTAATTGCCAGGCCGCTGAAGCTGTTGAGCTTCCAGGCCCCCGAATACGAGATGAACCGGACGCGCGGGCTCGTGCGCTGGCGTATCGCGCGAGGGTTGTTGGTCTCGCGACGTGGGCGTGGCGGTGGTGGTTATCTGCAGATCGAAGTTCGTCGCAGCCCTGGAGATGATCCAGCCCATGCCCGACTACACGTCGAGGTCGAGGTAGCCAACTTCTATCCGTCGATCGCCTCCCGGCTCAGCCGCCGGCTTTACAACATCACCCAGTCGCGCATCCACGTGATCGTCACCTATGGGTTCCTGCGCTCGCTGGCCCGGCTGGATCTAGCCGAGTCGCGCGTGGGCCGCTTCAACAGCGGCTCCGATCAATAACGCTCGCCGCCGACCGCGCGCAGCTTGGCGCGGTCGTGCGTTGCGCGAATGCGCCGGATCGTCCCGGTACGGGCGCGGGTAACCAGCGATTCGGTGGTGGCGCCACCGGCGCTCGGATAGCGCACGCCCTGCAGCACGTCACCATCGGTGATGCCAGTGGCAGAGAAGAAGATGTCCTCGCCGGCGACGAGGTCGTCGCGGTCGAGCACGCGCTCGAGGTCATAGCCCGCCGCAAGCGCTGCTGCGCGCTCCCCCTCATCGCGCGGCCATAGCCTTCCCAGCAGCTGTCCGCCGAGGCACTTTACGGCGGCGGCGGAGATGACGCCCTCGGGCGTACCGCCGATTCCCCACAGGAGGTCGACAGGCGAGCGCTCGGTCACAGCCAGCAGCGCCGCCGACACGTCGCCGTGGGCGATCAGCCGTACGCGGGCACCGGCGGCGCGGATCGCGGCGATGCCCTCTTCGTGGCGGGGGCGGTCGAGCACCACCACCATGACGTCGCCCACCGGACAGCCTCGGCGCTCGGCGATGAGCTTGACGGTCTCGCCGAGCGGGCGGTCGAGATCGAGCAGATCTGCGATCTCGGGCGCACCTGCCATCTTCTCCATGTAGACGCACGGTCCTGGGTCGAACATCGTGCCGCGGGCAGACAGTGCGATCACGGCGAGTGCACTGGGCATCCCGTGCGCGGCGAGCGTGGTGCCCTCGAGCGGGTCGACCGCGATGTCGACCTGCGGCGGCGAGCCATCGCCGATCTGCTCGCCGTTGGCGAGCATCGGTGCCTCATCCTTCTCACCCTCGCCGATTACCACCACACCATCCATCTGAACCGACTGGAGCATGTAGTGCATACCGTCGACGGCAGCTTGATCGGCAGCCTCCTTGTCGCCCATTCCCACCAGTGGCGCAGCCGCCAGCGCGGCGGCCTCGGTGACGCGCACGAGCTCCAACGCGAGGTTGCGATCGGGCAGTTGCTGTGCGGGCTGAGAGCTCATCTGCGCGTGGGAAACCTACACCAGGGTCGCGGTCACTACGATCGTGGCGTGAGCGAGGCCGCGAAGATCAAGGAGATGGCCGATCGGCCCAGACCAAGAGAGCCGGGAGGGCGAACATGCCAATCAAGCGAGCCGGCCGGACGCCGGATCGAGCGGATCGAGGTGACCTAGAGATGACTCAGATCGGTTTTGTGGGGCTGGGCAAGATGGGCGGCAACATGGTGCATCGCATTCGCCGCGACTCAGAGCACGAGGTCGTTGCGTTCGACTTTGATGAGAAGGCGGTCAAGCAGGCGGTCAAGAACGGCGCCTCTGGCGCCGACTCGCTGAAGACGCTCGTCAAGCAGCTACAGGCGCCGCGGATGGTGTGGATCATGGTGCCCGCCGGCGCGCCTACCCAAGAAACGGTTGAGAAGCTCGCCAAGCTGCTCGACAAGGGCGACACAATCATCGACGGCGGCAACTCGAAGTGGACCGACGACAAGCGCCGCGCCGGTGAATTGAAAAAAGCAGGCATCGAATATGTCGACGTCGGTACTTCCGGCGGCGTATGGGGTCTGGAGGTGGGCTACTGCATGATGGTGGGCGGCCCAACCAAAGCGGTCAAACGCCTGGCCCCAATCCTCGACGTGCTAGCACCTGCCACTAACGAGCAGAGCGTTGCGGCGATCGGTCCGCGCGGTTGGCTTCACTTCGGGCCGTCGGGCGCTGGCCACTACGTGAAGATGGTGCATAACGGCGTGGAGTACGGCTTGATGCAGGCATACGCGGAGGGCTTTGACGTATTCGACAAGTGCGAGTACGAGCTCGACAACGCGAAGATCGCGCATCTTTGGGGCCAGGGTTCAGTGGTGCGCTCGTGGCTGTGCGAACTGGCAGCGCGCGCGTTCGAGGCCGACGGCAACAAGCTCGAAGCGATTGAGGGCTACACCGAGGACTCGGGCGAGGGCCGCTGGACGATCGAGGACGCCACCGCACATGACGTGCCCACGCCGGTGATAACTGCGTCGCTTTATGAGCGTTTCCGCTCGCGTGGCAACGGCGACTTCGCCGACCGTGTGCTGGCGGCGCTGCGTAACCAGTTCGGCGGCCACGCGGTCAAGAGCGCGCCCGCCGCCACCAGCGCGCTCAGCCCACGCAAAGCGGTTGGCAAACCGCGGGCGAGCGCGGGCAAAGCCAGCTCCCGGCGCGGGGGCTGAGCGTGGCGGCCGTGGCTGGTCGTCCGACCGACGAGCCCGAGCCGGAGAACCCGCTGACGGCGGGTCTCGAGCGCCTGCCGGTGGCGCCCACGACGCTTGTGATCTTCGGAGCGACCGGAGATCTAGCCAGGCGCAAACTGCTGCCTGCGCTTTACAACCTCGCACACGAGGGCGCGCTACCGGGGCGCTTTCACCTGGTGGGCGTGTCACGCAAAGAAAAAGAGGACGACGACTACCGCGGTGAGTGCGAGCAGGCGATTCGGCGCTTCTCGCGGCGCACCCCTGATGAGGCTGTCCTCACCAGCCTGCTCGACAACGTTCGCTACGTACCTGGCACGTTCGATGACGAGTCCGTGTACAGCGAGCTGAGCGAGGTGCTGGACGAGTTCGAGCGAGAGGCCGGCGAGCCACTTAACCGGGCGTTCTATCTTTCGACCGCCCCCAGCTTCTTTCCCGTGATCGTCGAGCAGCTGGGCAAATCCAAGCTGGCTCACCATGAGCACGGCGAGGTTCGCTTGATCATCGAGAAGCCGTTCGGTACGACGCTGCAAGAGGCGCGGGATCTCAACCGCCGCGTGCTCAGCATCTTTGACGAGACCCAGGTGTATCGCATCGATCACTACCTGGGCAAGGAGACCGTGCAGAACATGCTGGCGTTCCGCTTCGCCAACGGCATGTTCGAGCCGCTGTGGAACCGCAACTACATCGACAATGTGCAGATCACCGCCGCCGAGGATCTGGGCATCGGCTCACGCGCTGACTACTACGACAGCGCAGGAGCCTTGCGCGATTTGATCCAGAACCACATGCTGCAGTTGCTCTGCCACGTGGCGATGGAGCCGCCGGTGAGCTTCACTGCCGAAGAGGTCCGCAACGAGAAGGTCAAGGTGCTGCAGGCGATCCCGCAGCCGACGGTCGCGGCAATCCCGGAGATGTCGCTGCGCGCCCAGTACACGGCGGGACACGCGGGCGGCGACGACGTGCCCGGCTATCTGGAGGAGGAGGGCGTGCCGAGCGGCTCGGTTACGGAGACCTACGCGGCGCTGCGTCTGGAAGTGGACAACTGGCGCTGGGCGGGCGTGCCGTTCTACCTTCGTACGGGCAAGCGTCTGGCACGCAAGATCACGGAGATCGCGGTCACGCTCAAGCCTGTCCCTCATCTGGCGTTCAGTCAGGATGGCTCCCTCGGCGTTCAGCCCAACCAGCTGGTGCTGACCCTGCAGCCCAACGAGGGCGTGTCGTTGCGACTCGGCGCAAAGATTCCGGGCACACGGATGAGCATCCGTCCGGTGAACATGGAGTTCCTGTACGGCACGGCCTTTCTGTCGCAGTCACCGGAGGCCTACGAGCGCTTGATCACCGACGCGATGCGCGGTGACGCGACGCTGTTCACACGTAACGACGAGGTCGAGGCGCAGTGGCGCATCTGTGATCCGATCGTCAAAGCTTGGGATCCCAGCCAGCCGCCTGATGCGAGCCTGCCCAGCCCGCCGGTCGCGACCTATGAAGCGGGCTCGCAGGGACCCGAGGAGGCCGACGAGTTGCTGCTCGAGGGCGATCGCTGGCGCGCGATCTGATGGCCGGCGCAGAGCTGATTGGCCGCAGCGACGCGGTGTGGAGCGAGCAGGGCACCACGCCCGACGCGATCGAAGCGGCGCTGCGCAAGCTGTTGGTGCAGGTGCATGGCGAAAACGACGACTTCCTGCCGGCGCGCGTGCTGAACATGATCGCGTTCGTCGATCTCGAATGGACGGGCGAAATCGCTAACCGCCTGCGTGGAGTGGGCCGCTATCACGCCTCGCGACTGGTGGTACTCGCCTACGAGCCGCGCCGTAAAAGCTTGGACGCGCGCGTGATGATCGCTTCGGAAGCCGCGTCCGCGCCGGGCGAACTGGCGTTGCTGCATGAGACCGTGGTTGTGGAACTCGGCGACCGCCACCTCGACGATTTGCTGACGATCGCCGACCCGCTCGTCGTCACCGATCTCCCCACGCTGCTGTGGTCGCCTCATGGCCACCACGAGATCGTGACTGAGCTGCTTGAGCTATCGCAGGCGGTGCTACTGGACTCAGTCGATGAGCCGGACGCGCGCGAGGCGCTCGACCGCGCATGCGGGCTGAGCGAGCAGGCGTACGTAGTGGATCTCGCGTGGCTACGATCGACGCCCTGGCGCGAGCGCGTCGCGGCGAGTTTCGACCCGGTCTGGCTGCGCCGTGAACTGGGGACGATCTCTGCGGTGACCGTGCGCCACCATCCTGCCTCGACCGCTGCTGCCACGCTGCTGGTTGGCTGGTTGGCCTCACGCCTGGCCTGGCACACCGAACCGCTCGTCGCCGACGGCGATGCGCTCGTGACATCGACACGTACGGGAGATCATGATGTCGCAGTGCGCCTGGAAGCCGCACCGGAACTCCAGGTACCGGGCTTGGAGAGCGTCACGCTAGAGACCGACTGTGGCTTGCAGCTGCGGCTCAGCCGTGGCGCGGGCGGTCTGCGCGCGCACCGGCGCGACCGCGGCGGCGATGAGCAGGAGTGGACGATTCTCGGCGCATCGCGTGGCGAGCAGGGTGTGCTCGGGGAGGGCATCCGCCAGGCTTTGCTGAGGGACCCCACATATGTGCCCGCACTGCATGCCGCACGGGCGCTGCTGGCGTGAACTGCGTGGTGGCACCTGCGTGACGCGCCTGACCACGTGTCCCGATGCGGAGACCGTCGCGCAGCGCGCGGCTGCGCATATCGAGCGCCAGCTGCGCGCTGCCCGTGACGCGCGTGGCGTGGCGCAGCTCGCGCTCAGCGGCGGCACTACGCCGGGACGCTGCTACGAACTACTCGGTGCTGACGCCAAGGACCTCGACGATGTCGAGGTGTGGTTTGCGGACGAGCGTTGCGTGGGACCCGATGACGAGCAGAGCAACTACAAGCTGGTAGCCGAGAAGCTGCTCGAGCGAGCACAGATCCCGTCGGAGCGAGTGCACCGCATGCTCGGCGAGCTCGGCCCGCAAGACGGCGCTCGCAGCTACACGCAGGAGCTGATGCGCCATCTGACAGCGGCCTCAACCGAGCAAGCAGAGCTACCGGTACTGGACCTGATCGTGCTGGGAATCGGCCCGGACGGCCACATCGCGTCGCTGTTTCCCGGCGCCGCCACCCTGGATGCCGGCCCAGCGGCCGTTTGTCTGGGTGTGGAGAACTCGCCCAAGCCTCCCCCTGAGCGGATCACGCTCAGCCTGGCGGTATTGCAAGCGGCCCGCGAGTGCCTGCTGCTTGCAACCGGCCCGAGTAAGGCAGACGCGGTGCGCGCGATGCTCGCAGAGCCGAGTCGGCACGTCCCCGCGAGCCTGCTCAGGCGCGAGCGGCTGACGGTGATCGCCGATGATGCAGCCGCGGCCACAAGGTAATGAGCGTTTCCGCCCCGGCCGTGGGCGAGGCGGTCACGGTGCGCCACGCCGAGACGGAGTGGAGCCTGGAAGGAAGGCACACCGGGCGCACCGACGTACCTCTGACCGAGCATGGCCGTGATACTGCCAAGGCCCTACGCAGCCGGCTGAGCGGGTGGAACTTCGACCTCGTGCTCGTCAGCCCGCTGATGCGAGCGCGCGAAACCTGCGAGCTGTGCGGCCTCGACGCCGGTGCGCAGCTGATCCCGGCTCTGCTCGAGTGGGATTACGGCGACTACGAGGGGCTGACAACAGCCGAGATCCGTGCTCAGCGGCCGGACTGGCAGTTGTGGCGCGACGGCTGCCCGGGGGGCGAGAGCGCAGCGAATGTGGGGGTACGCGCGGACCGTGTGATCGCAGAGATCGGCGCCAGTCGTGGCAAGGTGGCGGTGTTCTCCCACGGTCACTTGCTGCGCGTGCTTGGCGCCCGCTGGATCGCACTCGATCCTGGTAGTGGCGCGCGACTGAGTCTCTCCACCGCAGCTATCTGCGTGCTCGGCCATGAGCGTGAGACGGCGGTTCTCACCCGTTGGAACGACACGGGTGGACTTTCGTTCTAGAGTGACCCAGCACGGTCGTTCTAGGTTGACGCAGCACGACCAGCCATGGCTACCCAAGCGGCAAACACCACTCCCCTCTCCCCCGACGCAGCTCAGGTGCTGCAGGCGATGGACGCGGCGCGCGAGCGCACCCTGGCGCTGGTCGCCACGCTCGACGACCAGCAGCTCGAACGTGTTCACTCTCCGATCATGAGCCCGCTCGTGTGGGACCTCGGCCACATTGCCGCATATGAGGACCTGTGGCTGGGTCACCGCTACGGCGAGCTCGAGCTGCTGCGCCCGGAACTGGCCAACCTGTATGACGCGTTCGAGACGCCGCGCTCGGTGCGCGGTGAGATCGAGGCGCTCGGCCCCGCGGAGGCCAAGGCATACATGGCGGCGGTTTCTGCACGCACCGCCGAGGTCATAGCCGGACGCGGGACCGGCGACGGCGTGCTTTGCGAGATGGTGCTCCGCCACGAGCTTCAGCACTCCGAGACGATGCGCCAGACGATGGACATCGCCGGCCTGCTGCCTGCGGAGGAGCAGGCCAAGATGGGGGCTACGCTCACCGCGGACGACGCTCCGCAAGGATGGCTTGAGATCCCCGGCGGGATGTTCTCAATGGGCGCGAGCGCAGACGGTTTCTCATACGACAACGAGCGTCCGCGCCACCCGGTGGGGGTGGCCGCGTTTGCGATCGCGCAGCGCCCGGTGAGCAACGCGAGCTGGCTTCACTTCAGCGAGGGCGGCGGCTATGAGCGGCGTGAGTGGTGGTCGCGCGAGGGCTGGGCGTGGAAGGAGGAATACGACATCTCCCACCATCGCTCGGTGGCGGCGGGCCACCCGGAGACGCCGGTGTGCCACGTCTCCTGGTTCGAGGCCGACGCCTATGCGCGTGCCCACGGCGCGCGCCTGCCCACGGAGGCGGAGTGGGAGAAGGCGGTGACCTGGACCCAGCAGACCGATAGCGAGCCAGCCCGCGGCGGAGTGCTCGCGCAGAGTCGCCACCTGGCGGGCATCGGTCGCGCGTGGGAATGGACCAGCTCGGCGTTTGGCGGCTACCCGGGGTTTGTTGCCTATCCCTACCGTGAGTACTCGGAGGTGTTCTTCGGCGCGAGCTACCGGGTACTGCGGGGTAGCTCGTGGGCAACCCATCCGCGGGTAGCGAGCACGACCTTCCGCAACTGGGACCTGCCGATACGACGCCAGATCTTCGCGGGTGTGCGTTTGGCAAAGGATCTGTGATGGAGCCGTCGATGCCACAGCAGCCACTGGTGGAGGCGATCCGGATCGACTCGCACCTGGACGGCACGCAGGAACGTTCGCTTGCCGATGATGTGCTGGATGGGCTGACGCGTCCGTTCAAGGAGCTACCGCCGAAGCATTTCTACGATGCGCGCGGGGCGGAGCTGTTCGATCAGATCTGTGATCTGCCGGAGTACTACCCAACGCGTGCCGAGCGCGCGATCCTGGAGGAACGTTCGCAGGAGCTGGCGGAGCTGACCGGCGCCGTCGAGTTGGTGGAGCTCGGCTCGGGCACGGCAGCCAAGACTCGCGTGTTGCTAGATGCGCTGCAAGCTGCGGGCACGCTCGAGCGCTACATCCCGGTCGACGTGACGGAGAGCATGGTGCGCGACTGCGCGGACGCGCTCACCAGCGAGTACCCCGGCCTGCGTGTGCACGGCGTGATCGGCGACTTCGAGCGCCACCTCGAACACATACCGCCGGCTGAGGGACCACGTATCGTGGCCTTCCTCGGCGGCACGATCGGCAACTTTCCCCCCGGCAGCCGCCGCCGCGTGCTGCGCAAGATCGCGGGCCTTTTGGGGCCTTCCGATTACCTGTTGATGGGCACCGACCTCGTCAAGGATCCGAGTGTCCTCGAGGCGGCCTACGACGATGCCCAGGGGGTAACGGCGGAGTTCAACCGCAATGTCCTTCGCGTTCTCAACCGCGAGCTGAGCGCGGACTTCGACCCCGATGATTTCGATCACGTGGCCCTATTCGACACCCAGAACGAATGGATCGAGATGCGCTTGCGCGCGCGCCGCGAGCACACCACGCTCGTGCGCGACCTCGATCTGCCGGTGCACTTCGATGTGGGCGAGGAGCTGCGCACGGAGATCAGCGCCAAGTTCACACCCGAACGGCTGGAAGGCGATCTCGCCGCAGCCGGCCTCGAGCTCGTTCGCTGGCTGACCGACCCGGATGCACTGTTCGCGCTGTCGTTGTCGCGTCTTCGCTCCAGCGGATAGCGCTACTGCGCGGCGCCCTGTCAGCCAGCCGGCAACGGACGGCTGCGGCCGTGCTCTTCATGGAGGATGGCGGGCGATCCTGGTGTGAGCTCGGGCGACGGGCGCCCGAGGCCGTAGCCCTGGCCACCCTGGATGATCGCGTCGGAGGCAAGTTCGTGCTCTTCGTTGATGGCACGGAGGAACTGGAGGATGTCCTCGTCCTCGATGCCCTCGGCGATCACAAACGCCCCTGTCTGGCGCGCGAAGGTCGCCATCGCCATCAGCACTCCCCGCGCGCTCGACTCGGTTGCGGCAGCGCAGATGATGCTGCGGTCGAGCTTGACGAACTCGGCGTCGATCTTGCTCAGCATCTCGAGGCCGGAGTTACCCGTCCCGACATCGTCGACGGCGATCTTGAAACCTTGCTCGCGTAGGTGTTTCAGGCGCTTGATAACGCGCTCAGTGCGTCCCCCAAAGCGCTCGGTTACCTCTACCACCACTGCCTGTGGTGTTAGTCCGGCCCGTTCTACCGCGGGAGCAAGCCACGCCTCGGCCTCGGCATCCAGGTCAAGGGTCAAGGGGGATAGATTGAGGAACAGCAGCACGCCTGGGTGTAGCTGGGGAGCAAGCCGCAGCGCGTTTTCTACGCAGAGCACGTCGAGTTGATGTACGCGTCCGATCTGCTCAGCGATGTCGAAAGCCTCCGCCGGGCCGGACAGCCCATATGAGGGATCGGGGCGCGTCAGCGCCTCAACGCCAAGCAGGGTCTGGGCGTCAAGGTTCCAAATCGGCTGAAACAGCGTCTCCAGGCGCCCCTCCTCGATCAGCCGCATCACGGCCTCCTTCTTCTCTGCGGTCGTCACGACCACGCGCTCGCGTATTTCCTCGTAGTGCGCGGCCCGGTTGCCACCCTCGCGCTTGGCCTCATACAGCGCGGCGTCAGCCTCGGCGCGCAATGTGTCAGCCTGCTGTCCGGGGCGCAACGCGCTCACACCTATGCTGACCTTGATGCCAGCGTCCTGCAGGGCGCCAGCGAGTCGCCGCGCGATAACCCTGGCGCCGTCGGCATCGGTGTGCGTCAGCGACAACGCGAACTCGTCGCCCCCGATTCTGTACGGGCGATCTCCGGGCCTTGCCTCGCGCAGGACCTGCGCCACGCGCTGTAGTACCGCGTCGCCGTGCGGGTGCCCACGGCGGTCGTTGATGAGCTTGAAGTCATCGACGTCCAGCAGCACCAGCGCGAACTGGTCTTGGTATCGCGCGGCAGAGGCAATGGCGCGCGGGAACTCGTCTTGAAAGGCCCGGTGGTTCGGAAGGTCGGTGAGCCCGTCGCGGGTGGCTCGCTGCAGGACCATCCGATGGTCGCGCATCAGCCGTCGCCCGCCGAGGAGATAGAAGACCGCGCCACCGCCGATCAGGGTGAACAGAGCGATGAGGGCGAGGACCGTCCGCAATTCCGTCAGCTGCGCGTCGTAGGTGTGGTGGTCATAGGTCGTCTCGTAGGCATAACGACCGCTTGGAAGGTTGACCGCGACAATGAACTCGAAATCACTGCTGTCCTTGCCGCGACCGCCCTCGCGTCCGGCGTATGAGCTGCCATGTTCGAGCGCGGCGTTGATGCGAGCATCCGCTTCTCTCCTGCCCACCAGGGCACGGTTGCCAGCAGCTCTGATCACGTGCTGCTGGTCGATCAGCGAAACCGCCAACGTGCCGGGACGCCGTTCGAAACCTTCGAGCAGACGCTCGATATCGCCGATCCCATCGACTGTGCTGGTCGCCCGCCTACCCTCGAGTTCAAACGCCCTCGCGTCCGCCCGCTGTCCTTCCGCATAGTCGCCGATCAACTGGTGCGCCATGCTCCGTTCGAGCAGGACATAGCCCGTGATGCCTGTCAGCGCGAACGTGAGCGCGACCGTCACAAGCAGCCGGGCACCGAAAGCGAACGCCGAGCCGTCCTCGCCGATGAGACGGCGCGCCGGCAGCCATCGATGCACACGAAGCTTGCGGACACCGCTCAGCATCGATGGCTCCGGCGGCTTGATCGGTGGCGTCTGTCCCATAGCGAACTATTCGGCAAAGCGGTCCGCGAGCATAAGCCCGACCAACACGATAGATCGAAGATTCTGAATTGGCCTCGCACCCGATCCGTGCCACCGGCCTCACGGCGATACGCGATACCGACCCCACTAGCTGGTGGACAAGCGCTCCCGCAACGCGCACAACGCGCATTCAATAAGCTCCAGCCCATGAACATCGAGGGCAGCGGGGCATTGGTATCGGGGGGCGCGTCGGGGCTCGGCGAGGCGACTGTGCGTGCGCTGCACGCACGCGGCGCGATCGTGACGATCGCTGACGTGAACGCGGAGAAGGGCCAGGCGCTGGCGGACGAGTTGGGACTGGAGTTCGTCAGCTGCGACGTGCGCGAGGAGGAGCAGGTACAGGCAGCTGTCGAGCTGGCCGGGAAGGCTGACGGCGGCCTGCGCATCGCGGTGTCATGCGCGGGCACAGGCTGGGCACAGAAGGTTGCGAGCTCGAAAGGCCCCCACCCGCTGATGCCGTTTGAGATCATCATCTCGATCAATCTGATTGGCACGTTCAACCTGCTGCGATTCGCCTCGAACGCGATGATCGCCAACGAGCCACTAGCGGACGGCGAACGCGGCGTGTGCGTGCACACGGCCTCGGTGGCAGCGTTCGACGGCCAGGTCGGGCAGATCGCCTACTCGGCATCGAAGGGAGGTGTCGTGGCGATGACGCTGCCGGCAGCCCGCGATCTAGCGCAATACGGGATCCGCGTGAACACGATTGCACCGGGCCTGTTCGACACGCCCTTGCTGGCGGCGCTGCCGGAAGAGGCTCGTCAGAAACTGGGCGCTGGGGTGCCTTTCCCCGCGCGTCTGGGTCTGCCGGCGGAGTACGCACAGCTGGCTTGCCAGCTCGTGGAGAACCGCATGCTCAACGGCGAGACGATCCGTCTCGACGGCGCGCTGCGGATGCCACCCCGGTAGCGCCCACGATGGGCACGCTGCTCAGATGAGCATGCCGACATCGTCTTGCGCGGTTGGCCGGACCTCGCTGCGATGAGCGTCCCCGACTTCTTCATTGTGGGCTCGCCGAAGACGGGCACGACGGCGCTTCACGAAATGCTGAAGACGCATCCGCAGGTATTCATGCCGAGGATCAAGGAGCCGCGCTTTCTGGGCAGCGATCTGCGCCCGCGCCGGGGGCATGAGCAGGCAGTACGAGAGCAGGGCTACCCGAAGACGATGGCCGAGTACCTAGCGCTGTTCGAGGGCGCGCAACCGGGGCAGCACGCGGGCGAGGCCACACCTACGTACCTCTGGTCGAAGAGCGCCGCGGATGCGATCGCCGAGCTGCAACCGGATGCCCGCATCATCGCGATCCTGCGCGAGCCGGCGAGTTTCCTGCGCTCGCTGCACCTGTCGTTCATTCTCGGGCACAACGAGAGCGAGCGCGACCTGCGCAAGGCCATGTCGCTCGAGGATGCAAGGCGTGCGGGCAAGCACATTCCGCGGAGCTCGCACCGTCCACAGCTGCTTCAGTACTCAGAGCACGTGCGCTACGTGGAGCAGCTGAGCCGCTACCACGCTCGCTTCTCGGCGGACCAAATCCTGGTGTTGATCTACGACGATTTTCGCCGCGACAACGAGGCGACGCTGCGCCAGGTCCTCGAGTTCATTGGTGTCGAGGAGACGGCCCCACTGGACATCCAGAAGGCGAACGTGACGAAACACACGGTGCGCTCTCAGCGAGCTGCACAGGTGATCAAGACGGTCTCCCGCGGCAGTGGTCCGATCGCACGATCGACGAAGGCTACGACCCGAGCGCTGACGACGAGATCGATGCGCGCGGGCATGTTGCAGGTCATCAAAAACCGGCTCGTGCAGGCCGAGGTACCGCCGCCTGATGAGGAGTTCATGCTGGAGCTGCGCGAACGCTTCAAGCCCGAGGTGGTCGCACTGAGCGACCACCTCGGCCGCGATCTGGTGAGCCTGTGGGGCTACGACAAGCTCGACTGAGCCCGCCCGCCGCTCCCCCGCAGACAAATCGCTACAAGCGTTCGACGAGCATTGCCATGCCCATGCCGCCGGCGACGCACATCGACTCGATGCCGAAGGTCCCGTCGAGTGTCTCCAGGTCGTTGAGCAGCGTGGTCATGATGCGCGCGCCGGTCATGCCGAAGGGGTGACCGAGGGCGATGGCGCCACCGAACGGGTTGAGCTTCTCGTCGGAGATCTTCAGGTCCTCTTTGCATGGCACGATCTGCGCGGCGAACGCCTCGTTGATCTCGACCACGTCGATGTCGTCGATTGTCATGCCCGTGTTCTTCAGCAGCTGCTCGATCGCTGGGATCGGCCCCAAACCCATGATCTCGGGACGGATCGCCACGACCGTCGAGGCGATGATGCGGGCTTTCGGCTTCATCCCGAGCTCGCGGACGCGCTCGTCGGACATGATCAGCAGCGCCGCGGCGCCGTCGTTCAGCGGGCAGGCGTTGCCTGCCGTCACGGTGCCGTCGGGCCTGAACGCGGGCGGCAGCGCGGCGAGCTTCTCGATTGTCGTGCCCGGGCGCGGGCCGTCGTCCTTGGTCACGACCTGCTCCGGCACCTCGACCTCGTTGCCTTCCCGGTCGGTGGTCGTGTGCGCGGGAGCGGTGACCGGCACGATCTCTTTGTCGAAGTGGCCCGATTCCTGTGCCTGCACGGCGCGGTTCTGCGAGATCACCGCCCACTGGTCCTGCGCCTCGCGTGAGACTTTGCAGCGGTCGGCGACGTTCTCGGCGGTGAGGCCCATGGGGATGTAGACGTTGTACAGCGAGTTCTCGGAGCCATCGAGCATCTTGTTGAACTCGAACGGCGCGCCTTCGCCGCCGCGTGAGACAGCCTCGACGCCGGCAGCGATGTAGGTGTCGCCCTCGCCCGCCTTGATCGCATGGAAGGCCATCCGCGCGGTCTGCAGCGAGGACGCGCAGAAGCGGTTGACGGTTGTGCCAGGCACATGGTGGTCGATGCCAGCGATCAGCGTGGCGTTGCGGGCGACGTTGTAGCCCGCCTCGCCGGTGTTGGCAGCGTTGCCCATCATCACGTCAACGATCGACTTCGGGTCGAGCTGCGGGTTGCGCTCGACGATCGCGCGCAGCGGCACCGCGGCGAGGTCGTCAGCGCGGACCGATTTGAGCGATCCCTTGACAGCGCGCCCGATGGGCGTGCGGACGGCGTCGACGATCACTGCTTCGGGCATGTGTGACTCTCTCCTTGGTAGGTTGAGCGCCGGTAGTTGGGGCGCCAGCAGATTGCTGGCGGACGGCGCGTGCAGATGCGAGGCAATCGTATGCGATCGGCGCGCTCAGCTATGTGATCGTCGCCACTTAGCGCCTCGTAGGCTGCGCAGGCCGCTGCGAAAGCGGGTGCCATCTAGGACTGAAGCGAGCGCCAGCTCGAGGGCACCGCGCAGGCGATGGCCGTTGATCATGTCTGTTGCGCCGGCTCGGTAGTAGTACATCCCCCATACCCGCTTTCTGCGGATCAGACGGATCCGCGCAGAGGCGGACGCCTCCTGGGCTGCGAACTCCTCTCTACTTAGAGGCTCCTGGCCCTGAGCGCGCCGGCGCTGGTTGGCCCACAGGCGGGTGACATTGCGGTGGCGCTCCCAGAAGCGCTCGAGCTGCATCGAGCCGGCACGCTTACGGTAGTAGACGAGCTGCTCGGGCAGATTCATGACAACGCCAAGCTCGGCCATGCGACAGAACATGTCGAACTCATTGGCGGCGCCGTACTCGGCGGTGGTGTAGCCACCGACGGCGTTGTAGTCGGCGCGGGAGAAGAGGATTGAAGAGTGGATCAGGAAGAACAGGCCGCCGCGTGCTCTGACGGCGTTGTAATCCTCCACGCTTGCGGGTCCCATGATGGCCGGCGAGATGATCTTCTTGGCGTCGTTGACGTTGTAGCCGTGGGTGCCAAGCAGTGCGATGCGGGTGTCGCCACTCCACTCGCGGATGAAGCTGATCTGGCGCTCGAGCTTGGTGGGAGCCCAGATGTCGTCGGAGTCGCAGATCGCAATCCACTCCCCCGTGGCGGCGGCGATGCCGGCGTTGCGTGCGGCCGCGTCACCACCGTTGGACGCGCGGCGGACGTAGCGAATCGGGACGCTGTCGGTATGGCACTCGACAAACCTGCGTACGAAGCCCTCCACGTCTTCCGGAGAGGCGTCGTCGGAGACGATGATCTCCGCCGGCGTCAGCGTCTGCTCGAGGATCGAGCTGAGCGCATCGCCGATACGACCAAGGTCGTTGTACGTGGGTACGACGACCGAGACTTGGTCAGCTGAGATCGTCATAGCCCCAGAGCGTGACGAGGTCGCGCCCGAGATGTTCACTCAGTGCGACCACCTCGGGCCTGAAGCGGCGGCGCAGCTCGAGCATCAGTTGCTGATCGGGTGCGCTGGGAGCGGTGAAAAGCATTCTATTTCTGATCTCGATGGCCCGTTGGCGACTGATCAGCCGCGACCCCGCTGTGCTGGCAAGACCCTGCATAGCCCGTGGCAGCGGACCACTGCCTGATGCGACCGCATGAATGATTGAGTGCAAACGCTGCGAGCGCACCTGCACAGTGGGGTTGGATTCTTTGACGTTGAGCGGGTAGCTGTCGTCCACTGCGAGGAACCGCTGCACCTCCCGCACGACCGCCTCGTTGTCCTTGCGGTAGTCGTCATAAACGAGCACGAGCATCTGCTCGGAACCGAACAGCGTCTGGTAGCGAAGCAGTTGCTCGACGTAGCGGACGTAGTCTGAGTACAGGGTGCCCTGTGGCCCCCAGAAGGCGTGCTCGGGCAGATTCTTGCCTTCGCGCCTTGAGTCCTCGAGGGCGAGCGCCTTGCGCATATCGGTCTCCGGCTCGATGTAGATCTGCACGAACTGCAGGTGCAGTGAGTAAAGGAAGCTGGAGGGCTCGCGCAGGATCGCGATGATGCGCGCCTCGGGCTGCACTTCAGCGATCCGTCCAGCGGCGGTGCGCGACCACAGATACGGGGCCGATGCCTCGCCTGTGCGTTGCTCCGCCAAGGCAGGCTCGAATAGCGTCAGGTACTCCTCCAGCGTGCCGGGAGTCCGGCCGAAGCTGCGTGGCGTGGCGAGCGGCGGGTGCAGCTCGTCGGCGAAGAAATAGGGCTC
>Ga0209624_10001338_pt1 | contig 19600 bp, 21 predicted proteins | sample JacPinW_OM2H0_O1_FD_188565 | JGI IMG/M metagenome (GOLD analysis project Ga0209624, IMG submission 188565) | Forest soil microbial communities from Algoma, Ontario, Canada - Jack Pine, Ontario site 1_JW_OM2H0_O1 (SPAdes) (version 2) | ecosystem: Environmental > Terrestrial > Soil > Boreal...
CTCTAGTCGAACAGCGTCGGCTCTTCCGCGCGCCAGCCTTCGTTGCGCAGCATGCGCAGCTTCATCGCTACGCCGCCGCTGGCCGAGAAGCCGTGCATCTTGCCGTCCGCCGACAGCACGCGGTGGCAGGGGACCAACGGGGCGAACGGGTTCTTTCCGAGCGCTTGGCCGACCGCGCGCGAGAGGGTTTTGTCTCCGAGGCGCGCCGCGATGTCACCGTAGGACAGTGTCGTGCCGGGCGCGATCTCGCGCGCGATCGCATAGACGCGCTGGTCGAACTCCGGCACCGAGCGCATGTCGAGCTTCAATGCGTTCGCGTCATGGGGTTCGCCGCGGAGCAAAGCGCGTATCGCTTCGACGGCCGGCGACATCGACTCGGGCGGTGCGGTTTCCGCCGCCGATGGGAAGCGCTTGCGCATGCGGGCGTGGGTGGCGCGTTCGTCGGCTTCCGGCAGCTGCGTACCGACGATCGCGTCGCCGCTCCACGCGATGGCGCACGGTCCGATCGCGGTGTCGAACACCGCGTAGCCGGTCGAGGTGCTGGTCGTCGTTGCGGTCATCGCTCTTCTCCCGCGGTGTACTGCGCGATGCGGGTTTTCACCAGCTTGGCACCAGCGCCGCCGGCAACGGGCGGTCGGGCTGAAAGCGAACGGTGCCTTTGCTCGTGTCGTAGGATGCGAGCTCGTCCTCGTGGGTGCGTACCGGATGCGCGCCGGGATAGAATGCGCAGTGGTTGGCAGCCGCACCGAACGACACCAGCATCTTTCCGTTCAAACGAAATGCCGGCATGTCGTAGCCGACGTACTCTTCCGCCTGCGGCGCCGCGGCTCGGATCGCGCGCCGAAGCTTCTCGAGCACGGCGCGCTTGTCGCTGCTCAAGGGCGCGAGGTATTCGTCGATCGTCTGCGGTTTGTGCGCCGTCACGAACTTGCTCCCTGACGATTATGCGGGTAACCTGATCAACACGCGACTCGCGGCGGACGTTGCATCCGCTACCGGACCGAGCCGCCGCCCGCAGTGCGGTGGAGCGACGGAACGTCGCGGCGGCCTGAGCAGCCCGAGGAGCGCGCGACGGCTCGCAACGTGCCGCCGCTTCGCGCACCGGGTACACCGCCTAGTACTATGAGCAAGACGTCCACCGCTATCGACCTTCTCCGCCCCGTCGCCGTCGGGATCGGCATCTTCGGCGCCACAGCCGCAATCGGCGCCGCGCAGGTGGCGAATCCGTGCGGTCCGTCCACGACCACGACGGTGCCGGCGACCACTGTGAACACGCCGTATGGCCCGTCGACCTGGGTCACGTTCGACCCGTCGTACAACAACGTCGACGCCTGGCAGAGCGCGTGGGACACCGGTGCCTACGACCGCAACCACGTCATGCTCGGCACCGTCGGCAAGTACGCGAAGAGCCGCCTGACGATCGCGAACGGCGCCGGCGACACGATGGTCGTCGACCTCAAGGAAGGCACCGTGATCCGGCCGACCGGCGCGACGCCGACCGCCGGCCAGCGCGTCGCGGTGTTCGGCTACTGGAGCAACGGCACGTTCATCGCGAACCGCGTGATCCTGCACGGGTAGTTTCGAGCAAGCCACAAAGACGAGGCCCGGCACCGTGTGTGCCGGGCTTCGTGCTTGTCACGGGATCACAGCGCCGGGCGCGCGTTCGAATTCCATGATCCAGTTGGTCTCCCACGTGCGGCCGTCGTCGACGGAGAATGCCTGCTCCCAGGACGGCGTCGCACCGCGGCGCCAGTTGAAGCGCACGAGGATCGGGATGCCGTCGTACGTGTCCGGGCCGTAGAACGTGCCCGTGTCGCCTTCGAAACCGCCCACGACCGGGGGTTCGAGGACGAGGTTCTTCGACGTCGCCGCCCAGTAGATCGACCACTGGCGTGTGACCGCGTTGTAGAGCCGGAGCGTCGTCGCGAGAAGGTCGCCGCTCGGCGTGCTCATGCGGAAGTCGTCCACATTTCCCAAGCCGCCGACGATCTTGCGGCACGACACCGTTCCGCTCTGCTCGTACCACTCGTCGCTGCCGCGCAGGATGGTTCGCAGTCGGCGGTTGCGGATGCACCAGTCGCCGGCGAAGAAATCGAAGTCGTCCGGCGCGCCGTGCACCACGGGGATGCCGGGCGACAATGCAGCAGCCGATACGTCGTCGCGAGTCATGGCGAAAGCGTAGCGGCGATCGCGCGAGCCGGGAAGGGCCAATCCCGGTCGCACGCCGAGGCCACGCTTTCGCTTGCCGTGCCGGTTACCGCTGACGGAAGCCCGTCAGCGAAACGCGATACGCGTCGTTCGCTTTGTCGTAGTGAACGTCGTAGCGCGTGGGATACAGCCCATGCGTGCGGACCGACGCGGGTTGCGGGTACGCGCCGGACTTGGCCGTGTTCTGCGTCAGCCATGCTTTGGTGAACATGACCTCGAAGAACGCGACGTCGCCGTTCCAGTAGCCGATGATCGGCGATACCGTGAACCGTCCGCCGGTGAACTCGGGCTGCGACTTCGGGATGTCGTGCATCCCCATGCCGGGGACGAAACCCGGCGCGAGCAGGCCGCCGGGCGGAAGAATCGCCTTGGGCGGCATCACCTTGCCCGCTGCGGCTCCCTGTACGATGCCGCGCCGCACGCCTTCGCTGATCGTGTAGAAATGCACGTCGAAGTGCGGGACGTCGTAGACGTGCTCGGGTTCGTGGCCGCTGGGATGCCACTGCAGGTTGGCGCTCTGCACGAGCGCCGCGCCGGTCATCGGATACACCGCTTCGGAGCGTGGCGCCGGCGGCGTGCGCACGAGCGCGCCCGGGATCACGAGCCCGATCGCCGCGATGTGGTTCGCCGCGTCGCGCTGCACGAACGGCTTCGCGCCGGTATCGTTCCACATCGCGGGCGGGGCGTTCATGTCGGGCATCGCGGCGAACGTAGGCCCCGCGATCAGGCACGCGGTGAGACAGCCGGCTACAAAAGCGGCGGGTCGGAGCATAGAGGTCCTCCACAGATGGGGCACCCGCCGATGATGCCGGTGTTCGGCCGCTCGCCCGGTACACCTACCGTTTGTCCCCGAGTTCCAATTCCGGCGCGGGCGACGGGCGGCTCCCGTGGGTCGCTATCGCATACCCGGCGGAGATCCGATCATCAAAGTGGGCCAGGACGACGTGGACATTCAGCGTATTGCCGCATCGCGGTTGCGGCCGAGGACGGACAGTAAGCCGTCTGAGAGCGTGCCGCGCCAGTACGCGTACTGATGCCCGCCGTCGAACTCATGATAGTCGACGTCGTATCCCTTCACCAGCAAGATGTCACGCAGCTCGCGGTTCGAGCCAAGCATCGAGGCGCCGCCGTCGTACCGTCCGACTTCCAGATAGAACCGGATCGGCAACTTCGGGCTGGAACGGAAGGCATCGATCATCATCCCGGTGTCGCGCGGGTACGGCGGCCGAATGCTCTGCCAATCCTTGGTGACCCAATAGGAGCCGGACTGTGATATGACGTTGCCGATCGCTTCGGGATGGGTGAACGCGCAGTACGTCGCGGCGAAACCGCCGAAGCTCGATCCGGCGACGACGACGTTCTTCGGTCCGTCGCCGATGCGGTAATGCGAACGCGCCCATGGCACGAGCTCGCCGGCGATGAAGTCGGCAAACGGCTTGCTGCCGGGCAGGTCGCGGTTGCGGGTCCCCATCGCCGCGACGAGCACGGCAACTGTCGGACCGATCTTCTTCTCCGCAATGAGATTGTCGAGGATCGTCGGCGTCGGAACGAGCGCCTGGCCCGGCGAAGCGCCGTAGACTTCACCATCGAAGACGATCAGCAGCGTGCTCGGTACGGCGCCGTCGTAGTTCGCGGGCGTGTAGACGCTCAGGTCGCGCGTCTCGCCGAGAATCGCGCTGCGGATGCTCGCGCGCGTCGTCCGGCCTTTTGGTACGCCGTCACGTGAGGCCACGTACGGTTGCGGCGGCGCATCCGGCAGCTCTAGCAGCGCGGGTTTGGTTTGGATGGTCTCGGGGATCGTGACCTCACCGCGGGGCCCAGCATGATGCAGCTTCGCAGCGGTGAACACGTAGGCGAAACGCGCATCGCGCGCGACCGTCTGCGTGCAGAAAAAGACGTTCGTTCGGCCGATCCTGCGCATGTGGATACCGAAGTAGTCGGGGCCGCCGTTCATGACGACGCTCCCCGTGTCGGCGTCGGCCGTGTAGACGTAGGTGACGCGGAGCTCCGCGCTGTTGCCGGCGATCGGCTCGACGATCGGCGTCTTCAGCGACGCGGCAAGCGCATCGGCCGCTTTCGGATCGGCGCGGCTCGCGTTCCAGAGATCGAAGATCGCGGGGCCGGGATACGCGGCTTTCGCCAGGCGCACTTCGTTCTCTGCGGGGGCGAACACGCCGTCGACCGTGAGCACGTACGATCCTGGCTTGGCCGTCGCGTCGAGGACGCGAACGACGAAACCGTAGGTCCCCGTACGCAGCGCTGTGATGTCGAACGGTTCCGGGCCTTCGCTCCCGTTGGGGCTGTCGATGCTGGCGATCTGCCGGCCGTCGGGATCGTAGACGTCGATCACCAGGTCGACGCCATGCTGATCGGCCTTGCCGACGATCGCGGCGCCGCTGTCGAGCCGCACGCTGTACCGGTGTTCGTCGGAAGCCCGCAGCACGCGTTCGAGTTGAAAGCCCGCCCGCAGGTCGGTCGCGCCGTCCCACCGCCCGGGCACGGATGCAGCGAGGTTCGCCGCAAGCACAGCGCCCAGCGCGGCGGCTTGGACGACCGCGAATGAGAAGCGGAGCCTCATACCCGCCTTTCTCCTAGCGAATTAGGAGAACCATATCGTACCCGGCTCGCGGTGTCAATGCCGCGGCTCGCGCGAGTGCAGCCGGCGGTGATCGCGATCAATAACCCCGCGCGACCGAGCCGCGGCCTGACATCTATGGCGGCCTCATCGTCTATGATAGATCAGCGCATTCGGAAGAACTCTTGAGGTGTCTTGGGCTCCTCGGCGACGAGGCGGGCAGTGATCATGGCAAGGGCGATCGCGCGCTCGAGCGATTCGCGCATGATCGGCTTTCCGAAGGCCTCGTCGAAGATCGGGTCTTCCGGCGCGGGAGCGTTGTGGAGCTGCTGCTCTCGCATGTTCGCGTGCGACTCCGTGTCGTTCAGGAGCGAGCGCGGCACCCACACTGCCGGCAGCGAGCCATGGCCGAACATCCGGCGCCAGCGTTTCCGCTGTTCCGCGAGCGTGGCCGGCGCGAAGATCGACTTGCGATCGATGCGCAGTACGTCCTCGAACGCGAGGTACGAACACCAGCGAAGCACGAGCCGATGCGTCGGGTCCATCGCGCGCACAACGCGGTCGTCCCACTCGCCGCACTGAAGCAAAGGTACCACGCAGGCACCGTCCATCGCGCTAGGCCGCATCGACGTCCGACATGAGCAGGTCATGCGGTAGGCGTCCGGTGCCGCATCGATGTACAGGCCTGCGTCGCGCAGCGCTGCGATATCGCGATAAAAGGTTCGTACTTGCGTGCGGAAGCGTCGGTGGTAGCGCTGGAAGTTGACGGATTCGCGACGCACGAAGAGCGCCGTGAGCCAGACGAGCCGCACGATCCGGCGGCGAACCGCTCCTGAGGCAGCGCCGTTGTGCGGAAATGCGGCAAAAGGCCGCGGGGTGCTCGACGCGGATGCGTCGAAATGCGCGGATGTCATTCGGTGGCTGACTCCATCGGGTGACGGACCCGGTCGGTGTTGACGCACCGGCCGGGTCGCATGTTGAAATGCGCGTTGTCGCGTAGTTGTATTATATCATTCGCATAAACGCGATACAAGTTGTCATGAGTTACGTTCGCCAATCTCGAGCGTGGGCGCGGTATCCGCGAAAACCACAGCAAGATCCCTCCGTAGCGGTCGCGATAGTGCGGACTCATGCGGGCGCAGAACGACGCCAATGTCGTAACCGGGCAGCACGCCAAAGCGTCTGATGAGCGCATCTTCGAGCGCCCAGGCGGCCTCTTTTACGTTATTGCGCTGGCGGATGTTCCAGCCAACCCACTCGCGAGCGGCGCAGTCCAGGATTCCGTCGAAGTACACTAGGCCGTCTAAGCGTCGTCCAGATGTACGTCGCATCGGTCGCGCAGCGTACGTTGAAACCTGCGCCACGCTGACGCTACTCTCGACTCATGGAGAGCAGCGCTTCTTGAGCCGGCGATGACATTGCCAGCGCTTGAGCTGCATGATCCGCTGCACCGCCTTGTGATTCACGAGCCGACCGGCCATGCGAAGGCGAACCCAGACCATTCAACACCGTGAGCTGGGAACGCTTTCGATTCGGCCCCGTTCAGCAAACCGAAGTTTGATTAGCCTGAAGCGGGGCCGACTAGAGTGCGGGGACGCATTGCTCTTGATCGTGTCGCGCTTTCTTGTGATTCCCCGGCGCTCTCGTCAGACAGCCGCCGGAGATGCCGAATCACCGAACCCTCCCACAGGGACGCCATAACCTCCTCAAGTTTTTCGTTTAGCTCAGTATGCTCGTCAAACCAAGAACTCAAGATATTCTCAACCCGAACCTTGAATCCCGGGCCGAGACCCCATTGTGTGGTGCATCGAGTCCAAAGGTCCTCATCGGCCTCTAAGGGACCACGGTAAACCTCGACTGACGCTGTTCTCGCAGCCTCCGCAAATGCGCGCTTCCAAGTGGCCGCGCTCTTCTCAACCTGTTCAATTGTCTTTGCTGCAAGAGCTAGACCTGGATCATGCTTCAGACTATCAAGAACGCCCTGGAGTTTGACAAACCAAGTCTTCGACCGCAAAAGCGCGTCTTTGGCGGCACCAGCACCGATCTGGTGGCTAACGCTAAAGTTATATGCTTCTCCATTGCGCCGCGACATTGACCAAATAGTTGACGCGTAGCGGATGTCGCGCATGGCATTTACCAATTCGACGGACGACTGGCGGACACGAGGTGGCGGCGAATCGTTCGCAGCTAAAAAGTGGCCTAGCCGATCGGCGACCTCCTGCACCGCCGCAGCGAAAGCCTGAGTCTCATGGTTATGAATAACTTCGCTCGCTGCAGCGCATTCGTCGAGAAGCACGCTTTCATAATATTCTCTTAGACTACGTACCTGCTCGCTGAGCCTAAGGCGAATAGTTGACGGATCATCTTGTTTCGCATTGAAGAAAAAGATAGGGACGCCGGCAAACGATCCGTCGCCACCAGAGATCGACCGCTGAATTTGATCGCGTTTTAAAGCATATCCATCTTCGTCGTCTATCGGCGGAGCGCCGGAATCATCCTTAACCGCCATCGCCTCACCGTCTCGGGGAAGGGCGAGAACGCTGACCTTGCCAGTATCAACCCGAAGGCCATGAGCGTTCCGAAGGTGGTCAAGGACCAGGCGGACAGAGTTGCTCGGAGCTTGATTAAATGTCGAGCAGAGCACGACGTGAGTCCGCGTATCTTTAAGTCGGGCATCAATGTCAGCGCGAATCGCAATTTCATCTAGGCCCTTCGTGTCCACAGCAGAAACGACTAGTCCCGGCAAATCTGCTCCGAAATCCGGAACGATAAGGTCGATGGAGGCTGGCATCGGGACATCGGCAAGCCTGCCGTTGTTTACGTCGCTAAACAGGCGACGCAGTTGAGCATAGGCGCTCTTAGCGCTGCGCGGTTCTATCCAAAGCTCGCGTCGTGTTCGGAGTTCCATTCGCAGGCCGTCGATGACACGTGCACGGAATTCGACCTCGCTTTCACATGTTTCTGCAAGTTCAAGAGCCAGATCCCGCGATGTGCTCTTTCCTTGCGAATCGCGCTCGCGTCTAATCGCAAGACCCGACATATTTCGAAGCGCCCGCCGAACCTCTTCACCAACATTTACCGGATCGTTGCTCTCGCCACCAGCTCCCGCTCGATTTTGCCAAGTAGCCGCGCAGAAATCGCTCACGAGGTTTCGAAAATCGTCGGCAGATTGCGGATTAATGACGATGCCGAACGCCGGACCTCTCCGGATGTTGACTTCACAAAGGGTCGTACGCCCGCCACCGGTTTCCAAGACAACGCGGTCTTGAAGTTGGCCTTCCGCTTTCGTCGGATCTACAAGCTCATAGAGGACGCTGATGGCCGTCGATTTTCCGACGCCGACCTCACCAACGAACGCGATCTGATGCATAGTTTTCAAAAGGTAAGAAGCGGCGTTGGCGATGCCATCCCTTTGGCGCTCCAATTGTCGCTTCAGGGGCCAGGGCCGATCTTCGGTGCTTAGAAACGAGTCAATTTCGCGAAGTTGACTCTCAGCCACTTCGAGCGTTTTGCGCTGCGGGTTCGCAAACTCGGGACGCTCGACCTGAACCCACTCGCTTTCTACGAACGTCTCGTACTCAGCTGCCTCATCGGATCCGAGTTCTCGAAGTGCGCGGAGTAGACGCTCTGCTTCACCAGCCGTAGCCGGCTCGCCATTCTCAATACGAGAGACGCGGCTCTGGTCAACGCCTGCCGCCGATGCGAGTTGACTCTGGGTTGCGCCGATCATGCCACGAAAGGCGGCCAGGTAGTGCCCAACGGGCAATATCGTCGATTCCATAGCCATGGCTCCTTGGATGTGAGGACGCTCTATGCGAACAAAATAGCACATTCGCAGCATATATGCAATCTATTCCAGCCATTTGCCTCATATTTGTAGCAGACTCCGAAGAGGGTCATGGCAAGCGATCACTTAAATAGGTGGCCAGCGCCAAGCGCGAACTTAGACGTATAGAGTGCACCGAGCGCGCGAAGGAGCGCGTCATGCCGACCAGCAGCTTGTCCGCTGGCGGTACGCCGCATCGCCGGCTGAAACACAGACCGGTGGACCTATCGTCGAGGGGTGGTCGCGCCATTGCTTGTCGGACGCCGACAAGTCGTGATCGAGGCGGCGCAGTTTCGCGCGGGGGGAATGGGATCCGAATCTCAGCGGACGTATCAGCTTTTAGGTGCGGCAGAAAGTCCAAGGCGGCGAAGCCTAGGTCTTCCTTCGCCACCTTCTACCGGGTCACGAAGGATTGGCAGAACCCTCCCGCAGCGATACTCACGCGACACCGGGATATGAATGATGTCTTCCGTTTCAGCCGATCTGCCGGCTCGAACCGCGAGCTGTGGGACCTGTTGCGGTGAAGGGATACGCCATCGACTATCACGAGTTCGACGGCGGTCATCAATACGCGTACTGGCGCGGCGACCTCTCAGACGGCTTACTATCGTGCTCGGCCGCAACCCGCCGCGGCGATTTTGAATGCTTTGCGCCGCCGTGGCGCGCTACGACGAGGCGAAGGCGGCGATCGCCGCGTGGTAACGCGTTACAATCAGTCGCGGCCGCATTCGCGCCTCGGCTATCTCCCGCCGGCGGAATGGCGCAGCCGGCAGGCCGAATTAAGCGCCTGATCTGTCCAGAAACCGCGGGGGCACTTCACACCGGCCTCATCGCGCGCTCGGAAATCTGGCGCCCGACGAGTATGTCCGAAGACGGTCCGAACTCACCTCCGAAGCCGCAAATTTCTAAAACACTTCGGCCCAGAATCCGGTACACCGTCACGAAGCCGCAAATTTCTAGAACACTTCGGCCCAGAATCCGGTGCACCGTCATACGCTGCGCGGTCCAACGCTCGATCGGTTCGGGTTCGGGGGTTGTGGGCTTGGCGGCCATGTGATACCCGCTGGGCGAAGGATTCGCCAATGGAGTGTCCAGCTCCGGGTGGAGTCAGATCAAGGTAATCAATGATAAACTAGATACCGTCTCCCGCTGCTCCTAGCCAAGGTGAAACCACATTGCAGATGGCGTGCATGATAATCTCTGCGAGTTGCTCAATATCCTCACTATAGTCGCGCGCATCTTCGGCGCTTATGCGCACAGTTGCAAGCCCGAGATGCGCTGATTCGTGTCGAGCCTTGCATAGTAGACTCAATGAGCTTTCGATTGATGGATTTGCTGGAATCGCCACCGCAATCGGTGTCAACAGCTTCTTGATATATCTCGCTGACGCCCCATGATTGGTGTATACTGTGTGGCCGTGTGAATTTGCAACCGGTTTCATTGCCCCGACGACAAGCGGCAAAGCGTCAATTTGAAACTGCAGATCATTTGTATCCGGCTTTAACGTAGCCGTATCATGTGATACGGCGAGCGCGATCGCCGGTAGTGATGCGGTACCGGCGTCAAGCAGCTCTACAGCGTAGTTGCGGTACTGATTCGCGCAAAGTTCGATAAATTGCTCAAATCGCGCGATCGCGAGAATGGAGAACGATTGTACATCAGAGACGTAGTCCTCCGACGTTACCGGCGGTGAAGGAATATTCGGAGCTAAGAACCGTTGCCTAAGGTATAAGAATCGACGGCGCGTCGTATCGTATTCCGCTAATACGGCCGCTGTAATCACACTGCCATAATAGTGCATTTCACGCCTCGGGAACCGGTATGTCCTCTATCTTCAAGTCATACGCATGATTCAGGAAAATCCGGTACCGGTTAAACCGTGTATATACCCGCGCAGGGGCCTTTGTTGTCGATCCAATGCTATTTTGAAATTCGAAACTCGATTGATAGAACTTAACGAACCGATCCTGAAGGTCAGCTAGCTGGTCGGCTTTCGCCATCATACGACGCATGTAATAGATCTGCACTTCGAGGAGTGCCTTGTTCGGGGCGCGCTCGAACTTCTGTCCGCGTGGCTTCTTCCCGGCCACCGGCATCACATTGATCAGTGTCTCAATACTGTCGTTGAGGGAGGCCGTAAGACTCTTCAGAACCGGTTCATATTTGCCCCAATCCGAATTAAACTCGTCAAGGGAGGCGTCGAGGAAACGCTTTAGGTTTCCCTGGTACTTCGTCCCGTGCACTTCTATAGAAAGCAAGCGGAGGAGTGTCTCAACGTCTCGAAAGCGGTTGTCTGGCCCATCTAGGTTAAGGATCTTGTGGAGCGGAATAAAATTGCTTGTTGCATCAAAAAGAAAATCTGAACATGGACCTCGGTGAAGCACGTGGCGGAGTTCCTGAGTCGAGAGCGGCACGGATCCGCTATTTAGCCGAAAAAACAAATCGTACAAGAGATCATCTTGCTCTATCTTTCCCAGGACTGTTGTTCTGATTGGCGCTGTAATAAGAGCCTGAAAGTGGTCTGGAAATTCCTCTTCTAGCTGCTCTACCGTTCGTCCATTGAGACGCGTAAGGGTGTCCAGGCCGTTCAGCGCGCGCTTGTCCCAATATGCTTCAGAGCCGGGTACGCCAAAATACCCGCCTATCGTAAGCAGGCGTTGTTTACCGTCGATTGCAATGAACGTATTCTTGCGATTTGGATCCTCTGCGAGGACAATCTGCGGGATGGGGACACCAATGACGAGCGATTCGATGAGACGGCTTCGTCTTGGGTCTGTCCAGGCGTTGCGTCGCTGGAAGCGAGGATTCAAGTCGATCGATCCACGCCGAAGTTGATTCACGATCGTTTCCACGGTCCAGTCCCGGGTCGTGATGCTGACTTTCGAATAATCTTGAGTTAGAAGGTCAGCGACTACGTCGTCGTTCCAGCCCTCGTCGACCGTCGTATCATCAATTTCTTGGACTACAAGTGGCTTGACTTTATCGGCCATTTTAGCGTTCCTCGGTGCTTGACTCAAGTGACACATTCGGAAATGCGGACTTTGTTCCTTTCCGTTACGTTCTCACGTCGAGTCGCATTCCCGTTGTCAGGACTGACGGTCCATTTCAGGAGTCGCGAGGCGGTCCGGTGCAGCGCTGCGTTGACAGCTGCGGTGCGAACCAATCAAGTAGCGAAGCCGCGGCAGCGCTACTTCGATCGGCTTAAATAGTTCCGTCGCCGAATAAAGCTTTCCGGACTTGGACGCTCGCGGCTATCCATCGGGAACCGGATTCGGCTCGGCAGGCCAGACCGAAAGAGCTCGAGCGCGCTAGCTCTAGCATCTTCGATCAACAAGTCAAGCTTAGTCCTATTGATGTTCACTCGACCGTCTTGGAGAATATCGATCAATCCTCTATCGTAAGCGCGATGGTGGTTTGGACAGAGCGCGATGCCAATCGTAACATCGTCGGAGCTGCCATCATTATCCACTGGGTCGATGTGCGCTGCGTCAAGGAGGCCGAGATCCATCGAGCATATTGCGCACCGATAGCCGTATGCCTCGAGAACATCCTCCGCAAAGCGTCGCTCACGAATCGGCTGCAGAATCTGTCGGAGAATCGTAGGCCTGCTCGTCGGCTCTCGGTCGGTCGTTCCCGCATTCGCTGCGACCGCACCAAGATATCGTTGTGCGGACTGCACGACAGCGCCAACCTTCTCTTGTGTCCACACTTCAGAGTTCGCGAATAGCTGCGCGAGTTCGGTGCAAAAGAAAGGGAACAGTGCGGGCACAATCGCAAGAACAACACCCCACCTGTCTCGAAGCCTTCCCACGCGCTTTATCTGTGCGGAGACACCGACTGCCTCGGCCTCATCGAGGAGGCCCTGCCTAAACTGGATACTATTCCGCCCAGTTGCTGCTCCCCAGGTTGAAAACGAAGGGATCACAAATAGCACGCGCGCCGGCGAACCATCTGGTTCTCGATCCCGGAAGCCGAGCATTACACCGACTCGGCCGCCAGGCGGCGTCCGAGTCGATTGTTCTGTTCAACTCTAATTGGATTCTACGTTCGCCTACGTCGCGCGAATTCCCGGGATCCCCGGGGCTTTGAACCGTGTAGGGATACAGTTCCAGTCTTTGAGCTTCTTCATCGAGGCGGTAGAGCTCGCTTAGGTAACCCCAGTCCGGTTGTTTTTGAGAATGAACAGCTAACCGGAACGGTTCTTGCACCAATGCCGCAACCCGCTGTGGAATATTTTCCAGGCGCTCATACCGTGTTCGGGGCATTATGCGATACGTTGGGAAGCTCTTGCCTCGAAGATCGACGTACGCAGCGCTTCCGCGACCTTTCGAGCGAGGAGCGGCGGAACGGCATTGCCAATCTGTTTTTGGATCTGCCGCTTATTTCCCACAAACTCAAACTCGTCCGGAAACGTTTGAAGCCGCTTCAATTCCGGAATGCGAAGACGGCGATTATCCCAATGAAATGGTCCAATGTACGGACCAGGTTGCGCCTGGATCGTTGATGACGGCTTTGCAGGGTCAAGCTTCAAAAGGAAGGTCCAATACCGTGAGCGCCACTGGAAGAGCGGCGTAGGATGCCCCCTTTCGGCCGTGTAGTGCAAGTAATTCGATCCAGGCGGTACGTCGGGTAGCAAATGCCCCCATTTCCCAGTCACTTCTTCACCAGGTTCAGGTTCAGTTTCTAAGCCGGCAAAGGCTTGCGCGGCCGTCGTGAAGGGTTCAAGGCCTTCGTCAAATAGTTTGCGAGTCTCGACGGGACCGGCGTGCGTTTTTAACGGAAGCAAAGGGGTCGCATTTCTTCGCGCCGATGATAAACAGGCGCTGGCGGACCTGGGGTACCCCATACTCCGCAGCAACAAGAACTGCTTGCGCGAGGCGGTAGCCAAGCCCGCGTAACGAGTCGCACAGATTGCTGAGCGACGATCTATTATGGTTGTCGTACGCTAAACTGTGCACATTTTCCATAATAAATGCACGGGGCTTCAGGCCCTTAACAAAGCGTACGTAATGGTCAAGGAGAAAACGGTCGGGATCCTGCCCGGTCCGCTTTGTCTCAATCCAATAACCGGATTTAGAAAATGGAGTGCACGGAGGACCACCGACGAGAAGGTCGATACCATTGCGATCAACTCCGGAAATCACCCTCAGATCAGAAATGCTAAGATCTTTGATATCGGCTCGGAGAATTGCCGTCTTTACGCGACGACCCTCGTTGCAAAAATTTCGCTCGAGGGTGCGACAAGCGTCGTTGTTGCGCTCCAAAGCTGCGACCACATGGAAACCAGCTGACTCAACGCCTATGTCCAGGCCGCCCGCACCGGAAAAGAGGCTCACGGCGGTAAGGTCCGTCCCAACACGTGCGCTCTTCACAGTTCTGCAGCTTCGTCGTTTCATCAGGCGCTCCCCCCAATATATAGTGGCCGTTGCGTATCCGGCCACAATATGCGCAAGGCAACTAGGCGCTAAGTGATCCGAACTGGTGTTCGATAGCGAAGGTCGTCCTCCCTTTCAACCTGTAAGCACCGCTTGGTTTTCGCGGTTTAGATATCGCACGGAGCGAATAATAGGAAACGTGATGTCCTATCCGCACCCCGCAAGCAGTGCTGTCACGGCGGCAATGCGAGGAAATCGCAAGAAGGGCACCCGGCCAGAGGTTCTTGTCCGTCGATTCCTACGTAACGCCGGTTACACGGGATATCGCCTTCACTGGAATGTACCGGGCACGCCCGACGTCGCGTTTCCGGGCCGGCATGTCGCGATCTTTGTTCAGGGATGCTATTGGCATCAGTGCCCCCGTTGCCAGATTCCGACCCCGCGCAATAACACCGAATACTGGCAATCAAAGCTCCGACGAAACGCACACCGCGATCGACAAAATGAGGCAAAGCTCAAAGCGCTAGGCTGGCACGTCGTTACCGTATGGGAGTGCGATGTTCGTCGTCTTGGCGAAGCTTCCGTCGCGGAGATACTGAATATACTGTAGATGGCTTGGCAACAGGCGTGACCGCTACGGCAATTTCGCGAGACCTCCGGGGTGCGATTCCGAGGGGCGAAGTCGGTCTCCATGCAGGCCAACGGATAGCTCCCACGGCGGGCTTCGCGCGTCCATTCGGACGGCGGTCCCGGCTTAAGCAGGATCATGACGAGCGCAATCTTCAGTTGCACGATCACTTCCGCGCCCGAGCCCACGTCGCCCAGCGTGAGGCCGTTCGGTGCCAGCAGCGGCGACGTTCCCGCGAAGTCCAGCAGCGACAGCTCGTTCACCGTCGTGCTGCCCGGCGCGTACACCGTGTTGCTCGGCGTGTCGATGCGCGCGTTGAGGCGTTTTGCCGCGCCGTCGCCGGAGTTGCGCAGCGCGAGCGTGTAGACGATCTCTTGCCCTGCGTCCACCGTCTCCATCGGGGGGCGACGTCAGCGTCGTGCCTTCGTCGAATGCGGGCTCCGCGTACGTCATCAGCGACACCGGCTCCAGCGACAGCGGCACCACGTTGCTGCCGGTGAGGCGCGCGTTGACCTGCAGCACGTCGCCGTCCGCGGCGATGCCGAGCAGGCCCAGATAGGAGAACGCGAACCTCTGCATCGTTCCTGCGGCCGGCGGCGAGTTCGTTTATTTACGACGGCGCGTTGAACAATTCAACGGACTTCCCGCGCACGTACCAGATCGTCCCGCCCGGTCCGCTGGCGAACCCCCGTCGCCGGGGTCGGCTCGAGTGCCGGCGTCGTACTCGCCGGCAACGGCAGCGCCAGAATCGCTGCGTTCGGCGCTACGCGAAACATCGACGGCAAATTGCCGCCGAATCAGTTACCGTCGCCCAGATGTGCCGTCCGATGCGCCTAGTATCGGCGAGCCCGGTCCGGTGCCGCGAAAGTACGTCAACGTGCCGGGGAACTGGTTGAAGTCCGTCGCGGCTCCGCTGCTCGGCGTCACGCCACCACGCTGAGCTGCAGAGTGAACCACAACGATCCGTCCGCTGAAAACGCCGAGACGCACGGGGCCGCCGTTCTACGGCGGCGGCGCGATCGCGACGTTCGCATATGCGTGCCGGCCGTCGAGACGACGTAGAGCACGTTGAGCGCCGCGTCCAACACCCACAGATCCCCGTCCGCTCCCGCGATGACGTCGGTCGCGTGAGCGGGACCCGCCCGGGACGGTGAGCGGAAATTCCGTCACCGTCTCGGCCGGCGTCACGAGGGTGATCGACGCGCCGTTCTCGGCACTACGTGCCCTTGAACTCCGGGGCGCGCTTTTCGATGAACGCGCGAGCTCCTTCGATGTGGTCTTCGCTCTTCTTCAGGATGCTCTGGCCCAGGCGCTCGAAGTTGCGGCCCATCTCCGGGTCCACGTTCGCGCATTGGTTCAGCAGCAGCTTCGCCGGGCCGATCGCCATCGGCGCCTTCGCCGCCAGCCGGCGCGCGAACGCCAGCGCGTGATCAGCGCGTCCGCCGCGACGACTTCTTCCACCAGGCCGATCTCCAACGCGTCCCTCGCTGCGATCATCTCGCCCGTCATCACCAGGCGCTTCGCACGCGGCAGGCCGACGAGCTTCACCAGCCGCGAACACCCGCCGGAACCCGGTATCAGTCCGACGTCGTTCTCCGGGAACCCAGCTTCGCCGACTCCGCCGCGATGCGGAAGTCGCACGTCAACGCCAGTTCGAGCCCGCCGCCCGCCGCTACGCCGTTGATCACCGGGATCTCGATCGTTCGATCTCGTCGAACACGTTGTGGATGAGGCGCACCACGCGCCGGAACGCTTTCGTCCCGGTGTCCCGCCAGCGCGCCCATCCCGCGCACGTCCTCGCCCGTGGAGAAACCGCGCCCTTCGCCGGTGATCACCAGCGAGCGCAGCTCGTACTCGTTCACGATCTCGCGCATCACGGCTGCCATCTCGTCGCGCATCTCGCGGTTCCACGCGTTCAGCCGGTCCGGGCGCTTCAGCGTCAGCACCGCGACACCGTCCTCGCGCGTCAGCTTCAGGTACTCGTATGCCGTCTCGCCCGTCGTCGTGCCGTTCATCGGGCCGCGTTCCGTAGTCCAGCTCCGGGCGCACGCCGACCGGTTCGCCCAGATTCCACAGCGCCCAGTGCAGCTCCATGTCGGCGTTGCGCAGCATCGCTTCGATCTGCGGGATCTCCGACTCCCCGATCGCGGCGATCAGCAGCGCGCGCGCCGCGCGGACCGTGCTCACGGTCTCGGGCACCGTCATGGCCGTCCCCCGCGCGGTCGAGCTCGCGCCGGAACTCCGGCGGCCGCTCGTCGATGATGCGCTCGCTGATGCTGCAAGGGCTCGCCGCCGCAAGCAGCTAGACGGGGTTCTCCTCGCGGCAGCGCGCGAGGGCGAGCTGTGCCGCCACGCGGTGCGCCGGATCGGTTTCCTCTTCGCAAGCCAGCACGAGGAGCGGCACGCACCACGGCGCTCGCAGCATCCCGAGGTCGTTGATCAGCCGCAGACGCGCCTCGTCGTCCAGCGCGCCCGACCGCGGCTCGAACTGTTGCGTCCACCGACCGTGCGGCACACCGGGCGCGTCCGCCGGCGCCGCATCTGCCTCGCCCGGGGCCGGCTTCGCCGGCCCTGCGACAATGCGGTCGTCGTCGACATCGCTGCGCACATCGTCCAACGCCGCGCGAACGGACGTCGCGGTGATCGGCACCGGTTCGCTGACCACGCCTTCCTCGAAGTCGGCGTTCGATGCGGTCGCGACCGGTATTTTCTCCGACCGCCCCAGCACGATGAAGACGATTGCACCGATCACGACGATGACGGCGGCGGCGATCAGCAGCGTCATCATCGTCTACGCCGGGACGTTGCGCTGCGCGGCGAACTCGCGAAGCACCGTTTCGCGCTCCACTTCGAGGTCCACGAAGCCGGGCCGCAGCAACGCCGCTTCGAACTCCGGCGGCGGTAGGCCGGCGAGCTCCGTCAGCGCGCGCTCCACGGCGTCGCGATATGCGGCGAAGCTTGCCGCCACGACGCCGTCGCGCTCGAGCGACGTGCCCATCAGCATCGCCGTCGCGCGCCACGGTGCCGCCGTTGCGAGCGGTGCGCCGTCCAGCGCTGACGCGAGGTCCGCGACCGTTGCCGGGTCGACGAACGTCACCAGCCGTAATCCCGCGCCGTCGGGCTCCTCGCTGCCGCGCTCCGTGCGCAGCGCGTCGAGCAGCGTGCGCAGCGACGCGCGGTATTGCGGCGTTTCGAGATCCTCCGGCGCGAGCTCAACGCCGGGCAGGCGGAGCTTCAAGAACAGCCGGTCGACCAACTCGTCGAGCAGTTGCACGTGCCGCGCCAGGACCGCGTTTGCGCGCGGGCCCTCCGCCGTCTCCGGGAACAGCGCGCGGATCACCATGAGGTGCGCGATCAAGCCGTCGAATCGCGCTTCCTCGAGGTATTTCAGGATCCAGTCGAGCCGGTTTTCCGGCAGGCTTAGATACAGCGCCGTCGGCGTCTCGATGGTGTCGCTTGCCGGCGGACCCTTCGACAAGCTCAGGGTGACATCGGCGCCGGGCACGGTGCTATTGGGGCCGCTCTGCGTGACGTCGCGCGGTAGTGCTCCGCGCACCGGTTTTGCCGGCGGCAGCTCGATGTACGTCGTGTCGCCTTCGCCCGTCGGGAGTGCGCGCTGGCGGCCGTTGCCGTACGCCGTGTGCGGCGCCGCCGCGGCGTCCAGCACCGAGAACGGCAGGCTCGGGTCCACGATCGGCAACGCCGAGGCCGAGCGCACGCGCAGCGGTTCCGCGCGGATGATCATCTCCGGCTGCTCGTCCCACGTCACGTGCGCGCGCGTTTCGATCGCCGTTCCCGGCGGGAGCGGTGTGTTCACGATCATGCTCAGCTGCACGATCACTTCCGCGCCCGAGCCCACGTCGCCGAGCGTGAGGCCGTTCGGTGCGAGCAGCGGCGACGTTCCCGCGAAGTCCAGCAGTGACAGCTCGTTCACCGTCGTGCTGCCCGGCGCGTACACCGTGTTGCTCGGCGTGTCGATGCGCGCGTTGAGGCGCTTCGCCGCGCCGTCGCCGGAGTTGCGCAGCGCGAGCGTGTAGACGATCTCTTGCCCTGCGTCCACTGTCTCCATCGGGTGCGACGTCAGCGTCGCGCCTTCGTCGAACGCGGGCTCCGCGTGCGTCGTCAGCGACACCGGCTCCAGCGACAGCGGCACCACATTGCTGCCGGTCAGGCGCGCGTTGACCTGCAGCACGTCGCCGTCCGCGGCCGTGCCGAGCAGGCGCAGGTGAACCGTCGCCTCCCGCGTCGCTTGCGCGGGCACTTCGCCGAACACGACGCTCTCCGCGTCGCGCGACGCGTTGTCCACGCTCTCCAGCCGCAATTCCTCCGGCAATTGCAGGCGCACGCGCACGTCCTTGCCGCGGTCGGTGCCTTCGTTCTGCACCGTCATGCGGCACGCCATCGTGCGGTTCGGCCGCAGCACCTCGCCGCTCTCCGCCACCAGCTTCGACGTCTTCGCGGAGAAGCGCGGACGCGACGCGATCGCGTGCTGCGCCGAGCCCAGATCGATGTCGCCGAGCTGTTTCGTGCGCAGCACCGCGTGCAGGCGCAGCTGCGACTGGTCCTCGATCGTCGCCGCGACGCGCGCCTCGACGGTCAGCGTGCGCGGCGCGTTCGGTTCGAGCGTGTCGAGGTGCACGGAGCGGTCGTCCGCGATCGCGACCTCGCCGTCCGTCTCGCTCACCCGCAGCTGTTCGAGCGCTTCGTCGACTTCGAGCCGCACGCGCACGTCGGTCGCGACGTCGGCGCCCATGTTCTCCAGGTGGATCGTGAACTTCGCGGCGTCGCCGGGCGCTAGGCGCCGCGGCGTCTCGCGCTCGACGCGGTTGAACGCGCCGGGAAACGCCGGCGCGGAGCGCACGTTCAGCGTGCGCGCGAACGCGCGGTGGCTCTTCTGCCACTCTACGCGCGCCTCCAGCGGCAGCTCCTGGCCGTGCGTGATCGGCGAGCCGACGATGCCCGCCAGCGACACTTCCACCGAACGGCCC